>Ga0075121_1001922_pt1 | contig 12379 bp, 5 predicted proteins | sample AntAceMetag02UKG_FD_69793 | JGI IMG/M metagenome (GOLD analysis project Ga0075121, IMG submission 69793) | Saline lake microbial communities from Ace Lake, Antarctica - Antarctic Ace Lake Metagenome 02UKG | ecosystem: Environmental > Aquatic > Non-marine Saline and Alkaline > Saline | place... | reverse complement strand
CTGAAATATCAATATTTGAAATTTCTGTCATGTTTATAACTTCTTCAGAAATATACAAATTCACATTGAGATCATCAGGTAGATTTTCAAATACCCAGCTTAATGTAACGAGTTCATCTGTTGTACCAGTGAGATACCAGAAATTAATATCATAACCTGTAATTTCGGGTCTTATATCTTTTGCGAAGTCATCACCTAAAATATGATTCCATTCAGGATGATGGAACACTAAACGAAGAATACTATTGGGAGCATTAGGAGCTTTGGGAATATCTAATCCAATATCATAAAGATCTGTTGCTTCTGGAGAATGACCTAAAACTACAATTCTATCAATTTCACCATCAGGAGTTTCAGCAGTAAGATTAACTCTGAATATTTCTCGTAAATCTCTTATTGTTTCGGTTGGAGGTAAGTTCTCAGAGATAAGTGTTAAATCAACAGTAGCGCCAATCCAATAAGCTTTCCAATACTCGAATGTGGTTTCATCAGTATAAGAAGAGCCATCCCAACCATAAAGCTGGTCAATTATCCAGCCAGCAGTAACAGCATCAGCCCAGGTTTTTGTTTCCGTTCCGTCATTAAAACTCAGATTTGTTTTGGGAACATTAACAACTAATGGATTGGATAAAATATTCCAACCGGTGACAATTGTTACTTCCTGAGGATTTGTAGCAATTTCTCCTAAAATATCTACGTTTCCTGTAGTAGATGTACCAAGCCAGTAGCCTTCACCAAGAATGAGAATTCCATCAAAAGTATAACCACCATCAACATAATCGTAAGTAACCCAATCGATCAAATCATCAGAAAGATTATTAAACATATCGCTATCGTAAGGAACAAATGGTGCACCCCACAAAGACCAACCGGCATTAACACTTATTTCTAAACTATCACCTGAAACTATTGTAGCATAGTCACTGAAATCAGTTGCTGTATTACCAGCGTGATCTTCCGAAATAATCCTGAAATAAATATCATCTTCATAATACCAGCTTGGGAAAGTCCAGTCATAATTTTGTTCAGTAGTCAAAGTGACGATATCATTATAAACAGTACCGCCATCATTTGAATAAGCAACATATACACTATCAAGCTGATAATTATCGGCTGCATTCCAGGTAAGAGTTATCAGGCTATCTGATTGGAAAATATCTAATCCGTTCGGATAAGTCCATTCTGCTGTAGGAGGTGTAATATCACCAATGGCAATATTGAAATGATTTATTGATCTGGTTGAAGAAGATTCGAAAGTGTAAGTTTCTCCGTTATTAATTTCCCAATGAATTCCGGTTTGTTCATCTTCAAGAATAACTGGAAAAGCAGGAATATCAGTGAAATTGAAAGTTAGTGTAACATCACCAACTTGATTCGTTTCAACATCAAAATGCCAAACCTGCATTGTGTCATCGAGTACGATTTCGGGAAAAGCATCGAGAGTGAAATTATCTCCGAGAGGATATGACCATTCCGGATGCGGAAAATATGTAGCAATATAATCTCCGGGCGGGAATGGTGGTTCTACCTGATCTAAACCGATATCATATCCATAAGTAGCACCTTCGGCAACACCGAGATAATTATCATTATCAAAACAGGAACCTATAGTTGATTCAATCTGCAAACTCCAGGTTAATTCGGATGGAAGTAAAGGAAAGGGAACATCTGTACTCCAGATTGCACCGTAAATAGTACCATTATTACCATTTACAGTTGAGTCATAAGCAATATCACCTAAACCTTCATTAAAATTCCAGGAACCAACAAGACCGGGTTCATTACCAGTTAATTCATTATACATATTATATTGAATTTCTTGTTGTGTAAGAACTTTGTTCCATACTGACAATTGATCCATTTTGCCATCAAATGGTCTTGAAGCAGCACCAGTAGAGCCAGTATGTAATCCTACTCTTGTATTTGCAGAAGTTTCAGAATTTGTTTGAGATGTTAGATGTTGGTAAAAACTACCATTAATATATAAGTCTATTCCATTTGTATTTTGAATCTGTGTGAAAAATACCCATTGATTTAATGGAGGTAAATAATTAGAATATCCTGCCCAATTAGTTGATCCTGCAATATAAGCACCATATCCATATGTAGAATGAATTTGAATTAAAATACCATTGTTTTGAGAAATTTCATCACCAAAAATCATTGCTTGATCTCCTGTTACAGCAGTATTATAATTATGCATATTTAACCAGAATGAAACTGAATATTCATTTTGAACACCAGTTGAAATAATATCAATATTGCTAAAATCAACATAATTATCAACACCATCGAAAGAAAGAGAATAATATTCATCATCAAAAACTGAGATAAAATCTACCTTTATCTCAGTATCTGAATTCGTACCATTAGTTACAGTTAATGATACTGTATATATACCAATATCTGAATAAGTAAAAGCTGGATTTTGTTCGTAAGAATCTATAGTTCCATCATTTTCAAAATCCCATTCCCAGGAAGTTATATTGGCAGTGGACAGGTCGGTGAACTGAATTTCTGTACCAACTACAATGTTAGTATGATCTGCGGTGAAATCGGCGGTTACAACACCATCATCTATGGTTGTAAAATGCCACAAGCCGCTCCATATAGTGTCTGTTGAAGTAACGGCTCTTACTTTCCACCAATAATTTGTATATGGGTTTAAGGATGGGGTGAGAAAATAAAGCGTATCATTAATTGCAGTACCGTTGCCGACGTTTACAAGATTGTCGTTTGTTTCCCCCAGCCAGACATCATAAACTGCATCATCCGTAGGAAAGTTTCCTCTCCATTCCAAATCTGCATTTATAGAAACTTCGGTTTCATTACGAGCTGGATTAGGATAACAGGCAGCATAATTATTTGGCGTGGAAAGATATACCAATGAGGAAAATCCTCTGCTCTGCAGAATTGGAATGTGAACATTTAGAGCCTCCTGAGAAAGAGGATTAGAATTTAAATTAAGATGATCTCCTGAACCAAGACCGGTATTTTCTACAAGAGCGTATATATCACTGATTTGATTTATCCACAAACCAAGAACTGTCAAATTCGTTAGACCTGAAATTGCTGAAATATCACTGATTTGATTATTACTCAAATAAAGGGTATCCAAATTCGTTAAACTGGAAATTGCAGAAATATCTATGATTTGATTATTATGAAAATAAAGATTTGTCAAATTCGTTAAACCGGAAACTGCAAAAATATCACTGATCTGGTTAATCTGCAACCAAAGTTGTGTCAAATTAGTTAAACTGGAAACTCCAGAAATTTCAATAATTTGATTATTAGTTAAATGAAGCTCATTCAAATTAATTAAACCGGAAAGTGCGGGAATATCACTGATTTGATTCCAACTCAAACGAAGCTCATCCAAATTCGTTAAACCGGAAACTGGAGAAATATCACTGATTTGATTATTACTCAAATAAAGAACTGACAAATTAGTTAAATATTGAGCACCTTCGATAGAAGAGATATTTGAATTATATGCTTCAAAGGTTCCTGTAATTCCGTTCAAATCTGCAACTGTCGGATTATAACTTGCTGGCTGACCAAGAACACTATTTATTTCAGATTTAAAGTTTGCATCAGGGATATTAACACGGACATCAATATAATCAATTTTGGTTTCGGTATCTGACGTTGTACCATCGTAAATGGTTAAGGAAATGGTATATAATCCGGGATTTGCGTAAGTCCAAGAAGGGTTTTGAATTGTTGAATCTATAGTACCATCATTTTCAAAATCCCATTCCCAGGAAGTTGGATTTCCAGTGGATAGGTCGGTGAACTGGATTTCTGAACCAGATATTGTGAGAATGTCTGAAACTGTGAAATCGGCAACTAACGGAAGAATGTCTGTATTAAAATTCCACAAACCGCTCCATATAGTATCTGTTGCAGTAATGGCTCTTATTTTCCACCAATAATCTGTATCAGGATTTAAGATTGGAGTGAAAGAATAAAGTGTGTCGTTTATTCCAGTACCGTTGCCGACGTTTACAAGATTGTCGTTTGTTTCCCCCAGCCAGACATCATAAACTGCATCATCGGTAGGAAAGTTTCCCCGCCATTCAAGATCGGCAATTTGTGAAACTCCGATTTCGTTTCGGGATGGATCGGGATAGCAGGCAGCATAATTGTTTGGAGCGGAAGGACATAATAAATATATTCCTCGGCTTAACAGAATTGGAATATGAACACTTAGAGCCTCATGAGAAAAAGGATTAGTATCTGAATATAAGTAATCTCCTGAAGAAAGACCAGTATTTTCTACAAGTGGATAAATATCACTAATTTGATTAGAAGACAAATGAAGAAAATACAAATTAGTTAAACAGGAAATTGCAGAAATATCAATGATTTGATTATGACTTAACCAAAGCTCTATTAGAGCAGTTAAACCAGAAACTGCTGAAATATCAATGATTTGATTATTACTGAAATTGAGATTTGTCAAATTCGTTAAATTAGAAATTAAAGAAATATCACTGATTTGATTATAGTACAAATAAAGTTCTGTCAAATTAGTTAAACCTGACACAACGGAAATATCAATAATTTGATTACTACCTAACCAGAGGTAAGTCAAATTTGTTAAACTGGAAATTGCTAATATATCAATTATTTGATTACTACTTAACTCAAGCTCTAAAAGATTAGTTAAAACAGAAACAAATGAAATATCAATGATTTGATTATTACTGAAATTGAGATTTGTCAAATTCGTTAAATATTGAGAACCATCAATAGAAGATATATTTGAATTTGACGCATCAAAAGTACCTGTTATACTATTTAAATCTGCAACAGATGGGTTATAATCTGGCGGTTGACCGAGATAACTGTTGATCACTGCTTTAAAGTTTGCATCGGGGATATTAACACGTACATTGATATAATCCGATTTGGTTTCTGTATCGGAAATTGAACCATCAGAAGCTGATAAGGAAACAGTATATGCTCCAGGTTCATTATAAGTCCAGGTCGGGTTTTGGCTATAAGAATCTATAGTTCCATCGTAATTGAAATCCCACTCCCAAGATGTAGAATTAAATGTAGATAAGTCTGTGAAATTAACGGTCAATTGATCAATACCTGAGGTAATATCAGCAGTGAAATCGGCAGTTAAAGGAATTAGTTTTGCTACAAAAATATCTGAACCTCCTATGCTGGTAAGAGAATAGGAACTAAAGTTTACTGTATCTTGAAAATTACCTGTAACATAACAAAAACCGGAATTATCTACAGCGATTGCTTTACTCTCATCCCAATATGTACTACCAGCTTTGGCTGCCCATAACCAGTTTCCGCTCGCATCCATCTTTGCTAAAAAAATATCAGAATATCCATTGCTGATAATAGCATAGGAACCAAAAGTTGCTGAACTTTCAAACTCCCCTGTTACATAGCTGTTACCTGAATTGTCTATTGTAATTCCATAACCATAATCATAATCAAATCCACCAGCTTGGGATGCCCATTGCCAGTTTCCACTGTCATCAATCTTTGCTACAAAAATATCAGTCCATCCTATGCTGGTAAGATTATAAGAATCAAAAGATGCTGTAAGCCTAAAATCTCCAGTTACATAATTGTTCCCAGCAGAATCTATTGTGATTCCATATCCATAATCATTATATGTACTACCTGCATTGGTTGCCCATTGCCAGTTTCCATTAGCGTCAATCTTTGCTACAAAAATGTCGGTACCCCCAATGCTGGAAATAGCATTGGAACCAAAAGAGGCTGTATTATTAAAATATCCTGTCACATAACAATATCCTGCAGAATCCATTGTGATTCCATATCCAGAATCATTAATACTTCCGCCAGCTTGGGATGCCCATTGCCAATTTCCACTTGCATCAATTTTTGCTACAAAAATATCTGAAAGTCCTATGCTGGTAAGAGAAAAGGAGCCAAAGGTTGTTGTTCCTTGGAAATTTCCTGTAATATAACTATTCCCGGCATTATCTATTGTAATTCCATATCCAGAATCATAATCTAAATTAGTACCACCAGCTTGGGATACCCATTGCCAGTTTCCATTTACATCTATCTTAGCAATAAAAATATCCATACCTCCAATGCATGTAAGAGAATAAGAACCAAAGGTAGATGTACCACGGAAACAACCTGTAACATAAGTATTCCCGGCATTATCTATTGTGATTCCATTTCCTTGCTCATGAGCAGTTCCACCTGCTTTAGTCGCCCATTGCCAGTTTCCATTTGCATCTGATTTAGCTATAAAAATATCCATCCCGCCATAGCTGGTAAGAGAATAAGAACCAAAGGTTGCTGTATTTTCAAATTTTCCGATCACATAACTGTTCCCAGAATCATCAATTGTGATTGAATGACCACTATCATCAGAAATACCTCCAGCTTGTGCTGCCCATTGCCAATCTGGTGCTTGAGCAAAAGCATATACTACAATAAACAGAAATACTAAAACTAAACTTGTTTTTTTCATTGTATCCTCCAATAAAAAGATAAGTCTTTTTGGAAATAGATTAATAAATAAGTTCGTGGATTATTCAAGAAACAGAAACAATACTTCCGATTTGGGAGAGGAGACGAACTTTTTAGATAAAACAAAACCGTGAAGAAAATTGATTTTCACGAAATTTAAGTCAATATAAAAAAAAGTGTGACAAAAGGAAACAAAAATTCAATTAGGAATTAGGGATTGTAAATTAGTAATTAAAAGATAGAGAAAAGAGTTTCTTAGAATACTATTTATGAAATTATATCTCTAATATCAAAACCACAAAACGAATAAAATATAACCACAAATAAATGAACTAAAATGACATAAAAAACTCCAACTGCTGTCAACTTCATGGGGAGTAAGAAGATAGGTTGATTTTTTGAAGGAAAAAACTCTATAAATACCCCTTATTCTTACCAGGCATTAAAGAAGTAAATTGATTTGGACGCTATTTTTTTTGGACGAAAAACTGCTATATTTACTAAAAAAAAGAAAATAGTATTTTATTTCCAAAAATCTGTGAAACCGCATTATAAGTGTAATCATGGTGAATTTGCTACAATTCACTCACCAAATAAAATATGTGGTTTTAAATCATTGCTATATATATCGTTAAATTAAAATAATAGAGATAATTGATTAACTTTATTAAATAATCGAACCTTTTTGATAATTTAATTCTTATTTTATATTCTATTAGTTTTACCTTAATTTTGAAGGATTCAACCTCTTTTTAAAAACAGTCTCAACAACTTTTTCTAAACCATATTTATTAATAAGGTTTTCAAATTTTGTTGTATCAAGTTTATCTGCAATATCTTTAGGGATTCTTTTATTTATTTGGAAAAGATTTAAATTTTCTCCTTTTCCCCCTTTCCCTTTTTCAAATTCTCTATTCTCTTTTTTTCTTTCAAATGTGCTTTCATCTTTTTTAATATTATCTAATTTTCTTTCTTTTTTTTTTGTTTCTTCTACTCTGATATCTTCTTCTTTACTATATGGGTTTTCGACATCGGAAATTCAATCTGGTTGTTTAGCTCTCTCTGAATATTCTCTATCCCTTTTTCTTTTAACTGTTAAAGGTTTTAGAATTTCAATTAAATGTTGTGATGTTATTATGTTATTATCCAATTGTAGAAAATTAATTTTTTGTGCTTCTTCAATGAATTCATTTAATACTTCTTTTTTCACATTAAAATCTTTAGAATATATTTCAATCTCAATTTCAGTCCAATCCAATTTAAAATCATCACTTGCAGCAATTAATTCCATCATCTTAAAATACAAAGCGTAACCTTTAATACCAAATTTAGATTCAAGATACATAAGCTCTCTACTATTCCGAGCATTAGCATAATGAGGAAAATAATCTGCATTTTTTTTTTGTGGTCTTGCCATTTTTTTCTCCTTTATCTTAATAAATTCGTCAACACTTAACACTCAAAAAACAGGAAATATGTATAATTATACCAACTCCCCAAAACTCTGGAAATTGACATCTTGCAAATCCACTTATATTCAGCATTCGCATCATCCATATTTTTATTAACTGTTGACTTAGTGTCTGTATTTTCTGGAAGAATTCTTGAATGTTTTCTTTCTTCTCTTTTTTGCACATTCATAACAATATCTTCTTCTGCCAGGAATAGTTTTACCACAATCATTACAGGTATTAGTTTCCTTAGGTTTGAACTCAGGATTGATTTTACTGTATAATCTCAATATCTTATCGTAACTATTATCATTTTTTGCTGAAGGAAGAACACAATCCTCAAAAAAGCAACATGGTTTATTCTCCATGATGAAACATTTACCTGCAGTATTAAATAATCCTTCGTTAAAAGCATAAGCACCCATACAGTGATCTGCATCCCAGTTTGAACATTCTTTCTTTACGAAAGTTGTTAGTATATTACCCATATCACTTCTGTTTTGAAATTATCCGATTTAATGCTTCGGATTGGATCTCATCGATTGTTTTGACTCTGTGATTCTCAATATACTCGTCGAGATCAGTAACTTTGAATAGGATCTTTCGCAAACCAACACGGTAAAATTTTATAGTATGCCGCATAGTTTTCTGATACATTGTAGCTTTTGCTATCGATAAGTATTTACAAGCAGATTCCAGATCGATGAAAGGTCTTTCTATTTCCTTTTGTTCTTGTGCTATCATTTCAGCACCTCCTAAAATGTTCTTGGTGAAATTTTCATTTTAGAAGGAAAAAAAAGAATGAATGAAGAGCTTTATGAAGAGCTTTAGAAAGTCTAATTTAATAAATGTCTAAAGGTTATGAATAAAATAAAATATAAGTATTTATAAACTAAATATAAAAAAAAGCGATTTTTAAAGTGAAATTTTTCACTATTTTTTGGGATTTTTAACTAATTTCAGAATGAATTCGATTTTATAATTATTGTAATCTTGTCCATTTTTTCCCCAGTAAGCAATTGGATAATTGTCTTCGGTTATTAATTTATCATTGAAAGTAAATAATTTTCTAATAATTCCTCGAAAACGGTTTATACGGTCTTTGAGATATGGATCAGGTTTCATTTTTATTGACACGGCTTCTATTTCTTTATAAGTTAATTTTTTTTGCATTTCTTTATAACTTTCTTGTGTATCTGCTTTTCTTGGTTTAATGCCATTGTTTATATCAAAGTCTTCTAATAGTGCTAACATTTTATTATTATTACGATCAACTTTGTCTGATATACCAAATCTACTTGCTGGTTTAAACTTAGTAGTTTCTCCTCTGGCTTCAATTTTTATTTTTAATTTTTCATAACAGTAAACAATAAATGTAATTTCCTTCCATTGAAGGTCTTTCATATCTGCAAATTCTTTTAATGGCTTTATCTCTTCTTCTTCTTCCTTTTCCTCACTTTTCGTCTTTAATTCAGCTAACCTTTTATAATTATCCTGTAAATTTCTGTTCCTTTCTATAGATTTATCTAAATTCTTTTTTGATTCATTTATTTCTTTTTTTGATACATTAGAATTAAAAACATAATTCCAGAAACTGTATAGTGAAACACTTAACCGAATAGCATCTCTAATAGCATCAAATTTTTCATTACCAAAGAAAAATAAAACTGATTTCTCATTTTCTTGAATATTGAACAATGATTTGTTTTCAATTATCAATGTATAAATCTTATTAAACATAAATCCCAAATATGAAATTACCCCTAAAGTATGTCTATCCATTAAATTAAAGAATTGAATCCATGAAACGATATTAATATCGATCTGTTGACTGACCAAAAAATCATGTTGTTGTCTAAAATCTGGATCAGTTGCAAATGCTAAAATAGAAATTTCTAAGATTATATAGTAATTGTTAAAAAAATAAATACGTTCATCAAGAGAACAAACTGATTTCATATTATCCCTTCCTAATAATGCTTGCTGAAAATATATGTAAATTAAATCCTGATATATATTTTTATCTTCTTCTGACATCCTCCATCCAAGTACATATATATATAATATACTTATCCTTTCTATAAGAGAATTTATGCAATTTTCAATTAATTCGGATTCAGCATGATTATAATTTTTTTTTCCCTTATTTTTTTTTTTCTCTTCAAGACTTTTCATATATTTTTTTGCTCTTTTTAACCTATCGGTAATATTACTTGAAAGTATCTTTACTATATACTCGTTATTAACACCATATTTAATTTTTTGTTCCATAATTTCCTCTCTTATAGTTCCGGCAACTTATCAATTGCTTGGTCTTTTTTCTTATCAATCAGTTTTGCGTAAATCTGGGTGTTTTTAACGTCTGTGTGCCCTAATAGTTTGCTTACAGTAAAAATGCTAATATCATAAGTTAAGCAAAGAGTTGCGAAGGAATGGCGACCGCAATGAAATGTTATTTTTTTATTGATTCCTGCTTTTTTGATAAGTTGTCGCATTTTGAGTCTACTGTATTCATAATTTGGTATTTCAAAGATCAATCCTGATTCTCTTTTTAATCTTTTTTTTTGAATTTTAATTATATCTTTAGCAATGGTATGAAGCTTTATCCGCAAGGGTTCACCTGTTTTACTTTGTGTAAAAATTAGTGTTTCAACATCGATATTGTCAAATTTGATTTTCTTTATATCTACAAAGCGGAGTCCGGTGAAACAAGCAAAAATGAATGCATCTCTTAACTGTGGTAAATAAAAATCTGTTTCATATACTTTTTTGATTTCATCTAAATTTAAAAATTCTCTACTGGTTTTTTTTTTTTTAATAGTGATTCGTGAAGCAGGATTGAGATCATAAATGTTTTCATCAACGGCTTTATACATTGCTTGTTTGAACTTTCCAAAATAGAGATTTGCAGAGTTTGGTGATTTTAAATGTTTACTCAAATAAATTGAAAATTTCTTACAGAATTTCCTATCAATATGTTTGAACTTAATTTCTTTTCGTTTCCTGAAATCTTGTAAATGTTTAATAACACTTTGCCAATTTTTCTTTGTGCTTATTACTTCTTGATCATCTGCAATTTTCTCAATAAACTTTATTGAGTCCAGTTCTTGTAATTTTTCCTGAGTTATAGAATCAGGATCATTTCTGAGCTTGAACTCTTCATTTTCAGTTTCTTTCTTTTTCACAGCACGTTCAAGAGTTTCCTTGTCTAAATCGTAATAAGAGATTTTGCCCGTAACTTGTAGATTGAGATTAATAGTTCGTCTAATTCCTTTTTGTTGCAAATCCAGATATAAAGCATAATCATTTTTTCTTTTTCGATACTTGATCTTATAAGTTGATTTCTTGTTGTAATGTCGGATTTCCTGCTTCAATTTTTCATTCATTTCCATCTCCCTTTTAATTTTCGTTGTGAAAACCGTTGTGAAAAATGCTGAAATCGTTGTGAAATATTAAGTAACTTAATAAAACTTAATAAAATTAAACTGAAAATCAGCAATCACGTAACATCACTTATATCAATAACAAATACAAATAAATCAAAATAGATATAAATTGTCAACACTTAATTTTGGATTACGGGTTCAAATCCCGTCATCCACCCCAGTTCAAGCTGTGAAAGTATTTCACAGCTTTTTTTTATTCTTTTGAATTGTTAGTTCGGAATGTGGATTGCGAGTTACTAATCGCAAATTTAAAAATCCGAAATGAGACGATAAATATCAACAAAATTGTAATACTAAGAACTATCTTTCAGAGAAAATTTCCAGTGTAATTTATCTCTGGTTTTAAATGTAAATTTCCTCAAAAAATTCAACATTTGGGAAATCGGATAATCTGTTTCGACCTGGAAATAATCAAAGTTTTCTAAAATTAAATTATTAGATTTTAATTCAAACAATTCCGAATCTGCAAAAATTATAAAATCAGGATCGAACTTTAATGAATCCGGAGCAATTATTTCAATCTTATTAAGTTTTATCTTTGCATTGTGAAATGATGAAATTGAGTCTTTTAAAGCTAAAAAATACTCGAAGTTATTTTTGCTGGAGATAATTATAATTGATTGGTTGGGAGCGAAAGCTTCCACCATTCTAACTGGTTCTTCAGATATTATTCTATGTTCGTTCCAATGTATTATTCCTTTAATTCCAGTAAAAATAAACCAGATGGCAATTAGAACTGATGCGATTTGAGCGATGAGTTTCATTACTTTTATTTTGGATAATAATCCAAAAAATGCCAGAGGAATCAGGAAAAGGGTAGTTCCAAAAAAGAAACCTAAAAATAAGAACATCCCGCTGAACATCCCACCCAGATTTACTGCTTTGGAAAGTGCAATCAAAAAGGCAGGACAGAAATTGATTCCGGTTAAAATTCCCAAGATAAATGAATTTCTTGTGAATCGAGCTATTTTGGGGACATGACATTTTTTATCGTGT
>Ga0075121_1001921_pt1 | contig 12380 bp, 5 predicted proteins | sample AntAceMetag02UKG_FD_69793 | JGI IMG/M metagenome (GOLD analysis project Ga0075121, IMG submission 69793) | Saline lake microbial communities from Ace Lake, Antarctica - Antarctic Ace Lake Metagenome 02UKG | ecosystem: Environmental > Aquatic > Non-marine Saline and Alkaline > Saline | place... | reverse complement strand
ACCCTCAATAATATTGATGGTGAACATATCGAATAGGGAAGGTGATACTCTATACACTTCTCTTTCACGAATAACTTTATCTTCGTATTTAATTATAGTTGATGTTCTTATTACATGAGTTGCATCAAGCACCTCGGGAAAATTTTCCCTTACTGCGTTTTCAAGGGGATAGGGAGTTGATAAATTAACACTCGTCTCTCCCCCCATTGAATAGACTTTATTGATACGAAATATTTGATCTGCTTTCTCATTATGAGTATTGAACCTCACTTCTTCCTGGGTGATTACAAATATCATGACCGCACAGGCAATGCCCACAGCGAGACCAAGAATATTGATGAGAGAATATACCTTGTATCGTGCAATGTTTCTTAGTGCTGTTTTGAGATAGTTTCTAAACATAATAATTCCTATTCGTATTTTATTATCTCGGCAGGATTTGTATTTGCTGCCCGGGTTGTATAAAAGCTGATAGTTATTAATGCAATGATGATTGACGAGAGCCCGGAAATCAAGAAAACACCAGCACCAATGTTAATCTTATATGCGAAGTTGTGCAGCCATTTTGTCATGATGAAATAAGCAACGGGAAGTGCAATAATATTAGCAATCAAAATCCATTTTGTAAAATCCACAGAAAGGAGCGTTATGATTTGAGTAATAGTGGAGCCAAGCACTTTTCGTATGCCGATCTCCTTTATCCGTTGTTGTATCATGAAAGAAGAAAGCCCCAACAGACCCAAACAAGACACGAAGATCGCAAGTATGGCAAAGTATTGAAATATTTTTCCCAACCTGATCTCTTCATTATATAAGGAATCAAATTCTTCATCCAAAAATGTATATTCAAACAAAAAGTCAGGTGCAATATTTTTACTTATTTTTTGGATGTATTTCATAGTCTCTGGTACGTTAGTCCCGCGTATTTTTATTGCGACATGAGAATGCCATTCCTGCACTGCCACAAGAGCCAAAGGCCCAACTGCAGTGTGCAATGACCTATAATTGAAGTTCTTCACGACTCCTATGATGCGACCATTTGCAAAATCTTTGCCGATAGGATCTTCAATACCTGCGAACGTGACTGCTGCTTCATTCAGAATATACTCAAACTCTTCTTCATCAGAATATCGGTCTTTATGATAAAATTCCCCTGCAAGCAGTTCCAGACTAAATGTTTTCAAGAAATCTTTGTCACATGAAATAAGGGGAACGATCATCTCCTGCTCACCGGCATTCCCCTCCCATTTATCTATGGTCGTCGACCATTTGGGAGAAACACCCACATAATTGGAAGTGGCTGATACAGAAAGAACATTCGGATTTTTCAAGAGCTCTTCTTTGAAAGAATCATATGTATCATAATAACTATTATTCAAAGGGAGATACACGATATTTTCTTTGTTAAATCCAAGGTTTTTATTTCGAATGAACCCAATCTGCTGCGAGACGATGATAGTGCAAAATATCAATATAACTGATAATGCAAACTGCACTACAACCAAGACCTTTCTGAATAAAACCGAGCCGCTCAGTTTGTCACCCTTTATAATATTGATCGGCTTGAAAGATGAAAGAAGTAGAGCGGGATAGCTGCCGGAGATAATTCCTGTAATTGCGGTTATCCCAACTAAAAAAAGAAACAAATTGCCTTTTATTATATTCAATTCTAGGTTTTTATCTACGAGATTATTGAATGCAGGTAAGAGAAGTTCGACCAACGCAAGAGCAAATATGAGTGCGATAAATGCAAGTAATATTGATTCTCCGAGGAATTGAATTTTTAACTGGCTGCGGACTGCACCGGATACTTTTCGGATGCCGATTTCTCTGGATCGCTGCATAGATCGTGCCGTGGACAAGTTCATGAAATTGATGCAGGCGATCAACAGGATGAAAACGGCGATGGATGAAAATATATAAATGTAGATCATCATACCGGGACTTCCATCAAGATTGTAGAGATGTATTTTTGTAAGCGGTTGCAGATAAAATTTTCGTCCCAATTCGGGTATTATTTCATCTATGCATGTATTAGTATTATTTTCAACTGCCGCGATGTCTGCTGTCTTATCTAAAAGAATGAATGTATTAAATCCAAAATCACCCCATTCGTCTTCGCCGCCGTAACCCATCACTTCCGGCAAGCGGGAGAATTGCATTAAAAAATCAAATTCCAGGTGGCTTTTGGAAGGGAGTTCTTCCAATACTCCATCAACAGTAAGTTCGAATTGATTATTTATCGAGATGGTCTTTCCAATCGGATTTTCATTTTCAAAGAAAACTTTTGCCATCTCGGAGGTTATGACAGCAGATTCCGGCTTTGAGAGTGCATTTGAGGCGTCTCCTTGAGCAAATGGCAATGTGAAGATATCAAATATGGACTTATCTGTATAACCTGCCTTAACCTTCAGTTTTTGATCATCAACAGATACCAAGACCATACCTTCATTATGAAATCGGGCAGCATCTGTGATTTCAGGATACGATTCTTTGATCGTGGCTGCCATTGGTGGAGGTGTTCTCCAATGCTGCCTGTCCTGACCATTGGATATATACGAAAATACTACCCTATAAATGTTTTCTGATTTCTGGTTGAAACGATCATAATTATATTCATCCTGAATCCAGAGAAATATAAGAATGCACACAGCTAATCCGATTGCTAAACCGGAAATATTGATAAAACTGCTCATCTTATGTTTGAAAAGATTTCTGAATGCGATTTTGAAATAATTTCTGAACATTATATTCTCCTATTCGTATTTCATAACTTCAGCTGGATTTATGTTTGCAGCCCTGTATGTATGAAAAAATACCGTAAGTATCGCTATAAGCAAAGCAGCGATCCCTGCTGCAATAAATTGAAATAAGGAAAACTGAGTTTTGTAGGCATAGTCTTGCAGCCAGTTTTTCATGGCATACCAGGCAATAGGCCATGCAATGATATTTGCTATCAGTACCCATCTTATAAAATCTCTCATGAGCAAGGTGATAAGTCCGCCTGCCGAAGCACCCAGCACTTTCCGCACGCCGATCTCTCGTGTTCTTTTTTCCACCACAAACATTGAGAGCCCAAATAACCCCATGCAGGAAATCAGAACTGCCAATACGGTGAATGCCTTAAACAGCGACCCCATTGTGTGTTCCAATTTATAAAGTTTCTCAAAATCTTCATCCATAAAGTGGTATTCAAAAGGGAATTGAGATACAAAATCTTTCCACACAGATTCAACTTGTGTCACAAGTCCGGAAATGTCGTCTGTATCAGTCCGAATTAAAATGTAGCTGTAATAGTCAGGGAAATAGGTGAGGATGAGCGGATCGATCTCTTGAGCTTGATGCTTAAAATTAAAGTCTTTTACCACGCCGATAATTTCTCCCTTTCTGCCCCACATATCAAACATCCTGCCAATCGGCTCTCCTTCGTAACCGATACGTTTTATCGCTACTTCGTTCAGAATGTAGTTTTCTTCATCATGCGCAAATTCTTGGGAAAATTCTCGACCCTCAACTAGTTCCATTTGGCATGTCGTGAAATAATCGTAGTCAATCCCCTCAAATGAAAATATCGGATCATCCTCTTCACCTTTTCCTTCCCAGTTCAAACCACTGGCGACGTATCCGATATTCGTAAGAATGCTCGATGACCGGGTCAAATTTTGAATGCCAGGGATTGTAAGAAGTTCTTCTTTGAATTCGGGATATTTCTCATTCAATTCACCTTTTATACGCAAATACATCAGGTTATCCTTGTTAAAGCCCAGGTCTCTTTTCTTCATAAAGTCCATCTGCTTATATACAATAAGCGTGCAGATAATGAGTATAATTGAGAGTGAAAATTGTATGACGACCAGAATTCTTCGAAAAGCGCTTCCTCTTTTTCCACTGGTCAGGACACCTTTGAGCACAGTTATAGGATTAAATGTGGAAAGGACAAAGGCAGGATAGCTGCCTGCGAAGAAGCCCGTAAAAAGAGTTATCGCCAGTAAACCCAAGACTATATCGAGATCTTTGAATACATTAAAAGAAATGCCAATTTCAGCAAAACGATCCATGTTTGAGATCACGATTCCAGAAGCTATGATAGCGATTATCATTGCAAGGAATGAGAGGATGATCGATTCGCTGAAAAATTGCCTGACTAGCTGTCCTTTCTGTGCACCGGACACCTTGCGCATTCCCACTTCCTTTGCTCGAAGGGATGAACGTGCGGTGGATAAATTCATAAAGTTGATGCAGGCGATGATCAGAACAATTAAACCAATAGCCATGAAAATATATATGTACTGTATTGAACCGCCGCCTTCAAGATCATAAAGATGGATTTTTGAGAGAGGTTGCAGCCGTAAATAACATACTTCATGATCAGGAGATAACTCGTTTGGCACTCCCCAGATCTTTTCTCCAAGCTCTTTAATATCCACTCCGGGTTGAGTCATTATGAATGTTTCGCCGCTGATATTACTCCACTGTCCCACCCAACTGATGTTCAGCTCCTTGAATAAATTAGTCGACATAAGGAAATCGAAGTTATACGAAGCATTTATTGGGAAATCTGCAATGACACCCATAACTGTATAATCGCGGAAATCATTTCTCCGAAGTATCTCACCAACAGGATTAATATCTCCAAAATACTTTTTCGAAATCGACTCGGTAAGGACAATCGAGTACGGATCATCCAGCATTGTGTGTATATCTCCGTGAATTGCTTGAATGGAGAACATTTCAAGAAAATCCGGATCCGTATACACGAGATCATGCTCCATGATCTTTTTGTCATTATAAGTCATGAGACCGGAAGTATTATAGAAATGGCAATAATGGGTGATTTCAGGGAACATTCCCTCAAGCGTTGCGCCGGTTGGTTCTGGAGATGCTGCATATCGCTCTGTTTCTGTAGAGAGTTGAAATTCAGTATTCACACGATAGAGTCGGTTGTAATTTGGAAGGAAGCGATCATAATTTAACTCATAAAGGCACCAGAACATGATGATAATGCATATCGTCATCGCTATCGCAAGTCCGATTATATTGATAAACGAAAAGCCTTTGTGTTTCCAGATATTTCGAAAAGCAGTCTTCAGATAATTTTTAATCATAGTAAACTCTATTCATATTTCATAACTTGTGCCGGATTTGTATGCGCTGCTCTTATCGTCTGAAAACTCACGGTGAGTAATGAGATAATAAGGGTCAGACAGCAGGTGAGGACAAAGGATGATATTCCGATGTCGATCTTATAGGCGAAATTCTGTAACCATTTACCCATCACGTACCAGGCAATTGGCCATGCTATGATGTTTGCGATGAGTACCCAGCGGGTGAATTGATGAAACAAGCTGAATGTAATATTACTGACACTTGCACCGAGAACTTTACGTATGCCGATTTCTCTTATTTTTTGTTGTGCAGTGAATGTTGCTAATCCATACAGTCCAAGACATGCGATGATGATAGCAAGGAAAGAAAAAATCTTAAAGAGCATTCCGGATCGGATTTCAGTGAGATGGAGGTTTTCAAAATGCTCATCAAGGAAGAAATACTGGAACGGTTGATTAACGGCAAGTTCCTCCCAGAGATTTCTGATTTGCTCAAGTGTTTGCTGAATCGCCCCTTTTTCTACACGAACTACCATGAAATGATTGTATCGGGTGTAAGGTGGGAGCAATATAATATTTGGTATTTCATGTTTTAATGAGTTGAAGTGATAATCCTCAACAATGCCGATAACTGTTAAAAATTCATTTGATCCCGAGTAGAATATTCTAGCCCCAACAGGTTCCTCAAGTCCTAAATTCTTTACCGCTGTCTCGTTGAGCACGCATGAAAGAGAATCGCCAGGAAAATCTCGGGAATAATATCTACCATCTTTGAGTTTTATACCCATCGCTTCGAGATACTCATAATCACCGGCTATTTGGCGAAAATGAACCATATTCTCAGGTCCAGCACCTTCCTTTTGCATGACACCACCATTTGAGCCGGCTCCAGGAATATGGCTTGTGATCGATGCTGCAACTACTCCGGGGAATTTACCTACTTCTTCTTTAAAAATAAATACGTTATCCCATAAACTATATGCCCGTTTGATCACAAACGCTTGTTCTTTATTAAATCCTAGTTCTTTATTCTGGATATAATTCAGTTGATGAGATATAATCAATGTGCAGATTATGATGATAATGGATATGGCAAACTGAAAAAGTACGAGTCCATTACGCAACCATGACTTTCGACCTTTTTTGAGTATGTTTCCTTTGAGCACAGTTAAGACTTTGAAGGATGAGATAACAAGTGCTGAATAGGTTCCTGAGATAAGACCCACAAGTAGAACAATTAGTAGGGATAGGGGAATGATCTCCAGTCGGTGATAGTACCGGGCAAGGGGAATATTTGAGAGGGTTGAAAAGAATGGAAGTACAATCTGGACAGTAATCAGCGCAACTATCATTGAAAATAGACTATAGATGAAAGACTCCAGAAGAAGTTGTCTGAATATCTGCCAACGATATGAGCCCACGACTTTTCGAAGTCCAATCTCCTTTGCACGGGTTGCAGCCCTGGCAGTGGTCAGGTTCATAAAGTTTATACATGCGATCAGTAAAATGAAGATTGCAATAAGAGTAAAAACGATTACATAGGTCATGCTGCCCTGAGGACCCTGATTTTCATCAGCTCTGGGATTTAAATAAATACTTTTTACAGGGTCAAAATAAAATTGATATCGATTACCGGTCTTACTCCATTCATCGATGCTCATGCCAATATCTTTTTCGACTACCGGACCAAGATGTCTATCCCGAAAATCAATTAATTTAGTTTCGAACTCCCGATAGTCTGTTCCGTCTTTCAATAAAATATAAGTAGTTAGATTATCACTGAGCCAATACGCTTCGTGGAAGCTTTCAACATTATTGTTGCTTGCAATGAAATCATACTGCCAGTGAGATGTCGAAGGAGCATCTTCGATCACACCGACTACCTCATAATCCCAGAATCCATCAAAGTTCATGATCTTACCGATAGGAGATTCGCTTCCGAAATATTTTTTGGCAATGGATTCGGTTATGAACAATGTGTTAGGCCGTCCCAATTTTTCCTTTGGGTTACCAGCAACTACCGGAATAGTAAAAAGATCAAATATAGTAGAGTCTGCATAATAAACACGGTCTTCAGTATGATGAACATCGCCTTCTACCCAACTGACAAGCTTGTTGATCCCTTTATATAAACGAGCCATATTGACAACTTCGGGATAGTCCTCAACAAGAGCGGGACCCATCAAGCCTGATGAAGATGTACCTCTTCCTTCTTGCTCGCCGATCTTCATATCGATGCTTACACGATAGAGATTTTCATAATGCTCATTATGCTTGTCATAACTCGTCTCATGATGTACCCAGAGCATGATAAGAATGAAGCATGCCATGCCGATTGCCAAACCTGTAATATTCAGAAAAGCATAGATTTTATGTCGCTTAATATTTCTCCATGTGAGGAGCAGGTATTGCTTAAACATCTTCACCCCTTTGATTATTCATATTTGATGACCTCTGCTGGATTCTTTTGTGATGCCCTAATGGTTTGAAAGCACACGGTAATAATTGAGATAAGCAGTACTACAAGTCCTGAAATAACAAATATCCATATGTTTTGGCTGGTTTTATAAGCAAAATTCTCGAGCCATTTCTTCATAATAATAAAAGCAATCGGGAATGACATTACTATGGAGATGAATATCAGTCTGACGAATTCACGAGAGAGTTGTATATTGATGCGGGAAACGGATGCACCCAGTACTTTTCGTATGCCGATCTCTTTTGTCCTTTTTTGGACCAAAAATACAGTCAATCCAAACAAACCAAGGCATCCTAAAAGAACTGCTAATATGCATAAATACATTGTGAGTTTTCCGACTTGAAAATCAGTATTATAACTATTGCTCATGATTTCATCAAGCATGTAATATTTGAATGAAAAATCGGGAGCAAAAATCTTTATCTTCTCTTTTAACTTTTCAATAGTAGCCGAAACATTTTTATCCGATACATTGATCGCCAGAAAATTTACTCGATCACTCAGATTATAGATGATTAAGGGTTCGATTGGATTATGAAAGGAGTCTGAATGGAAGTCTTTTATCACTCCAACAACGTTCATGGAAATTGTGTTGCCGTCTACTGTTTTAAAAAGGAAAGTTTTTCCCAAAGGTTCGGACCAGCCAAAAGTCTTTGCGGCAGTCTGATTTATGATGACACTTTCGGTGGGATCGCTTGAAAATTTCTGTGAAAATTTTCTTCCATCTACAAAATTTACTCCCAACACATCCAGATAATCATCATCAATAAAGAGTTTTTGTCCCATATGCGGTTTATCCAGAGGAAATCCTTCTGGATACATGATCGCCTTCTGAATACCAAAACCCGGCACAAGTGAAGAAAAGCCGAGTTCTTCAATTCCGGGTATTGTAAGAAGTTCCTGTTTCAGTGCTTCTGGAGAGCCATTCTGCATAAGCAATCGCATATTGGGAATAACGATGACATTTTCTTTTTCGAAACCAGGATCGCTTCGTCGCATAAATGAAATTTGATTGAATATAGTAAGAGTTGAGATGATCAGAACAATGGAGATAGTAAACTGACATATAACCAGAAAATTTCTGAGATGCGTTTTTCTGGATACTCCCCCAAATCCTGATCCTTGAGTAGTCACCGGTTTGAATCTGGAGAGATAGAATGCCGGATAACTGCCAGCAAGAACACCAATGAAAATGGGGAAGAGTAGAACGAATGCTATAATAGAAATAGGACTGAGATATTGCAAATCTATTTTTGTGCCGAATAACCTGAAGAAATTCGGTCTGAACAGATCGACGAGTACGAGTGACAGTATCATCGCAAAGAAGCACATCAAGATCGACTCAACAAGGAATTGTTCTATGAGTTGTTTTTTGTTTGAACCGATCGTTTTTCTAAGACCAATCTCTTTAGCTCTCGCACTCGAGTTTGCAGTTGAAAGATTAATAAAATTTATACCTGCGATTATCAAGATGAACAGGGCAATTGAAGCGAAGATATAGAGTGACTTTATATCAGATTGAGGGGCTATATCACCTGCAAGCTCTGAATGAAGATGGATTTTTTTAAGAGGTTGCAGGAAGAACTGGAGAGAAGCACCTGCAGAGTTGAGTAATTCACCAAGATGAGTATCAATGAATTTAGGAAATTTGTTCTCAAATTGTTCCACATCAGTATTTTTGCCAAGGAGTATATAGGTGAAGAACTGAATATGAAACCAATTCTGCATAGCACTCTTATCTAGAGCATAGAGTGTTGAAAAGGAACCCATAATATTAAAATGAAAATGTGCGGTCATCGGGATATCTTGTATGATACCGGTGATCCGATACGGAGCACTATTTATTTCAATTATTTCTCCAATAGGATCATTATCGCCAAAGTATTTCTTCGAAATGCTTTCTGAAAGAACGGCGGTATAGGGCTCTGTAAGCGCAGATTGAGGATTCCCATTCACAAAAGGAAAAGTGAACACATCAAAGATAGAATTATCTCCATGACAGACTCCTTCTTCGATAAAGGTATCTTCTCCAACCTTAACCGTAGCCCGTTTTGGATTGTCCAATCGCGCAGCTTGTTGAACTTCGGGAAATTCGGATTTCAAGAATGGAGCAGCATTGGGCATTGTCATAGGATAGATCATGTGACTGCCTGCTTCAAGATCAACACACAATCTATAAATTCTGTCTTTATTTTTATTAAAGCTATCGAAACTCATTTCATACCCGATCCAGATCATTATGAGCATGAAAGAGGTTATCCCGATCAGAAGGCCGATAATATTAACAGTACTGAAAATCTTATGGCGTTTCATGTTGCGGAAAGCTATTTTAAGATAATTATTAAACATAGAGAATTTATAAATATATTGCTATCTGACAAACGTCGTCACCATCCATGATGGATTTGATTATTTCAACTTTGACTTCATTTTGAGTGATGTATTCCCAGAGATCTTTGTAGTATCCTGCTCCACAGTAACAATAATTAGCATCAATCGTCTTTTCGTTCTTCCCAAGCATCTCGTGAATTCTCGGGCAATGGCAGTAATAGTATGATTTCTTTGATTGATCATCTGTAGAGAAATAATTATGGAAATCTTTTGGGATCTTAGTAGCATAAATAACATTATCCCTGAGTTTACCCGCCATACCCCAACCATTTTCACGCAAGAAATTCATCTGGTTATCATCCAATTTCTTATACTGACGGATGAATATCTCAAATTGTTGCTGCAGCATGGCATGGACATGAGGAATATTTTTGGTCTTTACATACTCATCACGAATATGAGCAAGGTTGTCTTTGGGAGCTAGGCATGCACAGGAGCACATGACCAGCTTGATCTCTGCTTCCGAAAGGTTCGCTGATAATAATGTCATCAACTGCCGGTTCCATTCCACCCGATCGTCGGTTTGTATATGTTCGATAATGTCATTAAACAGATCAGCTTTTCCAATCTTCGTTAAGCCAGCTTTTAATTTATCTTGCCATTGCTTTTCAAACGGATCATTGTATTTCATAATGTACTACTCATATTTTATCACTTCAGCAGGATTTGTATGTGCTGCTTTCAGTGTATGATAACTTATTGTAAAAAGCGCGATCAGTATAGCCCCAAGACCGGCTATAATGAAAATTCCAAAATGTATCGGAGCTTTATATGCAAAGTTCTGAAGCCAGTTTTTCATGGCAAAGTATGCAGCAGGCCAAGCGATCACGTTTGCAATGATGATCCATTGTGTGAGTTCTCTGGAGAGTTTTACCGAAATACTTCTTATCGATGCACCGAGTACTTTTCTGATTCCAATCTCCTTCCTTCGTTGTTCGGCTATGAATGTTGAGAGTCCGAATAATCCAAGACAGGCAATGAATATCGCAATTATTGTAAGATAAATAATTGTTTGGGATTGTCGCTGCTCATTGATGTATTGCTCTGCGAGTCTGTCGTCGAGGAAGTGATAGTTAAAAGGTCGGTTTGGAGAAAGTCCGTTCCATTTCTCTTTGATAGAGCTTATGGTCTTTGAGATATCCTTAGGGCTGATCTTAACGACGAGTTCATTGGCCTGAGTGTCTTTCAGGCGGATAAGAACCGGTCGGATCAGATCGCGAAGTGGTTCAAAATGATAATCTTTGATTACTCCAATAACTTTAAATGTTTTCTCAACCATTGTATTTTCATCAAGAGGTGCATTAGGATTTTCAACATCTGTCCAATACACCTCTTTACCTATAGCATCATCCCAGCCTACTTTGTTTGCAAGTGCTTCATTTATGATAAAAGCTTGATTATCGGTTTGCATATCCTCAGAAAAATTTCTTCCCTGAGCAAATGTGATCCCAAGAGTGTTGAAATAATCATAATCAACCTCTTCAATTTTCATTATTTGAGGTTTTTCATCTTTTGAACCCTCAAAACTAAAAAGGAGTTCCGAAGTACTATGATCACCAGGATAATTAGATGCGAGACTTGCAGATTTGACATTCTCAAGTGCGAGGACTTGTGATTTGAAAACTTCCATATTGGACTGAATTTCACTCCCTCGCAAAGGAACAATTAGAACCTGATCTTTATCAAAACCGAGAGGCTTATTTCTCATATAGGAAAGCTGATTGAGCATTGTAAGTGTGCAGATAATGAGTGCGATGGATATTACAAACTGAAATACAACAAGCACATCCCGAAAGATTTTACTTCCGGAGCCTGCTTTAAGAGTTCCTTTCAATACTTTTACCGGCTTGAATGATGAGAGGAAAAAGGCGGGATAGATGCCTGCTATCAATCCGACTATCACACTGATACCCAGAAGTCCGAGAGATATTTGCCAGTTTTTGAAGATGTTGTATACTAATGATACATTTACGAGTTTGCCAAATACGGGAAGTAAAAATTCGATAAGTGCAAGAGCAATGAGCAATCCAAGAAAACTCATGAGCACAGATTCTCCAAGAAATTGCCGAATGAGCTTTCCACGTTCTGCTCCGATTACTTTTCTCATGCCGACTTCTCGTGCTCTGGATGCGGATCGCGCAGTTGAGAGATTCATAAAATTTATGCATGCGATAAGAAGAATAAATAGAGCAACTGCAGAATAAATATAAATGAAAGCAGTATCGCGGCTGTTATCATCGTCAAAGGTGAAATGTGAGCGAAGATGAATGTCTTTAAGTGGCTGCAGTTTAAGATCTCCCTTAAACCCATATTGAATTGCAATGGGGTGCGTTTCGACATTCTCTTTTATGATTTGAGTAAGTTTGGGCTCGAACTGTTCTTTTATTACACCATCCTGGAGTTCT
>Ga0075121_1001920_pt1 | contig 12392 bp, 7 predicted proteins | sample AntAceMetag02UKG_FD_69793 | JGI IMG/M metagenome (GOLD analysis project Ga0075121, IMG submission 69793) | Saline lake microbial communities from Ace Lake, Antarctica - Antarctic Ace Lake Metagenome 02UKG | ecosystem: Environmental > Aquatic > Non-marine Saline and Alkaline > Saline | place... | reverse complement strand
GATGTTTAAAATATTCCACTTTTTTGTCTTGCTCCTATTCGCGCTCTCTTATTTGGGACTGCCATGTCCGGCGCATGATGTTGTCCGTCCGGGGCGCCGCCATCTCAAATACGAAGTCATTTTTATGGTTGGCAACCTGCTTCAAGTTCAAATCCGCGGTCGCCGGACTGGACATAAAGTGAATTATTTATTTTTCAAATTGTTTTATCTTTTTTCAATACTCTCACTCGTTGCTTATCATTATTTCAAAATTTAACTTTTCTATTGTTCAGGCGGCAGCCTTGGCTGCTTTCTTCTTCTGTCTTTGATTTTCTTTATAAAACGGATCATACTCTGCTTTGTTCATCCATAATCGCCACATCGTCACCGCCAGCTTACGAGCAACTGCGACTTTAGCTTTGCGTTTGGCTATCTTTCCTCCTTTGGCGGATATCCGCATGCCATAGCGTTTCAATTCACAATCTTTCCCGAATGATCCCAGGATGTAATTTGCTGATTGAATCAGGGATTTACGCAGTAATCCATTCCCTGCTTTTGTTATTCCAAGCGGTTTGTCTGTTGCTCCCGACTGATCACGTTTGGGCGCCAGACCAATATATCCACCGACTCGCCTACTGTTTCCAAAGCGTCCGGGATCGGCTATGATCAGAGCAAAAGTCAGAGCAGTCACCGGGCCGACGCCGTTTATTTGTTGTAAATTTTTTGTTTCTGGATGTGATTTACACAACTCCGCCATTTTTTTATCATAGTCCTTAATCTTTTTTCTGATCGACTTAAGCTGTTCCACCACTCCCCTCAGAGCGGGACGCAGGTCTTTCGGAATCAACGGCATTATTTTTTTATCCATTGTGTCAGCGGTAATACCAGAAGTGCTTATTCCAAAAGAACGCAAAGTTCCCCTGAGATGATTTATTAGCATTGTTGAAGTTTTCACGAGAACATCACGAGCTTTTATCACGGCTTGTTCAGCGCGCGCTTCTTGGGAAACGTGTTTGATTGGATGCAACAGCTTCGGATCTACTCTGGCTATCCTGGCAAGCATTTCAGCATCTCTCTCATCACATTTGTGGTCATCGCCCCATATTGCGCGCAGTTTTCTGGCATGACCGACAAGTACTTTACAGCCATGTTCTTCCAGCATCTTGCTCAACCATGGAGAATGAGTTCCGGTTTCAAGAGCAACAGTTAGTTTTGAAGTATCGTTGAAGCCATCAAGAAAAGCTTTTACTTTTGCTGGATTGTTTGCAAGCTTACCCTTTTCTTCTGTTTTATTATCCGCAGATAACGCAAATAATTCGATAGTTTTTTCTGACACATCCATTCCAAGATACATTCCTGTGCTATATTTACTCATGGTTTGTCCTCCGGTGTTTTTGTGACGCATTGCGATCACGGTTAATATTATGTGTGGCATAGACCACGGTTTAAATTTAATATATACCGTGGGACAAACCGCCTTCTCATAATATCTCAAATTGTCAATTGATTCGTCAAGTTATCGTCATTTTTACGATTTTTGAAAAAAATCGATTCCGGTTAGTTTGGGGACAATGCCCCAGCAAAATGCAGAGGGCGCGATCCGGCGGATTTCATGGAGGAAGTCCTTGACATACTTGCTCAAGACAAATCCGCGGACATATCGCATATGCTCATTCCGCAAAAAGCAGGGAAAAAGCAACGCGCCGCTTGAGAACGCCCATATTGAACTCAGAAAAATAACTGACGCATTACCTTTTCTGATTTTTTATCGCTGACTTTTCTCGAAAAGCTCTTGACAGAACAGATTTTTAACATTATAATTTATGCACAGTAAACGATTACTGTAAGCGATTAGTGGAGTTTTAAATGACAGTCAGATTAAAAGATATTGCTAAAATAGTGGGAGTTAAGCCTCCTACTGTTTCAAGAGTTTTGAACAACAAGGATTCAGCAATCCAGGTTTCTGAAGCCACAAAAAAGAAAATTCTGGATACGGCCAGGAAGTTGAATTACCAGCCGAGCGCGGCGGCAAAAGCGCTTGCAACCAACCGCACTGGCTATTTAGGCTATATAATGTCCAACACAATCGAGGGCGGCTGGCAGAATGCTTGTTTTGCGCGCTATTTGACGGGTGTTGAAAACGCATGCCGCAAGCATGGCTACGGCTTGAACATCTGCCTGTATAATCTTTCAAATATAGACACTTTTGTCATGCCGGACAGGATTGGGCAGCGAAGCATAGACGGATTGATTCTGACTGGTTATGTTGAGGCGGCAATTGTTAAGAAGTTCACAGATTTTGGCATTCCGCTTGTTGTTTTGGGGCGCGACACGGAAGTGGAAAAGTTGGCGCCGGTAATTGCATGCGATGACGCAGGCGGAGTTTTGAATTTGATTAAATATTGTGCATCTATGGGACATAAACATTTGTTGTGGCATGCGGAGGACACCCGCAGAAGCAGGGAAAAAGTCGGCAGGGTCTTGGAGCAATATTCAGAGGCTGTTGGCTCACATTGCAAGTTAAGTGTAGCTTATACAGAATATCCTTGCAACTATCAGGCGGCTCAGCCTTTTTTTGATGAATGGCTAAAGTTTGCAGAGTCTGAGAGGCCTTCAGTTATCATGAGCAGTGATCAGACATCGGTTGCTCTTGTTCAGGAATTATTTCGGCAAAATTTTTGTTGTCCTGACGCTGTGAGTGTTGTAAGTGTATGTGATTCGCGGACTTGCAAAGACTCAAATCCTCCTGTTGTCGCAAATGGCACTGATATGGAAGGTCAGGCAGAAAAGGCGGTGGAGATGCTTGTGGAGCATCTTGACCGTGGGAAAGCTTTGACTTGTGACATGTCAATATATGATTATCCATGTCATTTGATGAAACGGAAATCGTGCAAAAATTTAAACACGAAAATGGGAGAATGAAATGAAGCTTAGGTTTACACTTATTGAATTGCTCGTGGTGATTGCTATAATAGCAATCCTTGCAAGCATACTGTTGCCTGCGCTGAACAAGGCCAGAGCGCGGGGAAAAGGCATTGCCTGCAGAAGCAATATGAAGCAAATAGGTTTGGGCTTTGCGCTTTACAGCAATGAGAATGAATATTTGCCTTATTCTAATAATCAAAGCGATGGCACTTGGTATAAATGGCAAGGCTTTGTGAATTCAATGCTGAAAAGCAATGCTCCCGGCCCTTATGAAGACGCGTATGCGTGGCATAACGAAAAACTTTTCCAATGCCCTTCGTTTGGAAACAGTTCTTTGCCTCTTTTCAGCTATGGAATGAATTATTATATAAGCGGCTTGAAGAATACGCATCCACGAATGACCTGGAAGCCGACAATGCGCATGCTTGCGGGAGAAAGCGTACTTGGCTCCATCGATTTCTCGAGAATATCGCAAAGGGATGATGCCGGATTCAGGCACTCCGGCAGCTCAAATATTGTTTTTGTGGACGGGCATGTTGATTCGGCGCGGCACAATAATCCCAAATGGACTGCTTATTTTTATACGGAAAACTTCTTTAGATGGGATTTTGACAAGTAATGCCGATGAATTTTAAAATAATTATTATACGGTGCCGGGTTCTTCGCCCTTAAGAAATACGCAAAATTTCTAAAAGGGGCAGTAGGGATGTTTTAACGTGTTTCCGGTTATCACCGGGTAGTCTGTTGCGGCAGGCCACTGTAAAAAATGTCAATCTATAAAAAAGTTGAAATACCAAAATACGAAAACGCGCATCCGGCAGATGGAGCCGAATGCAGTGGGTGAAGGTGATTTACAAAACAACAACAAAAAAAGCGATTTTTTTAGGAAATATAAACTTTATAAAACTAAAGGATTACCAAAAAAAGAAAGGTTTTATTAATGAAGAATTTTATGCTTGCAACCATGGCTTTTGCCATTGGCGTTTTCACAGTTGAAGCCTCCGAAGCCAACTTGGGATTTTATAAATTTGAAAAGCAATGTGGCATACAAAACATTTGCTTGTCTGACGGGACAAAACTTGTGTGCTTAATTCCACAATTGCATATCCCTGAAGGGAAACGCTTCAGCTGGGGCAATTTTAGATATCCTAAAAACGCAAAATGCTCTGAAAAAGACGGAGTTTTAGAATATAGCAACACTGGATTTCATAAAAAGGAGTCAGAGCAAAATGGAGTAAAATTAAACGCCAACATCCAGGTTTATTACAAGCTGACATTTGATTCTAAAGGCAAAGTTACAGCACATTATGAATTCAGCAACAATGGCGACTCCGTCTTTCTGGAGCCCTATTGCAACATAAAGATAAATCCGGAATTGCTGAAAAATCAAAAAGGTGTCATATATAAAATTGATGAAAAAAGCAAGGCTTTCAATTTCGGCGAACAAACGCAGGCTAGCTCTATTGACTATCGTGGCGGAAACCCCAAAGACTTGCGTGTTTTGAAAATGGAATTCAACACCACTCTCGGCAAGCCGTTTGTAATAGAATCGGGAACCAAGGCTCATATGCGCTTAAAAAGCAAAGGCGCAATAATGGTCTACAACACAGAGCATTTTGCAAAGCATATCTACAAGCAGCCGCTGGACTGGAAGGAATTCAAACCCGGAGAAAAATTTGCAATAGACTTTGTGCTGGAATTGCCGAAGAGGTCAAAAATCGCTCCTGAAAAAAAACAGGCAGCCGCAAATAAAAAAAGAAACAGCGCTAAGCTGGTGGAAAAGACGCTTCCAGTAGTAATAGACAAGGTTGAAGAAATAGACATTTTTAAATATGAAAAAGAAAATAGGCCAGAACGCGCCATCATTAAAAATGGGACATTTTATCGTAAAGGAAAACCTGTTTTCTTTGTGGGACCATGGTTGGGCAGCCATTTTGAAGACAACGCAAAAAAGATACCTGTAAAAGAATTTCACGGCATGCCGTCGCACAACAAAGTATTTAACGCCGAAATAGCCCAACAAGTGGGCTTTAACACCTGTCATCCGCAATATATGGGTTTTGACACATTGAAAAAAACAGGCGTTTTTGATCGCTACCCTAATTATATGAAGTCGCGAGAGACTTGGATTGAAGGAGTAGCCAAGGGCTATAAAAATATGCCATTGGTGATTGACTATGCATATATAGGATGGCTTTTTGACAATCACTGGAGAAAATGGTTTAAGAAAGAAATTTTTCAGAAAAACACGCAATGGCACGGTTTTGTTCCATTTTGCCTGGCGCATCCAAGCGCTTGGAAAGTTCAGAAAACATTTTGGCAAGACGGAGCAAGGGAATTCCTGAAATATGGGGCAAATCCATGGATTTATGAGCTTTTCAACGAGCCTTCATACGACAGCAGGGACAAAATTAATCAAAAGGCTTTTATTGACGTTCTTTCAAAGAAATACAAGAGCATTGAAGAAGTCAACAAGATTTGGGGCAGCAATTTCAAGTCATTTGAGCAAATAGTGTCAAGCCCTGTGGTAGAGCGTCAAAAAGGGCTTCAAGTTGAATGGTTTAAATTTATTGAAGATCAATGGATTGACATTCTCAAAAAAGGCAAACAAGTCATTCTTGAAGTTGACAAACGCCCAGACGTTTACTTCTCACAGCAGCGCGGCATTTCACTCACTTTTTTGACAACTAGAAATGGTTTTGACGAGTACAAGATAGCCAGAGCTATGGATGTTGTAAACACAGAAGGAGGCATAACGTTCAAATTTGGCAAAGCGATAAAAAGCGACAATCCAATGGACGAATATATGAATACAAACATGACAATGCATCTTGACATGTGCCGTGCTGTCGCGGAAGAAAAGCCGGTAATTGACACTGAGCAGTCAACACGCAGATACAGCTCGACAGGAAGGCGCATCCCTTCCAAGAAAGGCGATCTTGTTTTAATGCTTTGGAATCAGGCGATTCATGGTTCGAGCATGTCCTTGCTGTATAACTGGGGCAAGCGTTCTTGGCAGTGGAAGCCTCAGAACATTAAAGGAGCGGAAGAATTTGTAAACAAACCTGGAATGGGTTGGGCTGCAGGTTGTTTATTGAATCCTTATTGTTATCCCAAAGAAGCGCTTGGAGGAATAAAAGAGTTTGACAATCAGATAGAACGTCTTGCAGAAATAGTTTTGCCACGCCCAAGAATCAAAGGAGTAGTGGCGCTTCTTTTGTCTAATTCCAGCCGCCGTTACACCGGAAGCATAGAAGCTGAATTTACTCTTCTATACCAAGCTGCGACTATCACGAACTTTCCCAAAGATGTTCTTTTTGAAGAGCAGTTGCCCAAGGGGTTTGCCCAAAAGTACAAGGCCATAGTTAGCCCGTTTTGTCGTTATGTCAACCCAAAAACCTTGCCATTGCTCCAAAAATATGTAAAAGATGGCGGAGTGTTGATTTTAAACGGAATGGATCTTGAATCTGACGAATACGGAAAGGCAATTGATGGCAATTCTTTTATAGGCTTAAAGAAACGCCAAAAGCTTACAATGCCTATACCGGCAAAAATGCGTTTGTCAATCGATCCTGAGCCTGGATATTCCAAGGAGCCTTTGTCTGTAAAAATGAATGTTGTTCCTGTTCTCGGCGAGGCCAAAGCCATTGCCGTTTCCGAACAACGTGCCATTCCTCTTGTCACTTTAAAAAAGCTTGGCAAAGGAAGAATTTATTATGTGGCGTGTGAATTGAATAAAAGCGCCTGGGCTACAGTTCTGTCAAGCATCCTCAAAGATGCCGGGCTCAAAAAGACCTTTGCATTGCGCGCCGAGAACGGAAGCCTTTTGCCGGGCATTGAGGCTCAAGTAATAGACAGAAGCAGCAAAAGATTATACTATTTCGCGAATTGGAAAAACATAAGTGAAATGGCAAAGCTGTCCATAAAGGACATTTCCCACGGAGAATGGACCCTCTCATTTCCAAAGACAAACGCTCTGTTGAAATCCCCTTCTGGAAAAGACTTTTGGAGCGCGTCTGAACTTTCGGAAGGCGTTTTAGTTTTTTGTCCAGGCTGGGAAGCACAGCTTCTTTTGGTGGAATCAGGCAAGAATTCTTTCGACAAAAGCATTTCAATTGCGGAAATGAAATTCGATTTTCAAAAGAGAAAAGCGCAAGACAAAATGTATGCTGAAAAAGTGGCGGCAAACATGAAGCTCCACATTGCGAGAGAAAAAGAACTTAACACTTACCCAAGCGTCAATAAAGCCAATTGTGTCCCGATTGACATTTCCAAACAATGCAACATGGGCTTTAAAGATGAAATAAACGGAGATAAGAAAGGCGGAACATCAGACCAGGGCGACAATGATCTTAGCTCTTTTCCAACAGGCAGGCAAACACTTTCAGGTGTTCCGTTCAATATCATAAATCCAGAAAAAAACAATGGGACGTCAATGATAACCTTGCGTTCAAAGGAACGTCCGTACTTTCCAGAGATTGCCAAGGATATTCCTGTCAACAATAAATTCAAGTTGATCTATTTTCTTCACACAAAGCTTTGGGGCGGAAAAAACGCTCTTTACATTGTTCATTATTCAGACGGCTCCGAACTGAAGATCCCATTGGTCAGCGGCAAAAATATTCGCGGCTGGTGGAATCCACGCAGACCTGAAAATGGGAAATTAGCCTGGAGCGGAAAAAATGCGCAAGCAAAGATAGGGGTTTATTGTTGGAAATGGGACAATCTATATCCTGAAAAAGAAATCAAATCCATTGATGTAAAGACTCAAGGCATGTTGCTGGGAACAATAGCAATGACAGGTGAGAAATAAAATAAATCATAAGGGTTCCTCTAAAAATTGATTTTGCTTAAAGAATAACTTTTATAGAGCTTTAAGACGTATATGTTATTTGCTGGAGCATGTGCTCCCAAAAGACAACTCATCTCAATTTGTGAAAAAGGCTCATTTTCGAGTTCAAAGCCTGTGCCTTTATACGTTGTGCTCCTTGTGGAATCTCGGAAAATTCTTGTTAATTTTATTACCCAAAGTATCATTTCATCATTTTTCTCGTTTTTCATCTGCTCGGTACACCTTTCCCTCCAGGATAAATCCCTATTTTCAAAAAACACAAATCAAAGTTATTTTTGTCATTGATTTTTATCTCTGATTCTTAAACTATCAGATTTTATGTCTGTTCAACTCAAATCCTCCGTCAACTGCCCATTACATCCCTGAACTGAATATTTTGACAGTTCGGAATCTGTGCGAAGGCTGCCCGATCAAAAGGGCAGTCCCTACCGCAACTACCCTTCAAATCCCTGATAGGAATATTTGGCGATCGCGGGTTTTTATTTCTCAGCAAAGACAATTGTTCCGTAATTCTCGGGATCATGCCAGTTGCCCACTTTCGCGAGGGGGGACCAAGTGGAAAGCTCGTTTGCTTGTCCCTTGATCTGCCTGTTGCGCGTCAGGTTGAAGCGCAACTCTCCGGCTCCGAACTGTTCCAGCGGGATTGCTGCTTCTACCAGCCAGCCTCCGGCAAATGGCTGAACATTGACCTTGAATTTGTCCAACTGCAGCCATTTTGCGCTTTTCGTGTTAATTCGTTGAGATGACCAAACTCCTTGGTCATTGACAATAATCTGCCACAAGTCTTTTTTCTTAGGCGAGTAGAAGAAAATTTCCAGATCGTTGTCCTTCCAGACTTTTGTGTCGCCGCTCTTGCGGTCCTTTTTTGTCAAACTGTCAGTTAGGCAAGGCTCTTTCAATTCGGCTCTCAAATACATCGTGTTGCCATGATGCGTCATCTGAAATTGCCCGCCTGCGGTCAACGACTTCTTGAACCTATTCGCTGGAATAAGCGAATAAACGGGAGCCTTTGCCCAATCGGACGCGGTCGGCGCTGTTTTAACGATTGGGACTAGCGCAATGATTTTTTGGCGTTGCTCTGCTTTGTCCATAACTTCAGCGCGCTCGGCTTTCATAATGTTAAAGATCCATGTGCGAAGTAATTTTACCCGCTTACTATGAACAGGACTCATTTTGGATGCCTTTTCTGTCTCCTTAAGAATATTGTCGATATTTTGCATCTCTTTTAGCGTGTACACTTTTGACCAGACAAGTTTTTGAAGTTCTTTGTCTGGAGCTCCAAGTCCGATTGATTCAGTATTGGGTTTGTCTGGGGTAGCCAACTTCCAATACTTGACCCAATTATCCTCAAAACGCTTGAACAGCTTTTTCGCGGGTTCCGCCGCCGGGCCGTAATATGCGTTGAAGTATTCGGATAACTCCTTGCCTATATTACGGTCTGGATTCCACAAGAGACGCGCGGTTATGTATGAGTCAAGATTTCGATAAGTATGAGTCAAGGCATGCTGTTCAAAAAACATTCCGGCAATGTCGTTGCGGAAGATTTTGAGAAATTCCGATATCAGACGCGGGTATATTTCCGGTACGCCGGGAAGTTTTCGGCCATGGGCTGCCTCGCATTGGTAGGCCCACAAGGGCGGTTTGTTGCCGCCAAGCGCGTTTGACCAAATTGTGACCAAATTCAATTCGGACTTCATCCGGTTGGGGGTAGGCATTTCCAAAGGGCCTTTGATGCAGATTCGCACCCGGACATTGTCGGGGATTTTGACATATTTGGGAAGTTTCATTTTGGGAGGATACACCAAGGTGGAGATAAATTTGTCAGGATGTTTTTTCTTGATTGACTCGGCGACTTTCGTGATAACTTTCCAGATGATTTCTGAATCGTCATCGCAAGGATATTTCTCCCGAAACTCGTTGCACCTTTTACAACGGCAACGCCCATCGCAACCAGAGCCGTGATCCATTGGGTCAATCATGAAGTCATCCTGGGTTATAAACGGGCAGGGCCAGAAGGAACGAATATATGGTTTTAAATGGGAAAAACCGACCTCGCTCGGTTTTTTGCCGGAAAAATATGCGTCAGCCACTTTTCCCCACATTTCCGCAACAGCGGGATCTGTCCAGCAAGTATAATCAGAATTGCGTTTGCCATTTATTAATGCAAAATGTTTTGACTGTTCATTCCATATTTTTTTGAGTTTTAAGGATCTTTCCGAATGACATCCCAAAACCATGCCGCGACCGGATAATTTTAGTCTGAGTCCCCATAAAAATATATCATTGCCATTAAGACAATATTCTTTTGCATCAGGGAATCTTTTTAGAAAATCCCAAAACCCCGTAAGCTGGCGGTCTTGGAAGAATGGCTCTATTTTTTGTGTTCCTTCTGGAATTTTCAGAATGACCGACTTAGGGACAAATTCATGCTCGGGGCCGGGGGCTGGCCAGCGAACTCCAAGTTGCTCCAGAAAGTCATAAACTCCAAGCAAGGTGCCGCGCCGGGATTCGTCATAAAACAGGTGAAATAAATCAAGGCGTTTTTCCGATGAATTATCCTGTCCAACTATAAAAATATTGTTACCTTTTGCGCTGATAAAAAAGCCGTCGCGCTTCAATGTTTCCGGTTTTAATCCTGCGGTTACGGCTGCTTCGCATTGCCCTAAATAGATTCGCGCAGGGGAGATTGGGGTACTGACAATCTTAAAGTCGGCGCCAGTTATTTTGTCCAGATACTGCTTCAACTCTTCCGCCGCGAATTTAACATAAACCGACGGTTTAGCAGGAATCACAATATCCGCTTGGGCTTTTCCATTCTCAGCGATGAAAACATTCCCGCCCGACAGAGTCACTCCAACAAGTAAGGCAAATAATACACATAGTTTTTTCACTTTTACTCTTTCCTTTCGCTTAGTTCTTTAAGGGCTTTTGCCGAAGAGCTGTAATTATATTTGTATTTAACTTTTCTCCCGTAATTAACAGACTTTTTGAAATACTTGTGGGCATTTTTCAAATCGTTCATTTGCCGATAAATCATGCCAATCTCGTAACTGACTGAGCAAAGAAGCGCCGGATGAATATTTCCGCGTTTATCAATAATAGGCAACCAGATTTCCAGTGCGTTTTCTGGTTGTTTTTTTATTTTGTAAACGTATCCCATTAATTTTTGGGTTCGCGCCTGGGTAGTGTCATTGTCGAATGGGAGCATTACCGCCTGTTCCAAGTATTGCTTCGCCTCGTCGGGCCGTTCCCGCAAGATTTGACTGCCCAGTGCATTTAATGTCTTGCGTCGGATAAGAGGAGGGAGCGATTTGTACAGCAAAAATTCCTTCATCAATTTTTCGGCATTCGCATATTTCTTGTTCTGCAACAGGAACTGGTTACGGGCAAATACCACCTTGGCCTTAAGTTCCGACTTATCCGTTACCTGAAGTGCCGAATTGTAATTCTTCAGCGCCTTTTTAAAGTCTCCTTTTTTATCCGCTTTTTCGGCTTCCTTCGTAAGATTGTAAAAACTAGACTCATCCGCGAATACCCCCAAGGCCAGGACTAGCGGTACAAACATTAAATTTTTAGCTTTTAATTTCAAAATATTCATTTACCTTTAATTTTTTTATGGGCATAGCATGTCTTATTTTCGTATAGGCCCCACAAGGAAAGAGCCTTCTGGAAAGAAATTCCAGTTGTACTTGCTATTGCTCCTCATAGCTTCATGGATAACCATTCCGACGGCATGTCCGTCAGCATGAAGATAATTGGATTTTTTGAGATGATTCATTAAGCCCAAACTGTAATTTAAATTATCATTTGCCCAATTGAAATAATAGGCATCGTTGTCGCTCCTTTCCCCGAATGGAATATATTGGGACGGCTTTTTTAAAGTAAACAGTCTACGGGCGCGATACCAGCCACTACTGCCATTGTCAAAGCCATTCTCCTGATTCACTCTGTACGTCCGGGTAATCAAATACATATCGGGTGAGCTTTTACTCAATTTTGTATAGGCGCATGTGTTTTTAGACGGGCAGAAATAATATGGGGGAGGCGTTGACTTTTCCACTGTCAAACCAAGATATGTAGCTAAACAAAAAGTCCAGTTCCCATCGTTAGAGAGGTCTCCATAGGTTATTGGCATAAAGCCTTGATTGTCGTCGCAGTATTGTTGAAAGGCGACTCCAATCTGCTTAAGGTTTCCCATGCAGGTTATTCCTTTGGACATTTCCCTGGCGTTTTTCAACGCCGGCAACAGCATACTGGCGAGAATCGCGATGATGGCGATTACAACGAGCAATTCGATGAGTGTGAATGCTATGTTGCCTGATGTATAATAAAATAACAACCTTTTAACTGGAGGCAACGGGAACGGAAAAGAAGTTCGTTTGTTCAATTGGTATCGACCTCCACGAGTAATTATATATTTTTTGCCTTTTCTCATAATTTCAGTATCCTGGTTTTGAACTCCTTGATGAATAAAAATAAACCCCTTTTATCATTACTCCACTTGTACGGCACATAGATTAACTTGAGAGTACCGAGTTCTTGAGTCAGAACATCAGGGCGCAAGGACGCGCGGCAACATGAAATTTGCCGTATGTTCTCTTCCTCGAAAAAAATTTTGCGAGGAAAAACCGCGTTT
>Ga0075121_1001915_pt1 | contig 12402 bp, 16 predicted proteins | sample AntAceMetag02UKG_FD_69793 | JGI IMG/M metagenome (GOLD analysis project Ga0075121, IMG submission 69793) | Saline lake microbial communities from Ace Lake, Antarctica - Antarctic Ace Lake Metagenome 02UKG | ecosystem: Environmental > Aquatic > Non-marine Saline and Alkaline > Saline | place... | reverse complement strand
AGAACGGCTTTTCACTTATCCACTCGGGACTGTTTCGTATTCGCTCGCAGAAGCCCGCAGCCCAACAGCCAGCTCATTGGCGAGATCTGCCTTTTGGCGGCCCCGCCATGGTATGGAAAACCCCTCCGGCGGCAACTGCCATCCGAAGGGGGAAGAGGCGTGGAGCGCTTGGGGCTACATCTTGATGATGATTTTCTTCCGTCCGGCGGGTCCCTTGGCGGCGGCAGGTTTGGCTGGCTCGGACGGGGCGTCCGCTTCGGGGGTGGGGGAGATTTTAATCGAAGGGGTGACTTTAATGGTCGGCTTCCCGATTTTAATGGTCGGTTTGGCAGGTTTCAGCGCTGCAGGGGCCGCCGGCTTGGTCGGTTCGATATCCTCGACGATCTCCTTGAGAATAGTGCTGTAGCCCTTGCCGTCGCCCATAGCATTCTGGACGGAATCGCGGGCTTTTTCGCCTTCTTCGTCCGAGGAGACGGCTTCCAAAACAAAAATGGTCGAGCCGATCTGGATGCGGTCGCCTTCCTTGAGCTTGATGGTGTCTTCGACGCGCTTGCCGTTGACGAAGGTGCCGTTACGGGCCCTGAGGTCCTTGAGGTAGAATTCGCCATCGGAAAGGCGGATGCCGCAGTGGACGCGGGAGACCTTGTCGTCGAGCAGCGGAATGTCCGCTTCGCGGCTGCGGCCAATGGAGAGAGGTTCGCCGGTGAGTTCAATGTCCTTGGGAATGCCAAGTTTGTTGATATAGCGCAGATGCATGGAGGACCTTTCGATTAGACGATACCTTTTTGGACAAGAGCAGCAAAATAATCGATGGTGAGGCGCAGCCCGTCTTCGAGTTGCATCCGGGGCTCCCAGCCAAGGAGCGATTTGGCCTTGTCGATGTTGGGCTGGCGCACCTTGGGGTCATCTTCGGGGAGGGGCTTGTAGATGATCTCGGAGGCGCTGCCGGTGATTTCCTTGATTTTGAGCGCGAAGTCCATCACGGACAGTTCTCGGGGGTTGCCGACATTGATGGGATTCGTCTGATCGCTCATCATCAGGCGGAAAATGCCGTCGACCAGATCGGAGACAAAGCAGAATGACCGGGTTTGGCTGCCATCGCCGAAAACGGTCATAGGTTCGCCTTTGAGGGCCTGGCAGCAGAAGGCCGGGACGATGCGGCCGTCTTTGGGGCGCATCCGGGGGCCGTAGGTATTGAAAATGCGGACGATTCGGGTTTCCACGCCATGGAAGCGGTGATAGGCCATGACCATGGCTTCGGCAAAGCGTTTGGCTTCATCGTAGACGCCCCGGGGGCCGATGGGGTTCACATTTCCCCAGTAGGATTCGACCTGCGGATGGACGAGCGGATCGCCATAGACTTCCGAAGTGGAGGCCAGCAGAATCCGCGCGCCTTTGGCTTTGGCCAGTCCCAGCACATTGTGCGTGCCCAGCGAACCGACTTTCAGCGTCTGGATCGGCAGTTCCAGATAGTCGATCGGGCTGGCGGGGGAGGCAAAGTGAAAAATGTAGTCCACCGGCTCGGAAAGGTCGATGTGGCGGGTGATATTGTGATTGATGAACTCAAAGTCGGTCCGGGAGCGCAGATGCGCGATGTTGTCGAGGTTGCCCGTCAGGAGATTGTCCATGCAGATCACGCGGTGGCCTTCGGCCAGCAGGCGGTCGCAGAGGTGAGAGCCCAGGAAGCCGGCGCCGCCTGTAATCAGGGTTGTGGGTTGTGTCGTTTCGGTATTCATAGGCCGGAAGGCTCCCATATTATTCGGGTTTGAGCAAGGCGGGATGCAGCTGGCTGGCAAAGTTGGCGATGGTCTGGAGGTGGGCGTCGGACCCCGGCACGCGGACGCCGGACATGGCGATGTAAGCCCAGCGGTGGGACACCCCGTGGAAGATGCGGTCATAGGCCATCCAGCCCATCCGTTCGAGATGGGAAGCCGTTTCGCGCCCCTTTCCGACGAACCAGTACGCATAATAGGAGGAAGAGGTGCTTGGAGTCCCGTCGGCACGGGTAAACGACCTGCTCATGTCCATCACGCGCACTTCCAGCAGGTCTTCGCGGCCTGCCAGAGGGATGCGGATGGTCCGCTCATCGGTGATTTCATTGCCGGCGGCCGTCAGGCAGACCTGCGGCCGGTGAATGCTGGAGCGGTCGTCGCCGCTGAGAACGATGGTGGTGTAGATTCCGTCCCGGTTCCCCGGCAGCGAGTAGTATTTGCGGACCAGGCCGGTGTCGTCCGGCAACATCGAGCGTTCAGCCCAGTTCATGTTGCCCAGCGGGCTCCCGCACTTGGGACAGGTGGTCGGATCTTCGAGCGTTTCCGCGACATACTGCGCGCCGCAGTCGCGGCTGGAACAGAACAGCAGATCGACGCCGTGCCAGCCACCGACTGTTTTCGGCAGCTTCAGCAGGATTCCCGCTTCATCGCTGTTGGCTACGCCGGTCTTTTCGACCAGGGCCCAGCCTGTCATCGCCAGCGCGATGATTACGAAGAGGCGGAATCCAAGAACCGATTTTGTATTTTTTTCCATAGCGTGCGGTAATCCGTGTTCAGGAGACGGTCGAGCGACAGCATCAGCAGGATGCTGATGAGAAAAATGGGGTATCCGGAATGGTCGTGCCAAAGATCCATGGCCTTTTCCTGTCCGAAGAAAGCGGCCGCCACGACTACCAGAATGATGCGGCAGATATTGGCGATGACGGCCACCGGGATGCAGCACAGGAACAGGACCCACTTCTTTGCCAGGGTCTTCTGGCTGTACCAGGCATAGAATGCCATCAGGGCCGTCATGGCCAGCAGGGAGCGGAGTCCGCTACACTCCGGGGCTACATTGAAGGCAAAGGAGTTGTCCGCGCCCGAGAAAATTCCAGAACCGATCCGCTGAACCTCCAGTCCGAACCCATTGAGGATCCCGGCCGCCGCGGTGGTGGCCAACAGCTGGAGCGGGGCGGTCATGCTGTCGATGAAGTTGAGGGGGATGGCCAGTAGCAGATAGGCGCAGGGGAAGATTAGATGGCGGGCCACGCCATATCCGTATAGCAGGAAGGGGATTCCCCACAGCAGGAGAATCAGGCCGACCATCGAAATCCGCGGCTGTTGGGCCAGAACTCCCATCCAATGCAGTGCCAGGGCCAGAATTACCACCGGAATGCCCCAGGTGGTGGCCTGTTTGGGCGCGGCGGCGATCTGTTTCCGCTGCCACCAGACGGCGACCAGGCTGGCAAGGGGCAGAAACTGGCAGTAGGCAAAATCGCCGACCCAGCGCGACTTCAGCCAGAGAAAGAGGGAGCGGCGGCAGGTCTCGATCTCCTGACTGTTGCCATGGAGATGGAACAGAAAAAAAAGCCCGCCGGTCACCACGGCCCAGAAGCCGATTTCCATCCGGGCGGCCTGCGAAAGGCGCTCCCAGCGGAATCCGCTCCACCAGTCCTTCAATTTCTGAATCTTGTCCTGCATAAGAAGGAAAAGACCATAGCCGATGCCATGCGGGGAAGGGAAGCGCAAACTCCGGGTTGAATCGCGGGCGGGGTTGCCCTATCCTGTCTCCAACCCGAAGACCAAAGGAGACCGATGAAGAATCGATGGATGGGATGGATGGCGCTGTGCGCCTGTTGCGGCGCGGCATGGGCAGCTCCGGTTGCCGAACGCGTCGAAACGGGAAGCAGCTGGGTCAAACAGGCTTCCTTTGAGGCGGAAGAGGGCGCGACCGATGGAACCCTGAAGGTCCAGCTGGGAGAGGATCCGGTTCCCGTCAGCTATTTTGAGGTTCCGCTGGAGGTCTGGGAGACGTTCAAAGCCTCCGATTCCAAAGGGGCCTTCTATACGGCTCAGATCCGTCAGCACTATGACCGTCAGTATGGCAAATCGCGCCAGGAGCGCTTCGATTCGCCCATTCCCATTCAAACACAGGTCAATGCCCTGTGTGCCTTTAACGAGGAATGCGAAGCGGTCGTCCTGCAGGGCATCGACAAGAGCGAAGAAAGCATCTGGGTGGCGGCTTATGCCTTCACCCGGACGCGGATCGCGGCTGCCCTGGTGAGGGCTCACCAGCGGGGCGTGCGGGTCTTCGTCAAAATGGATGCCAAGCAGGCGAACTACATCGGAGCCCAAAAGCTGCTCGAATGGATCCGGAAGGAGGGCATCCCCGTTACGCTGATCTATACGGCCGGCGACTATTCCGCCATGCACAACAAATTCATGATTTTTGATATGCGCTGGGTCGTGATGGGCAGCTATAACTTCACCACCACCGCGCAGGTGTCGAATTGGGAAAATCTGGTCTGGCTGGAGTCCGCCGATATGGCGGAACAGTACAAGGCGGCCTGGGACGCCATCGTGTCCGATGAACTGCCGCCGGCCAAGCCGAAGAAATCCGCCCCGAAGAAAAAGAAGGCAAAATAGCCGGGCGGCCACCGCTCGCGTTGACGGCGCATCGGTACTGGGCGTAGGATAAACACCGGATCGATGCCCGCGTGAATCTGAAATGGAATGACCATGAGCTTGATGAGTATGACCGGTCGAGGAAGCGGCACAGCCGTCAACCGCCTTGCGCGCGTTGAGGTCGAGCTGAGCAGCGTGAATCGCAAACAACTGGATGTGAATGTAGGCCTTCCGCGTCCGCTGGCGGCTTTGGAGTCCCGCGTTCAGGGCATGGTCCAGCAGGCGGTTTCTCGCGGACGGGTCACCGGAGACATCCGGGTGACCTGGATGGAGACGGGGCCTGCCTCCGTGATCCGGGTGAATGAACGGATGGCCCGCGCCCAGCTCGATGAGCTGCGGGCCGTGGCCCGGAAATTAAAGCTGCCGGATAATCTGCAGGCTTCGGTTCTGATGGATCTGCCGGGTGTGGTGTCCTTTGAGCGTGAAGCTGGCAAGCCGGAGGAACTCTGGCCGCTGGTCGGAAAAGCTCTGGGAGCCGCCCTGACCCGCCTGCAGGGTATGCGCCGCAAAGAGGGTGCGGCTTTGCGCCGGGACCTGCTAGCCCGGCTGAAGGAACTCAAATCGCTGGCCGTTGTCATCGGCAAGCGCGCGCCCGCTGTAGCGGCGGCCTATCAGGAAAATCTGCTCCGGCGCATCGGGGCCGCGGTGCCCCAGTCCGATCTGGCGAGCGACGAACGCCTGCTTAAAGAGGTGGCCCTGTTTGCAGACCGCTCCGACATCACGGAGGAGCTGGTCCGGCTGGACAGCCACCTCAAACAGGCCAACAGCCTGCTGAAAGCGGGCGGTGTCGTCGGCCGGTCCCTTGAGTTTTTGATCCAGGAAATGGGTCGCGAGATCAACACGATTGGTTCCAAGGCGAACGACGGTCAGATCACCCGGCAGGTGATTGCCTATAAAGCCGAACTGGAACGGATTCGTGAGCAGATACAGAATATCGAATGAGGAGAACAACGATATGCAAGGCATCAAGCCCAGCTGGCAGAATATTATTTTCATCGTCTCGGCCCCTTCGGGAGCCGGCAAGACCACTCTCTGCGACAAGCTGCAGAAGGAATTCAAGGACATCCATTATGCCATCACCGCCACCACGCGGGCGCCGCGCGGCGACGAGGTGGACGGTAAGAGCTACTACTTCATGACGATGGAGGACTTCGAAAAGAAGCTCGCCGCTGGCGGGTTCATCGAGAGCGCGGAAGTGCATGGCAATCGCTACGGCTCGCCCCGGGACCCCGCCGCCGCCGCCTTGCAAGAGGGGTGCGATGTGCTGATGAATTTGGATGTGCAGGGCGCGGCTGCCGTGCGCGACTATGTGAAGAGTGCGCCGGAAGGCGATCCACTGAAGCGTACACTCGTGGATATCTTTGTCGTGCCGCCCTCCACCGAAGTGCTGCGGAACCGTCTGGTGAAGCGCGGGACGGACAGTCTGGAAGTCATCGAGAAACGGATGACGCAGGCCCGCGAAGAAATTGCGCATTGGAAGGAATACAAATATATGGTGGTGAACGACGATCTGGCGGAGGCCTATGATCACATGCGGTCCATCATTCTGGCGGAACGTCACCGCAACGAAACCCGTCGCGAGGACTATTGTGGATAAGGCACCAAAAGTTCTGTTGGGGGTCACCGGATCCATCGCCGCTTACAAGGCGGCGGACCTGGTGCGGCTCATGCAGAAAAAAGGGTGGGATGTGTGGGTCGTGATGACCACCTGTGCCTCGCAGTATATCGGACCGTTGACCTTCCGTGCGCTGACGGACCATCCGGTGCCGCTGGGAAGCTATGCGGAGCAGGATCCCGACACCTATACCCACCTCGGTCTCTCGGAAGATGCGGATGCGATGGTGGTGGCTCCCTGTTCGGCGCAGACGCTGGCCCGTCTGGCCAACGGATTTGCGGATGATGTCCTCAGCTGCACCGCGCTGAGTCTGGCGGCTCCCCTGATTGTGGCACCGGCCATGAATACGCGGATGTGGGAAAATGCCGCGACGAAGGCCAATGTGGCGCGTCTGAAGGAGCGCGGGGTGACGATTATTGATCCCGGTGTGGGGGAACTGGCCTGCGGATCCACCGGCGCGGGTCGTCTCTGCGAACTGGAAGAGATCGTGGCGGCCGTGGAAAAAGCGATTGCAGGGGGCTGAATCAATGAAGGTGCTGGTGACAGCGGGTCCGACGCGGGAGCCTTTGGATCCCGTACGCTTCATCAGTAATCGCTCCACGGGGAAGATGGGGTATGCCATTGCCGCCGCAGCGCTGCGCGCGGGACACCCGGTTGTGCTGATCTCCGGACCGGTTTCCCTGGAACCGCCTCCGGGTGTTCAGCTCATTCGTGTCACAACTGCTGCGGAAATGTTCGCCGCCGTGAAGAGAAAATTTCGAGCGTGCGATGTGTGCGTTATGGCAGCGGCTGTGGCGGACTGGCGTCCGGCAGCGGTCGCCAAACAGAAATGCAAAAAAGCCGACGGCCCGCCGCAGATCGAATGGGAACCCACCGAGGATATTCTGAAAACGCTCGCGCCGCTCTGGGAAAAATCGCAGGTCGTGTGCGGCTTTGCGGCGGAGACAAACCGCATGGCACAGGAGGCAAAACGAAAGGTGGTCGATAAAAAACTCGATGCGATCGCCGCCAATGATGTGTCGAAAAACGACCGCGGTTTTGAGTCGGATTCCAATGCGTTGACTCTCTACTTTCGCGATGGAAAAGTGCGCCGTCGGACGCGGGCCACCAAAACGAAATGCGCGGAATGGTTGATGCGCGTCCTGGAAGAAATTTTTGAGCAGAAAAAATCGCAAAAAATTTCCTGAAAATCAGTTGACGATGTTAATAACTTCGCATTACTGTGGAATCCAACGAGATGAGAATATGAAAAATCCACAGGCAATCGATTTGGCCCTCCCCGCAGCTGCGGAAATATATTTCTCGGGAACCGATTTAAGCGAAAATGAAACAAAGGACAATGTTTCAATGAAGAACTTCAAAAATAACCTGGCCGCCTTTGAGCGTCAGGACGGAAGGGGGGGAAATACACCATGGCAGTAAAGAAGAAAGTTGCGAAGAAGAAGGTCGCTAAAAAGGCACCAGCAAAGAAGGCCGTCAAGAAGGTAGCTAAGAAAAAGGCACCGGCTAAGAAGGCAGTCAAGAAGGTCGCCAAGAAGAAGGTAGTCAAGAAGGTTGCTAAGAAGGCAGTCAAGAAGGCACCGGCTAAGAAAAAGGCGGTCAAGAAGGTCGCTAAGAAGAAGGTAGTCAAGAAAGCTCCGGCTAAGAAGAAGGTAGTCAAGAAGGCTCCGGCTAAGAAGAAGGTAGCGAAGAAGGCTCCGGCGAAGAAAAAAGCGGTCAAGAAAGCACCTGCGAAAAAGAAGGTAGCCAAGAAAAAGGCTCCGGCTAAGAAGAAGGTAGCTAAGAAAAAGGCGAAGAAGTAATTCTTTTCCACCAGCCGGACCGTGCAATGCGGTCCGGCCACTGAACGGCGGTGTCCCCTTTCGGGTCACCGTCGTTTTTCTCTTTCTTCGGCAAAGGATGTCCCCGGCTTGCATTGGGGCATGCGGTGAGGTAGGTTTCTTCCACATTTTGAATCGGAAGGAACACACTCATGGAAGAAAAAGTTAAAGCGTATATCGAAGAAGTCCGCCCCCAGATCCAGGGTCATGGCGGTGACGTGGAATTTGTCTCGATGGAAGGCAATACAGTCAACCTGCGTCTGCTTGGCGCCTGCCATTCCTGTCCCCATGCCATGATGACGCTGAAGAACGGCATCGAAGCCGAAATGCGCGAACGGTTGAGTCCCGATCTGACCGTCGAGCGCGTGATGGACAGCTGATCCGATTCACGCATAACAAAAAAGCCGCCCGTTCGGGGCGGCTCTTTTTTTGTCCGGTTCAGGCCGGCGGCGGCGGCGGTTCGGGATAGGTTCCCTTCACCGCATTCCGGACGATCTGCTTGGTGTCGTCGGGGAAGTCCGAGCGCAGCAGCCAGGTGATGAAATTCGGATCGGTTTCCACCGCGTCTCGCAGCGACCGTCCCTGGAATTTTCCGAAGTTGAAAACCACTTCGCCTTTGGCCCATTTCAGGCGCCCGTTGCGGTCGGTCCAGGAAGGATTTCTCGGGTCGCAGTATTCGTTCAGTTCATCCATCTGATCCGGGAGTTCTTCATATCGTTCGAACTGTCCGCCCAGCACCTGAATGGTCGCCAGGACATCCCCGAGCGCATTGTGCGAATCCTCGTGTGTTTTGCCGCAGTAGTAGCGGAGCGCCGCGGACAGATCCCGGGGTTCGTTGCGGAAGAAAATGCGCTGGGCATCCAGCACGCGGCGGCCTTCCAGAGAGAAGGGGCGGTTGGCGCGGGAGAACTCCTCGGTGAGCATCTGAATATCATAGCCCAGAATGTTGTAGCCGGACAGATCGGCGCCCGCAAAAAGCTTCTCCAGGATTTCGGCCATCTCCGAAAACGTGGGCGCATCGGCCACATCTTCATCGGTGATGCCGTGGATGGCCGTGGTCTCTTCGGGGATGGGGCGTTCGGGGTTGATCAGATAGTTAATCTGCTCGGCAGACCCGTCCGGTTCATACCGGACCAGGGCGATGGAAACGATCCGGTCGGTCCGCTTATTGAGGCCGGTGGCTTCCAGATCGAAAACGATCAGAGGGCGATCCAGGTGCAGACGGGGCGGCAGGGCGGGAATGGGTTGATCTGTCATGCGGAGAGGATGGCGAAACCAGACGAAGAGGAAAAGCAGAATCGGTCCGGGAAGGGATTGAAAATAGTTTTGGAATTGGCTTGCGGGGATGCCTCGGCGTCGAATATCTTGCGATTCAGACCTTCCGCACGTCTATCGGCCGCCGATTTGCGGGGGGAAAGGACATGGCGGCTGATGGTTATCAGGAGTTGTGAGTATCGTGAAAATATATGTTGGAAATCTTTCGTTCAAGGCCACAGATGAAGATTTGCGTGTGGCGTTCGAGGCGTACGGCGACGTGGAATCAGCCAAAGTGATTCAAGATCGGGAAACCGGCCGCTCGCGCGGGTTTGGTTTTGTTGAAATGTCCAATCAGGATCAAGCGAACAGCGCGATCGAACAGGTGAACAATACCGAGATCGTCGACCGCCCTGTGCGCGTGAACGAGGCGCAGGAGCGTCCTCCTCGCCGCTAAGTCCGGATTCAAACAGGTCCCGGCGGAGTCATCTGCCGGGGCTTTTTTGCGCCCGAAGCCCGTTGGCTTGCGGTCTTTTTTCCACACCATGGAAACCATTTTCACTCATTTTCCATAGTATGGAAAAAATGTTTCCATGGTGTGGAAAAATGAAGGTCGCTCAGCGTCTTGATTTTTTCGGCATCGGGGGCGGCAGGGCGCGCAGCAGGACGGGCCACACCTCCGCAGGGAGCTCTTCGGCGCGGGCGGTGGGGGCGATACCGGCGGCCTCGAGTGCGGGAAGCGGGTCGGGCGTCCAGTCGCGGAGCGACCGGGCCATCGTTTTGCGGCGGCGCGAGAAGGCATGGCGCAGAAGCGCGCGCAGTTCCAATTCATCGGCGGCTCCGCCCAGCGGTTCGGGGCGCAGGGCGAGACGCGAAATCGAGGATTGCACAGTTGGCTGGGGCCAGAAGCAGGAAGGGGAAATATGTTTGACGGTGTCGATGGCATAGTGCCGCTGCAGCAGAATCGATAGCAGTCCGTAGTCCTGGCTGGAGGGGGCGGCAATCAGACGGTCGGCGACTTCGCGTTGGATCGTAACCACGATAAGAGCCGGCGGATGAGGAATAGCTGTCAGTTCGACCAGGAGCCGCGCCGCGATGGCATAGGGGAGATTGGCTACCAGCTTATGGCCCGGGGCCGGAAAGAGCTCAGGGAAGTCGCAGTCGAGAATATCGGAATGAATCAAAGTCAGGTTATGGCTGTCGACAAATCGCTCGCGGAGATAGGGCGCGAGGCGGTTATCTTTCTCTACGGCCGTGAGGGCGGCCACTCGGTCCAGCAGCGCATCGGTCAAGACGCCGAGGCCCGGACCGACTTCGACCACATGGTCTTCCGGCTGGAGGTCGGCGGCTTCGAGGAGGATGTTGAGGATGTTGCGGTCGATGAGAAAATTCTGTCCCATGAGCCGCGACGGGTGAAAATCCAGCTGTGCCAGAAGCGTGCGGACTTCGGAGGGGCGTGTCAGATTGGGCGAGTCGGTCATTTCAGGGTGTCATTTCCAGCAAGGTTTTGGTATCTGACGGTGAAGGGTAGGAGCTGTTATGAGAGATGCCGAGAAAAAAATTTGGAAGCGCGGGGACCTGGCAGCGGAATGCGAGCGGTTGCGTGCCGCCGGCAAGCGGATCGTGTTCACAAACGGGTGCTTCGATCTGATGCATGCCGGCCATGCCACCTATCTGCAGTTTGCGCGGGAACAGGGCGATGTCCTGATGGTCGGGCTCAACTCGGATGCCAGCGTCCGTCGCAACAAAGGCGACCTGCGTCCCATCGTGGATCAGGACAGCCGTGCGCGCATGATGGCCGCCCTGGAATGCGTGGATCTTGTGACCTGGTTCGATGAGGATGAGCCGAAGGAGCTGATCGCCGAACTGCAACCGGATGTGTTGGTGAAGTCCGAGGACTGGGCCCACTATGTCAGCGGCCGGGACATCGTTGAAGCCCGAGGGGGCAAAGTCGTCCTGGCCCCGATGGTGGAAGGGCTTTCCACAACCACGATTATCGAACGAATTCTTAAGGCCCATAACAAGGGATAGGCCTCTGGGTTCATCCCGCTCAGGGAGCCGGATAGAATAGGAAGGTGGGGAAGCCCTGGATGCCGAGAGGCTTCAGGATTTCCTGCGCGGGGGACTTGTTGGGGGTATCCGCCAGAATCTGAATGGCGACGATTTCCTCCAGCTTGGCAACGACCTGCGGGTCGCGCAGCGTTGTGGCATCCATCAGATGGCAGGCTTTGCACCAGTGCGCTCCGAAATCGAGCAGGATCGGTTTGCCGGAGGCGACCGCATCAGTCAAGAGGGCCTCGAAGGTTCCCGGGGCATCGCGCTGCAGATCCACCGTCTGAATGACGCGGGAGGCCTCTGAGTCTTCCGAATCGCCTTGCAGGGATTGGATGGTGTTCCACGCGTAGAGGAGGGCCAGCAGCAGAATCAGCACCCCAAAGAGTTTTTTGATCCGATCCATCCAGGCTCCGGGTTTCGGCAGGACGGCGAGGCCCGCGGCAGCCAGAGGCCAGGGGAGGGCCATTCCGATGCCGAGCAGGAAGGGGAGGAACAGCGCGAAGACGACGCCCTTGGCGTAGAGCGTGCTCGACAGGGCCAGGACGGCAATCAGGACGGGGGCGACGCAGGCGCCGGCCAGCAGGGCGGAGATGCCGCCCATGACCAGAATGGCAGGGATACGGGCGCGGCCCACTACGGCGGAGCTTTTGCGGAAGCGGCTGAAATCCAGGTGCCAGACATCGAACATCGCCAGCGCCAGCACAAAGAACAGGACGGCAATCACTCCATTGAAGACGGGCGAGGCGTTGAGGGATCCGAATACCGATCCGGACAGCACGACCACCAGCCCAAGTGCACCGTACACCAGCGCCATGCCCAGTCCGTAGACTAGTCCCAGTCCAAATCGTGTCCCTTTGGAGGCATCGGTCGAGGTGGCGCCGATGATGGCAAGATTGACGGGGATCATCGGCAGGACGCAGGGCGTCAGATTAAGAAGAAAACCGCCGAGGAGGATCAGGAGAACGGAAAGGACGACGCCCTTTTGAAGATAGAACTCCCCGGGGTCTTTCAGAAAGAGGCGCCAGGCGGAGAGCTGTTCCGGCGGCGGGGCATCGGGATCCAGAAACGTTCGAAATTCAGCGGCATCCTGATAGCCCACGGACCGCCGTGGGTCGCCCCGGGCGGCGAGGAGGTCGGCCACCGACTGTGTGTCGGCTTGGGCGACTGGCGCTGATTCGACAGCGGCCTTCTCCTCCAGCTGGAATGTTTCTTCCTGAGGCAT
>Ga0075121_1001914_pt1 | contig 12404 bp, 8 predicted proteins | sample AntAceMetag02UKG_FD_69793 | JGI IMG/M metagenome (GOLD analysis project Ga0075121, IMG submission 69793) | Saline lake microbial communities from Ace Lake, Antarctica - Antarctic Ace Lake Metagenome 02UKG | ecosystem: Environmental > Aquatic > Non-marine Saline and Alkaline > Saline | place... | reverse complement strand
CTCCTCCAAAGGAGAAGTTAGCAATAATGTTTTCAAGTGTATTTCGAAAGGCAAGGTATCCAATGCCTGCAAAAATTCCTGTTCCTACGATCAATGTCAACATCGTGAAGATGTTTACTGAAGCAATACGCCACCACACCTTAGAAAAGGCTGTAAGCGTATCTCGGAAAAGTGTTTTCCAAACGCTGAGTGAAATAGTTTTTGCTTTTGCCATGAGAGAAAGGGATTATTTTGCCACCTTTTCCATCTGTCGTTTGAATTTCTCAACACGACCAGATGTATCGACCAATTTTTGTTTCCCTGTAAAGAACGGATGAGAAGCTGATGAAATATCTACGTGTATAACGTAGTGATCAACTCCGTCTATTTTCTCGACATCTTTTGAAGTGAGCGTTGACATCACAACAAAGTCCTTCTTGGCACTTGCGTCACGAAAAACTACTGGATGCATTTTTGGATGAATATCTTTCTTCATAATTTTATACTGAAAAATCGCGCCGATTGTAAGGGTTCAAGACCTTTCGTCAAGCTTTTTTTGTTGAATAATATTCAGACACAAAAGATAACGAATCCACAAGTTTAAAAGTCAAAAAGTCGAAGAGTTAAAAAAATCACAAATCTACGATTCTACGAATTTAAAAATTTGAAAATTGTGATTTCTTTTAACATTTTCCCTTTAATATTTAACATTTCCCTCCCCATATGGAAAAACCGCGACCCCTCACGGTTTTCCCTCTTAACCCACAAATTCCCACTATAAGTCTCTGTTATTTTCGTCGCCCTTTGGCTCCTACAACCATGCATCCAAGTCCCAAGACTGCGAGCCCCAAGAAAAGACCTGGACCGGTCTGTGGTAGAAGTGGTGCCGACGAATACACCTCTTCCCCTTCTTCATCAATTGTTGCTTCTTCACTTCGCACCACATTGGCGCTTGATCCTGAACCAAAGAAATTTCTCACGTGAAGTAAATACTCCATGAGTCCCGCATCTTTATTCTCTTTTACTACAACCTCATCGGGTATATCATTAGACCTTGTTCCTGATGCCGCATTTATTCGTGCTACACGATATTTATCATTCCCCTCTAATCCTTCTGTTGAAAGTTTGTGATCCATTTGATTTGGACGTGCTCCCGTATATCGATAGTAACCTGGACGCCCTGGTTTTTCTGTTATACCCGATGAGAATTTCCAGTTTTGCACTTCTTCAGAAAGTTCTAGGCCTGAATTGGCAGCCCCCCTTTCCAAACATTTCATCGTTCCATAATCCAATTCAAATCCTCGGTCACAAGTAATTAAACATTCTGGTATTCCTGCAATAACTCCATTTACAATTTCTGTGTCTGAATATGTTGTTCTTGGGCATTTCGTAAAAAGTTCTCGTATTAATGCTACTGCATTAAATCTGTTTAATTCCAATTCGCAAGATCCATTCGTAGCAACACAAAAATCACCTTCTTGGATTACCCACTCAGCATCCTCCTCCTCAGCAGGAGTCCCTTCTTCTTTGAAAGCAAGCCAAAGCTTTGTTCCATCAGGAATTTCTGTCGGAAAGCGGAAGAAGGCTGGTGTTGAAAACACAAACGTTTCATTCGAAATTCCCATTGTAAACGCCGACAAGACCTTCACCCTACTATGAGGGTGTCTGTTTCCATCTTCAAAACGCACGTTCCCATAATATGGTTTAATTCCTCTTCCTGGAGCCGGTAAAATCCCCTCGAACCATGCTTTCTTGTCTTCTGCTTCCCATTTTCGCTCCGACTGAATAGTCGTTTCTCCAAACACTGTCACACTCGTTCCCCATTTTGTATTTTCAATAGTTAGACTTCCTGTCCCCGTCAATTCCAACGTACTCACCCCCTCCGTATCCTCGGCAGAATCTTGAAGTTCTACTCCATCAATCAATACAAATTTATCAAAAAACAAATCCTCATCTCCAAGGTCTCCATAAAAGGTATCCATGGCAAATGCGGTACTCGATAAAAAAGCAAGTCCTATGAGAAATGTGCGCCAATCAAGTTGTTTCATTTTTTTGAACGAGAATAATAAAAGTGATCACCTTAAATTGAACCAAAATTATTGAACATGTGCAATAATTTTACTCACTTTCTTGTAGCGCGAAACCACCTTTTGTTTTCTTTATATACTTTGTAAAAAAACGAGTCTATAAATGAAACATCACTAAAATCTTAATTTTATAGAAAACGATCAACAGAAAATGAGTTTTCTTAAAAATTTAAATTTTTATTTCTCATTCTTCATTGTTCCTCTACAATAGAATCATGCGAATATATTTCCTTTTTCTTCTAAGTATTTTCGCCTTCGGAGGACTCGTTTCTCAAGCACAAGCAGACATCGACAGCAATACTGTCCGCGACCATCTCTGCGCACGAGAGACTCCCCTTTTTACCGAAGCTGGATACAAAGATTTGTGTTCTTATAGTCTCGCCACTGCAGAAACTATTGCTGGAAAAGTGCTGACAAAAGAAATGACCGATTTTCAGACGGAAGACTTGGCACCTTTATTACAAGACAATGGATCCAATGGACATTTTATTGCCCAAGAAGGTATTCGGAGACTCAGACGACATGAATCTTGTTTGCGAAAAATTTGTGCCAACTGGTTCTATAATTGCGCGGGACAGACAGCAACAACGAATTTTGGAAGAGGAACTTCTAAGCAATCTCAATGGTGCGACCAAAAAGTCGATCAGTTATCACAAATTGCTCGAACTGAACTCTTTACAGCTACGACGCAAAACCAAACAAGAAAAAATCGATCCATTCTCTCTGAGAAATTTCGACAAATTTCTACACGGTTTCGATACTATCTTCATTTTTGGGTAAACGAGACCATTGCTGATTTCAATTTTTTCAAGGGAAAAATAGATGGGACCATCCAAAGTCCGAAACATTAATTCCCTTTGTAGCACTTATCTCATTGAGTTTTGCACATAGAAAAAAGTGAGGACTTTTTTCATTGACACGAGAAGCAAAAACTCCTACATTTCTTCTCGCGACTCATCCCTCATTTTTTGATCGCAAATCCACAAAAACATGAAAAAACTGCTCTCAGATCTCGGCCAAAATGTAGTCATTATTGGAACTCAATGGGGTGATGAAGGAAAAGGAAAATTGGTCGATGCGATGAGTGCAGAGTTTGAGATCATCTGTCGAAGTGCTGGAGGCGCAAATGCCGGACACACTATTGTTGTTGATGGAAAACAAATCGTTTTCCATCTGCTTCCCTCTGCCATGCTCCATCCAAATGCGATTGGAATTATTGGAAATGGAACGGTTATTGATATCTGCGACGTAGCAGAGGAAATCAGATCACTTGAAGAAAGTGACCTTGAAGTCGCTTCACGAGTAAAGATTTCACTCCGAGCACATATGATCTTCGAGTATCATAAAAAGATTGATGAAGAACTCGAAAAACGAAAAGGTGACAAGAAGATTGGAACGACCTGCCGAGGAATCGGTCCAGCGTACACTGATAAGGTGTCTCGAATCGGGATCCGATGTGAAGATCTTTTAGATAAAGAATTATTGCTTGAAAAATTAAAACAAAATTGCGAATTCCACGCAGAACACATGGGGATAGAACTTGATGCACAAGCAGAGTTTGATCGACTCATGGAGGCACGAGAGATTATTAAACCGCTCTTAGCTGATACAAGAAAATACCTACAAGACGCTATTACCTCTGGAAAGAAAGTACTCTTCGAAGGAGCGCAAGCGCATCACTTAGATATTGATCACGGAACGTACCCATTTGTAACATCCAGTTCAATTTCTATTGGAGGTGTTTGTACAGGACTTGGAGTTTCTCCAAAAGCACTCTCTGGAATTATTGGAATTTCAAAAGCCTACACAACACGAGTTGGATCAGGACCATTCCCTTCTGAACTCAAAGAAGAACACGGAAATCAAGTACGAGAAGCAGGAGATGAATTCGGAGCGACAACAGGACGTCCTCGACGATGTGGATGGTTTGATGCAGTGGTCGTGCGAAACTCCGTAGAAACGAATGGTATCGATGCCATTAACCTCACAAAGTTAGATGTTCTCTCTGGAATGAAAGAAGTCAAAGTAGTGACGAAATACATGCTTGATGGAAACGAAATCTTCGGAGTGCCGACAACACGAAAGGCAAATCAGAAACTCAAACTCGAATACGAAACATTCCCAGGATGGGAAGAAAAAATTGGTGGCATTCGGAAGTTTGAAGATCTTCCACAAAATGCACAAAATTATGTTCTCGCTTTAGAAAAAATGATCCATACTCCTATCCGCGCTATCGGTGTTGGGGTAGAACGAACCGATCTCATTTTTCGATAGAATATTTCAACACAAACAACTTTTATAAATGGACAAAAAACAGGTCTGGGACGCTGTATTACAACGAATGTCTGAGAAAATTTCTCGGATGGAGTTTCATACCTGGTTCAAGAAAGTTCGTATCTCTAAAATTTCTGGAGAAGCAGTGCTCTTAAGTTGTCCAACAGAAATGAACAAAAACTGGCTTGAGACAAAATATCACGGAATGCTTTTGCAAAACTTAAAAGCTATTTTGCCTGAGATTCAAAAACTTTTTTTTGATGTCGATCTTTCTCTTGCCGATAGTCCAACTTCAAGTCCTGATGTTTTTGGAGACAAGAAATCACCACGGAAACTCCCTAATCGTCCAGATGTAAAACTGGAAGGAGGACTTGAATCACGAATCATTCATTACAAGTTCACTTTGGAAAATTTCGTTGTGGGAGATGAAAATAGACTTGCTCATTCCGCATGTGCAGCAGTAGCAGAATGTGGTCCAAAAGATAAGAAAAAATACAATCCTCTTTTCGTGTATGGCGGTGTGGGACTCGGAAAAACACATTTGCTTCAAGGAACGGCGAATGAAATTCTCCGACGAAATTCGAACGCCGTTATTGTTTATACGACGGCAGAACGATTCATGAATGAGATTGTAAAATCTATTCGAGAACGAAACACGGATCGTTTCCGAAAAAAATACCGTCGAGTTGATGCCCTCATTATTGATGACGTACAGTTTTTTGAAAATAAAGAAAAAACACAGGAGGAACTCTTTAATACGTTTAATGATTTATTTGAATTTAATAAACATATTATTTTTGCAGCGGATAGACCGCCTGCAGATTTGGTGGGGATTTCTGATCGTCTCCGAAGCCGTATGGGATGGGGATTGTCGGTTGATGTCCAGATGCCAGGATATGAAACTCGACTCGCAATTCTCCAAGAGAAAGCAAAAGAACTCGGTCTTATCTTACCGAACGATGTACAGGAATTTATTGCTGCCAATGTGCGCAAAAGTTTGCGAGAACTGGAGAACATTCTCAATCAAGTATCAGCAGAAATAGAACTCTCTCATCTCTCTCCTACCGTTCAGTCTGTAGGAAAGATGTTTCGAAAGCTCAATCCGCATGATGAATTGCAAACCGTTGATGGAGCCAAAGCGGGATACGCCAAATCACCAGATGAAATTATCACCGCTATCAGTGATCACTTCCAAGTACCAGCAACTGAACTCTTGGGAACATCTCGAAAACAAGAGTTCGTCTACCCACGACAGATTGCGTGGTTGCTCTGCAAGGATCTTTTGCGAATGAGTCACGAAGCAATTGGAAAAGACTTTGGAGGAAAAAATCACACGACTATCATGCACGGAATCAGAAAGATTTTAGATCTCAAACGAAAAGATTCTGCCACCGCTCGGCACATTCATGCATTGAAGAAGGATTTGGGAGTGAAAGGGTAAAGGGTAATTTACGATTTTCGATTTTCGATTTCAGATTTTTTCTATTCCCTCATTCCTGCGAAAGCAGGAACCCAGTAAAAAAGGAATTCCTTATTGACTGGGTTCCCCTTTTCAGGGGAATGAGGATGCTTCTTCTTGAACAAAAAATGTGTTCAATGAAAATAAAACTCCAATCCGAATTAGAACTTTTCTCATTAAACCAACCCACCTTCCCCACAAAATCCTTGACAAAACCGGAAGAAGGTATATACAAAAATAGAAATTATTATTTAACTTTTGTAAAAATGGAAAAAGACAACAAAATTGCCTTCAAAAATCCTTTCTCTGTAGATATTAACCGCACGGATGATGATATAGATTCTGGAGCCCCAGAAGATGATTTTTCCGATGAAGAACTCCTTGTGGACGAGCTCATTAAAGCATATAAAAACGAAGATCCAGAAACTCTATGGGGAAATACATTCCTTAATATACCGCAATTAAAAGATTTGACACTAGAAGACGTACTTACTGAAATTTGCAAACGAAACGAAAAGGGAATAAATTTTGTGGCTATTTTAAAAAAAATCTACCAAACGAAAGACTCAATCCTTCAACACATACAGACTCTAAGACCACTTCAATACTAGTAAGTTAAAAACTGCTAAATATTTAGAAAGACTCGAGCACGCTCGGGTCTTTTTTTATTACCAGTTCGAACTGGAAAATACACAGCAATGCTGCGTCTCTACCATTTTTAAATGGTAGGGGCGTGCCAATGGCACGCCCCTACATCAAAAACCAACCCCGAGGTTGGTAAACGCAAAACGGGCAACCACAAGGGATTGCCCCTACAACTTTTCGATCCCCGCCTTCGCGAGGACTTGCTTTTTCTTCACCTTCAATAACTTCACATCTTTCACCAAATCCTCATACCATGTCACCGGCAGTGCTGTAAGTGCCGTTTTGAGGGCAGTAGCGGTAATCGTCCATGGAAACTTCGACTTCTTCACGAGATCAAACACTTGATCAGCGGTGAAATCACGCCCCATGCGCAATACAATCTCGTAATCTTTGTGTGTTGCCTTGTGGATTTTGACTCCCATAATGTTTCCCTCACGTAAATGCATCTTGAGTCCAATAACACGACAGAGATTCTCCACCTCCTTCGGCAACGTTCCGTAATCTTGGCGCAGATCGTATTTGTATTCTTCCAAGGCCTTCTGATCTCCAGCAGAAGCCAATTCTTTATATACCTGAATTTTCTCGTCTGCATTTGGAATAAATGACGGCGGAATGTAGGCCGCGAGTGGAATCTCAACCGTAATGTTTTCTTCTTCGATCACATCTGAGGAAATTTCACCCGATCGCATCTCTTCAACGGTTTTATTGAGCATTCTCATAAAATGCGCCACACCGACCGTTTTAATCGTTCCCGCTTGCGATACTCCAAGCACCTCCCCCGCTCCACGAATTTCAAGATCTCGCATGGCAATCTGAAATCCAGATCCCAGTTCTGATGCTTCTACAATCGCTCTGAGACGCTTTTTGGCTTCTAGTTCTAGCTTCTGTCCATGATAAAGAAAGTATGCGTAGGCTTGTGTCCTACTTCGTCCTACTCGTCCTCGTAATTGATACAATTGTGAGAGTCCAAATTTTTCCGCTCGATTTACCAGCAATGTGTTGGCGTTCGGCAGGTCGATTCCATTTTCAATAATCGTTGAAGCAACCAACACATCAGCTTCCTTATTTTTAAAGGATCGAATTCGTGATTCCAGTTCTTGAGGGGTGAGTTGACCGTGAGCGACAATGAACTTCGCTTCTGGCAATAATACTCGCAACTGTTCTGTCTGCGCTTCAATCGTCTGCACTTGATTATGAAGAAAATACACCTGCCCTCCCCGTTCGACCTCTGCCATGATTCGTTCTCGAATCAGGTTCAAATTATACTTCCGAACCTCTGTCACCACCGGCAGTCGCCCTGGGGGCGGTGTCGTGATGGTCGAAATATCTTTTAACTTATTCAGACTCATATTGAGCGTTCGTGGAATCGGCGTCGCTGTCATCGTAATGATGTCGACTGAAGCTCGCATTTTTTTGAGTTTCTCCTTCTGGTTCACTCCAAACCGCTGTTCCTCATCGATAACGATAAGTCCCATGTTTTTAAATTCGATGTCGTCAGAGAGTAATCTGTGCGTTCCTACAACAATATCCACAAGCCCGAGTTTAATGTCTGCCAAAATTCTTTTTTGCTCTGCTGGTGTTTGGAATCGAGACAAAAGCTCAACCCGCACATTATAATTTTTTCCAGCAATACGTTTTTGAAATGATTGGTAGTGTTGCTCGGCAAGAATGGTAATCGGCGCAAGAATCACTGCCTGCATTCCAGACCGGAAACATTTGAAAGCCGCTCGCATTGCAATTTCCGTCTTTCCAAATCCCACATCTCCGCAAACTAATCTATCCGCCGTTCGTGATGATTCCATGTCACGCTTCACATCTTCCCATGTCTGACTCTGCCCAGGCGTTAATTCGTATGGAAATCCATCGCAGAAGTCCCGCACCATGTCATCGTCTTCCTGGAATTTCTTTCCTTTCGCAAGCTCTCGTGCGGCGTAGAGTTTCAACAGATCTTTCGCGATTCGTTCTGCTTCTTGTTTCAATTTTTTTTGTGAGCTTGCCCATTCGGTTGAACCGATACGACTGAGCTTCGGATCATCATCTCCGATGAACTTTGTTACCTTTTCCGCAGATTCTACAGGGACAAATACTCTATCGTTCTCGGCATACGCCAATTTCAAGTACTCTCGCACCCCTCCAAAATTTTCCCCTACATCCCGACGAACGATTCCTTCAAACTTCGCTAACCCATGGTCTACGTGCACCACGAAGTTCCCTGCTTTCAAGCTCGTCATCAAATCGAGATTCACTCCTCCGATCGCTTTCTTTTGCCGAGAGGTTCGTGCAAATTGAAAAATCTCACGATCAGTCAGAAACAAAATCTTTCGGCTACTGTTTTGAAATGAATGGGGCACAAATCCATCACTTTTGACGGAAATCAACTTCACTGTCGAAGGCGCTGTTTCATCCATATCCTCGGTAAACATAATGTCATTCTCTTTGAATATCTTCGTAATCTCGTCTTCTTTCTTGGTGAGAAGAACGATTTCAAATTCTCGTCGCAGTCGTTCTTTGATATCGACCACGAAGTCTTGGATTGTGTAAAACGGAAGCACTGAGAAAAAGTTCAGATGAAAGAACTTCTCTGTTTCACTTGGAAATGTGGTGAACTTCACCCGGTAAAAATCTCCATTCGGACAAATGTCCGCATCCAGATCATCAGATATAAAGAGTGATTTCTCATCTCCCTCAATAAGATCAATAAACTTTCCAACGAGTTCTTCTTCAAAGGCTGCTGGATAAATTTCTAAGAGCTTCGTTTCTTTCTTTGAACATCCCCGATCGAAGTCGATGACAAGCTTTTCTTGTTCAAGTTGTGCAAACGGTTCAATTTTTTCAATCCTGTCTCCGTCTAATTGGACACGAAAACAATGCGGATGGTTCTCCGGATAAACAAAGAGCATCTCCCCTTTTCGAACGAACTCTCCTGTTTTTATTAAATCGTCTTCAGCCGTGTCATAACCCATGTTCTGTAGCGACTCAAACAGCTTGTAAATCTCAACGATCTCCCCTTCTTTGAGGATAACCTTATGCACATCAATTTCTGTCTGTGAAGGAAAGTTTTGTTGCAACACCTGTTCAAGGTCTTCAAACAAAAATAAGCATTCTTCTTTTTGTGCGAGCAAATATCGAAGTTCGTAAAATTTTGAAATCGTTACCTCAGATGGCACCAAATGCACATTCCCATTGAAGAAGAATTCCGCTGAAGAAAAGAGTTGATCGGCTTTATCATCGGTTGATGCCCAAAAGACATTCTGAAAATTCGTCTTATTCAATATCTGCTCAATTACAAAAGACTTCGCCGGCGGATTTCCTAAATTCACCAACGTCAATTTCTTTGTCTTCTCAAGTTCAAGAATCTGTTCTGCTAAATCGAATGAAAACGGTAGTTTTTTAAATTTCATTTACTGAATATGTGCGAGATAACATGTATCACAAAGAACCCTCTCTGGCGCGGCTGCGGCAAAGACGGACTGAATCGATGTCGAACATTCGTTACAGGTACGATCATGTAATTTTCTGTCTCCTAATTTCTTCCACAAATTCTCAATTCTCGTAACGGGAGAAAATGTCGGAAGAGGAATACCCCATTTTTTATAAAAATCAAGTTCTTGGGGAACAAATCGGAATTTTTTATTCGCTTGAGCACAGACAAATACTTTTGAAGTAATATCTTCCGGCAACTGGTGAATATTCTCGGGAACCTCAGATTCCGCCTCCTCCTCTATAGTTTCTTTCTCATCCTCCCACTTCCAGCCTCGAGAAAGAACCTCTTCTTTTGTGAGTGGGTAAAACTGGTGCGCCATCGTGTGATTGTATGGTGTTGGTGACATTTCTGTTGGGAAGAATTCCCCCCATTCACCCGTCTTCTTCATATGTTGAACAATTTTTGTGTACAATGATTCATATTCTTCTTTCGAGTATTTTTTATTGAGAATGCAGTACTCCTCCTTCTTGAGTCCAATACATCCGAAACAGTTCTTGCAGTGTCTAAGATCAATACAATACTGCACATCGCTACAAAACCATGGGATTTGAGAAAAAAGTTGCCAGTAGCCTTTTGGACCCGCATGAATACATTCATACATGAGCTCTCCTTCATAAATATTCACATCGTAACAATCCTTTGAATAGTGAATATCCGCACAAAAACGACAATCTCGACAGTTATCCACCCCGAAAGAATCTTTCACATTTTTAGAATTTGTGATGTAGTTTCCACTACAATCTTCTGTGTTTATAAGAATGGAAGCTGGGAACGATTGATCTTTCAGAAAAGCACTAAACTGCTCTCTGCAGGTTTCAAGATTGTTTCTTGATCCAGAAAACAGGAAATCCCAATATTTTTTGTATTCCTCTTTGGAGACGGGTTTATTAAAAAGGTGATATTCCTTATTCCGAAGATTGGCACAAAAAAGACAGTTTTTACAATTGCGACAATTCATAAGAAACGCCGACTCAGAGCAGTGAAACACGTTTTTGGAGTAGAACACCGCATAACAATTTTCGGCTTTCACGAGGTCATATCCTACTTCGGAGTCCCGCACGTAAATACTTTCAACAATGTTCTTACAAAACTGAATATTATACCCGAAATAACAATCCCAAGAACCATCCATTTCGTCCGTCATGTAGCAATTCTTATTCTTGTGTGCACAAATGATGTAATCGCTATTCTCGTTCATCTGTGAGTTCGATGTATGTCTCGGAGCGATTTTTGACAGTTCATAAAACTGCTCGAAGAAAGATCGATCGAAATCAAAATCTCTTTCCAACGTCGTTCCGTCAAACTCGTCCGATTGGAAGCATTCATTGCAATATGCCACTAATTCTTTAGTTTTGGGAGAAAACCAAGATATAGACTGCTTCTTACACTTATCACAGGGACGCAGAAAGAAATGATTTCCTCTCCATGATAATCGACGGCGCTCCCTCTCATCCGGACAAAGTGTCGGTGGAGGAACTCCTATTTTTTCGTAGAATTTGAGGTCTTCGTCGGTTATCTCAAATTCTTTCCCTGAAACCACGCAAACGCGCTTCATGAAAAATAATTAAATCTGTTCTTTCGCATACAAAAACCGTGCATAGTATTTCCTAAAATGGAAAAGTCCCCCTTCGAGCCTTGACTCAAATGGCGAGTACTACATTTTAAGAGGCATAATCAAATGCAAGAAATCTTTATTTTTTACCGCTCCAATCACTGCTGGACTCATTTTTCCTTCCAGCTCCATACGCACCTTATCTTCCCCTGATAACGCTCCCAAGATATCCAAAACATAGTCTGCGTTCAACGCAATCAGACTTGTTCCACCTTCTAATTTCACAGGAATTGTTGTTTTCTCTTCCCCGATCTCTGTCGCGTCTGTTGAGATTGTCAACGTTCCATCATTGAGGAACTCAAGTTTCATATGTTGATTGTTTTCTTTCGCAAAAATTGATACTCGACGCACTGCGAGTTCGAATTCTAATCGATCAATTTCAGCTGTTGTTGAATTTTTCTTTGGAATGATTTGTTGGTAGTCTGGAAACTGCCCTTCGATCAAACGAGAAGTGAGTTCAGTTCCTCCAACAGAGAACATCACTTGGTTTTCTGAGATTCGCATTTCAATTGATTCCTCACTTCCTGCCAAACGATCCGCTTCAAATACAGCTCGCACTGGAATCACACATGATGTTTCTGCAACGTCTGTTTTCAATTTCAAGACCTTCTCACTGAGTCGGTATGAATCAGTCGCTGCCATCCTCAATTTTGATTTATCGGTTGCAAAGAATACTCCTGACAAAATTGGTCGTGAAGAATATTCCTGTGCGGCAAATGCCACTTGGTGAACGGATTCTCGGAAAGTCTTCGTATCGAGGTCTATTTTTGTTCCGCCTTCTACACGAGCAATAGACGGGAATTCATCCGCTGTAATTCCTTTGATCTTTGTCTTTGAGCTCTGAGATTTTACTTCGAGAGCCGT
>Ga0075121_1001909_pt1 | contig 12412 bp, 7 predicted proteins | sample AntAceMetag02UKG_FD_69793 | JGI IMG/M metagenome (GOLD analysis project Ga0075121, IMG submission 69793) | Saline lake microbial communities from Ace Lake, Antarctica - Antarctic Ace Lake Metagenome 02UKG | ecosystem: Environmental > Aquatic > Non-marine Saline and Alkaline > Saline | place... | reverse complement strand
GAAAGCTTTTCGCTCTAAATCATTTTATAAGAATGGAAAAATTATCAAGAAAAATTGATAATTTTTAACGTCCACATCGAAAGCGGCCGCGATAGTCAATTATGGGAGTATTCACAGCGGACACAATCATTATTCAATTTTTAATTTAGCATATTATGATTTCGGAAAAGAAATGGTAACCGACTTGGGCTATCTGGCATGGGCTCATCCAAACAGGAGAACAGCTCTGTTCAAACAAGCGCAAAAATTCCGTCAGGGAAAAACTGGAACAATCAATATATGTTTGCCAGTCAGCACAAAGACGGAGTCTATAAAATAAAAGAAATCGCATTGGAAAATAATCAAACGACAATAAAAATGCCAAAGGGAGAAATCCTGAATTTGAAAACAGGCGATACATTTTTCATCCCCACCACAACAAGCAAAACATTTTGACGCCAAGAATTTTCTTTGACCAAAAAAAACGGCCGCTTTCCTTTTTGCGAGAAAAGCGGCCATGAACAAAAGAGACTTTTTTATATCTGGCTGTCCCAGAATTTGCTGTCTTCGAGCTTTGCCTTTATGGCGTTTACAAACTTGGCTCCGTCTGCTCCATCAACAGCCCTGTGGTCGGCGCTCAAGGTTACTTTCATCATGTTGCGAATGACAATCTCGTTGTCTTTCACAACCGGGGTTGGCATTCCTGAGGAAACCGCGAGAATTGCGGATTCGCCGGGATTGATGATTGCCGCGAAGTTTTCCACGCCCAGCATTCCCATGTTGGAAACAGTGAATGTGCCGCCTTTTAGGTCGTCCGGAGAAATCTTGCCGTCGCGCGCTTTTTCCGCGTACTCGGCTGTTTCCGCCTGGATTTCGTCAAGGGCTTTTTTGTCGGCATTCCTTATTACTGGAACAACCAGTCCGCCCGGAAGGCTGACCGCCACGCCCACATTTACCTTCGATTTATGTTTTATGCTCAGTCCGTCACTGAACGCGTTGAGCATGGGGAATTCTTTGAGAGCCAAAGCAATGGCTTTGACGATGAACACATTTACGCTCAGATTTATGCCTTCGTCCTTGAGCTTCTTGCGCTTTTCCATAAGGTCTGTCAAGTCGATGCTGACAGTCACATAGAAATGCGGAATTTGCTGTTTGGACTCTGTCAGGCGCTGCGCTATAATCTTGCGCATAGTTGAAAATTTCTGCGGTTTCTCGGAAGCGGCCGCTTTTGCGTCCGCCAGAGTTATGCGTTCATTTTCGCCTGAGCCTTCTATTTCCAGCAATTCAAGCTCTTCTTTTTTTGCAAGGTTGAATGCTGAGGGGGTTATTTTTTTGTCCAAATAGCCCGAGCTTTGGAGATATTCCTTCACGTCCTTTTCGGTTACGCGGTCGACTTCTCCGCCAGTGCCGCAGACCTTGTCAAGATTGATGAGAAAATCTTTTGCGTAAGCCTTTGCCCTCGGGCTGGGGTTGGGCTTGCGCGCCGCAGGAGCAGGAGCTTGAGCTGCTGGAGTTGATGTTGCCGCCGGAGCCGCCGCCGCTCCAGCTTTTTGAGGAACCGCCGCTTTTGGAGCCGCTTTTTTAGGGGCTTCGGCTTTCGCGGGCGCTTTTATTTCCTCTATTTCTGGAATGGCTTCGCCTTCTTTGCCGATGATGGCGGCTATGCTCATTACCGGGACTTCTTTTCCGGCAGGAATGAGCGCTTTTAAAAGCTTGCCTTCAAATTGCGACTCGACTTCAAGCACCGCTTTGTCGGTTTCCACTTCAAAAAGAACGTCACCCTTTTTGATGTCGTCGCCTTCTTTGACGTGCCATTTTTCTATGATAACAGTCTCTTCGGACTGACCCAGTTTTGGAATTGGAACCTTGGTAGCCATTAATCAGACCTCCGGGTTAAACAAGTTTCTTTGCCGCTGCGACCATTTGCTTCGGACTCGGCAGGAAAGCCTCTTCCAAAGTATGAGCCTGCGGAGCTATGCCGTTCTGCGCGCCAATCTTAAGCACGGGAGCGTCAAGCCAGTCAAAGCAGTTTGCAGTTATCTGTGAAACAATCTCGCCGGTAAAGCTGCCGATGTCAACGCATTGGCTTATTGCAACGCAGCGTCCGGTTTTCTTCACTGATTCAAAAACGGTGTCCCAGTCAAATGGAACAAGCGTTCTCGGGTCGATTATTTCCACACTTATGCCTTCTTCCTCAAGCATGTCCGCGGCCTTGATGGCGTCGGCAACTGCCGGGCCCCATACAACGAATGTGACATCCTTGCCTTCGCGTATTATGTTGGCCTGCCCGAATGGTATAAGGTATTCCTCTTCCGGCACAAAGTCTTTTTCATTGTAGAGCAACTGTCCTTCGACGAAGACAACGGGGTTGTCGTCGCGAACGGCTGTTTTTATCAAGCCCTTTGCGTCATATGCGTTTGAGGGATACGCCACGTATGTTCCGGGGATATGGGCAAACATTGATTCGAGAGACTGCGAGTGCTGTCCACCGTAGCCTTTTCCGCCGCCTACGCTGCAACGCACAACTATCGGGACAGTGGTGGACGCTCCGGTCATATAATGCCATTTTGCGGCCTGGTTTGAAATCTGGTCGGAAGCCATCAGCGCAAAGTCCATGTACATGAGTTCCGCCACGGGGCGGTATCCGGTCATGGCCATGCCAACGGCTGTTCCGCAAATGCAGGCTTCTGAAATCGGAGTGTTGAACACGCGGTCGCGTCCGAAAGATTCAAGGAATCCTTTTGACAACTTGAAGGCGCCGCCGTAGTCGGCCACGTCTTCGCCGTAGAGGACCACGCGTTTGTCGCGGAGCATTTCTTCCATTAGGCCTTCTTTGATGGCGTCGCGGTATGTCACGCGGCCTTCGGAGTCGCGCTTGATTTTGGGAAGCTCTTCATAAATGTCAACTTTTTGAAATTTTTCCGGAACCGTGTCGCAGACGCTGTCTGTGTACATGTATTTGATGACGTCTTCCGGAACCGGGTCGGGAGAGTCGGCGGCTTTTCTGGCGGCTCTGGCGTTGCGGTCAATAACGCGTTGCTCCACTTCTTCAATTTCTTTAGCCGAACATACTTTCGCGTCGAGGATGCGTTTTTTGAAGACGTTTACAGGGTCTACCTGTTTCCATCTTCCTTCTTCTTCGCGTGTGCGGTATTCGTGTCTCGGGTCGGACAGGGAGTGCCCGTAGTAGCGGTATGTGTCAAGTTCCAGAAGAACCGGGCCTTTGCCTTCGGCTATTTTTTTCTTGGCGCGGATGATGGCTTCGCGGACAGCCATTACATCCATGCCGCAGACTACTTCAGCGTTCATGTTGTCATTGTCAAAGCCCGCGCCTCTTCTTGCCAGATAATCAACGCCGTTGACTTCGCCGTCCGCGCGTCCGGTCATGCCGAAGTGATTGTTTACAATGCAATATATTACTGGCAATCCGTACTGCGTGCGCGCTATTTCTTTCCATGAAAACTGATCTTGAGATGCCCAGTTGAGAGCTTCAAGCACAACGCCGTTGGAGTATGCTCCGTCTCCGGCGAAACAGCATACTGTTCTGCCTTTGAGCTCTTCGTCTATTCTGCAGGTCATTCCAGCTCCGGTGGCGATTGGAATTCCGCCGCCAACGATAGCGTTTGCGCCGAGGTGTCCCACGCGGAAGTCGGCTATGTGCATTCCGCCGCCGCGTCCCTTGCCGTAGCCTTCTTCTTTTCCGAAGAGTTCGGCAATGGTTCTGTAGATGTGGTCTTCCATTACGGCTTCGAGGAGCTCTGTGCCTTTTAGGCTTGACAATTCAGGACAGCGCGTCTTGAGCTGTTCTTCGGACATTCTGCTTATTGCGTGGAAACCTTTGGCTATTGAGTCGCCGTGTCCGCGGTGGGTCGAAGTTATGTAGTCTTCGATGTCAAGCATTGCGCATGCGCCGGCGGCTGTGGCTTCCTGTCCTATGGAAAGGTGAGTCGGGCCGCGATACTCGTAATCGCTTATTATTTCGTATGCGCCTGTGCGGAGCTTAAGTATCATTTCTTCAAATTCGCGAACCGTCAGCATTGATTCGTATAGTTCGATGATTTCTTCTTTTGTGATGTTTTTATTTTTGAATTCATCCTTTAGCGTCTCGTTGTACTGATACGCTGGAATGTCTTTTAATTTTACCGTTCTGGCCTTAAAGTCCGGCCCGAGGTCACTGTAATAGTTGCCCATTTCTTGCTCCTGACAATTAGTTTTAGTTTTAAATTTTTGCTAGAATTTTACTTTTATGTTTTTTTTGTTTAATTGCTCAATTACGTTTTTTGGAATGCCCGCGTCGGTTATCAAAATGTCAATGTCAGAGGGTGTTCCGCTGACGGCAAAAGACGTGGTTCCTATTTTGCTGCTGTCCGCGAGGACGATAACCTTGTTTGAGCGCTTCATAATAAGTTCTTTAGTAAACGCTTCGTTTGAGTCGGTGGTCGATATGCCGTCTTCAACAGTAAAGCCTATTGTTCCCAAAAAGGCCTTGTCTATATATAAGGAATTTATTATATGCGATGTCAAGGAGCCCACGAGGGTGCGGCTCAGCGCGCGAAATTCGCCGCCAACCAGTATTAATTTGTGTCCGCTTTCCATCAAGTCGGCGGCGGCCATGAGTGAATTTGTGATAACTGTAAGATTTTTCTTGGAGCCAAGCATCCCGGCGAGGGCTTGGATTGTGCTTCCTCCGTCAAGGTAAACAATGTCAGAATCCTGAATAAGTTCAAGAGCTTTTTCCGCAATGGAGCTTTTCTCGCCGGGGTTCAAGGAGGCTTTTTCTTCAAACAGAGGCTCGGCTCTTGGAAATTTTACTCGTATAGCTCCACCATGCACGCGGCGAACTTTGCCCTGCTCTTCCAGAGACTGCAAATCTCGACGGACTGTGGCGTCTGAAACTTCAAGCGTTTCGCTAAGTTCGTCTATTCTGCAAACTTTGTCGCCAAGAGCCTGTAGTATCAGGCGTTCGCGCTCCGGCGACAATAATTTTCTTTTTTCGATTGTCATCCTGTTGATGTCCTTTAACTGTTTTTGCTTATATTATGACATGTTTTGTTGTATTTTGCAAGATTTTGAAAAATTATTTTACGTTTTTTTTATTTCGCCAGTAATGCTACGGCGCCGCCAAAAGTCCTGAAAAATAAAAAGACACGGACAAAGCCGGAATAAAAACAGGACTATGTCCAGACGCCATCCAACGGCGGAATCGCTGGTAGCCAAAGGCGGTGGCGAAGCCACTTTTAAACCCACTTTGTGGGGCTACTGCGCGCATGGAGCATTAAAAGCCTGCGGCTTGTTGGGGCGCGAAGCGACAACAAGCTTTATTTCGTTGCAGCTATAGCTCTTTTGGACTTTTGGCGGGTGTACTGATTAATGTGCGGAAAATACGAAAGGATTTTCTCGTGGTCAAGGCAAAACGGCTTTGTCGCTTCCCGGCACGAACTGCCGGGGCGCGCTAAGCGCGAAGCAATTCCGCCCTTGAGGGCGGCCAACGCTTCCGCCGTTGGAATACGGTCAGGCAAAGCCTGTACAATAGTTTGCTTGCGCAAACTTCTTTTGAGTCGCGAACAAGTTCGCGCTCACATCAAATAATTAGCGCACCCTTCTTGGAACGCCTCAATCTGTTGTAAGCCATACTGTTTTCCAGATGCCTCCCATTCCCGCTTTGTCCTGGACGCGGACTGTCACTATTTGACGTTTTGAATCGTTGAACGCCTCGTCAATTCTTATAGAGAAAGGAGTTTTCCAGTCGTCCGATTTTTTATACAAATGTTTTCCGGCCTCTTTTCCATTGACATACACCCAGCATGACTCATCGACAGCTCCGAAAGTAAGATAAACTTTTTTCCAATGGAAAGCTTTGCTGTTATACACAGCGGTGGCATACCAGCCTATGCCATTATATTTTTTCAACTTTTCCGCCAGTTCTTTGTCGACTTTAACCTGTTCCTCCCAAGGCCGGTCTGTGCGGATTTTTCCCCAATTTTTTTTAATGTTTTTCCAGGACTCTTTTTCCCATCCTTGCTTTAATCCAACATTTTCTGGGTCCATCTTGAAATGCCAGTAAACGGGCAAAGATTTGACCGGGTTGATTTTTTCTTTGAAAATTTGGGAAAACTGAACGCCTGTCACATCGCCAAATGATTTTTCAATGTCAAAAAGAACAGCCCAATTTATTGTCAGGTCGTTTTTGTGCTTTTTCCTGAATTCAAGGAGCTTTTTTGAGACCGCAAGGCGCTTTGCTTCATCTTTTCCTTTTGTGTCGCGGTTGTTTGCGATGATGGCTTCGCAAGTAAGTCTTGCGTGCTTGTTGGCAAGCATTAATTTGTTTAATCTTGCGCGCTCAAATTTTGTTAGTTTTTGTTTGGATGCCTCTTTCAGTATTGCGTCGGTTTTGTCGAAGTCTTTCTCTGAATAGTATTTTGGCAGCTGCCACATAAGCCCCCGCCTGAAATTTCCATAGCGTCCGACTTTGGCTATTGCTTCTTTGTCCGGCAAAAATCTTTCATCCCATATGCTGCGCCAGTATTTGAAATATTTTTTTACATCGTTTTGGGCTGGGCCGTAGACTGAGCAGTATTCATCTTCCCAGTCCTCAAAGGATCTGTCTGGATAAATATGGCCTCTTGCCAGGATGTAATTTCCTATTCCTGAAGTGTCCCAGAAGCTGTGTATGGAGTCATAGTCTGTGCCAATAATTCCATTTGCGAGTCCGATTTTATAATTTTCGAACATCTTCTTTTCAAAGCCCATGGGCAAGCCTGTGTCAATGTGCATGTCGTTGGGGCGCAAGAACATTTCCTTTGCCCCAGACTTGCGCCAGTCTTTATAGAGTTCATTAAGCTTTTCAGGCTCAACCATCAGTTTTGGAACAAAGCCAAGAATAAGTCCGCCATCCACTTTTGTTTTGCGGGGAGGAAACCTGTAGTCGCTGTAGGCATACATTACCGCTTTTGTCCCCGGAACTTTTTTTCTTGCCTCCTTTAATATTTCATTTGCAAAAAATATGTATCGGTCAGTCATATGGCTGTCAAAATCTTCGCCTTTTTTTCTTGCGTCAAGCTTCAGGCATTCCTGGCAATGGCAATAGCCCTGGCTGTCATTCTCACACACATTTATCGTCTCATAGCATATGGGGTCCTTTTTATATCTTTTATGCCATTCTTTAGCTATTTTTTTATGGAGATCTTTGTTTGAAACGCACATTTTTACTCTGTCAGCCTTTCCGCCATTGGCATAAAGGTAGCGTTTTCCATCCGGGCTCATTGCAAAATATTCGGGGTGAGTTTTTCCATATTTTTTCCACCAATGTGTGAATGCGTGCCAATAATTTAATATAAGCCCGTTTCCCATTCGCATGCGCTTCAGCCATATTGCTTCCTCTAGAGCTTTTTGATTTGCTTCTTCTTGGGTAAGGCGCATCGACTCCGGCAATGAAAGCTGCTTGGTCTGGAATTTTTTCCATCGCCATGAATTTGATCTTATTTTTCTTTGCGCAAGCTTTGGGAGCCAGCTGTATTTTTCCTCTTTCAAAATTATGCTTTTGGATGGCGTGTGGACAATTCCTTTGTCTCCTGGCTCAATCCACTTGACGCTAAATTCATTTTCAAGAAAAGCGTACACGGCATAGAGAGTTCCTGTCCTGTTGAATCTTCGACTATTTGCTGTTTTTATGGGGTCTTGGAATTTTTTTAATATGTGGTCTTCCCCGTAAATAAAGGTCGCATTTGGAGTCACGTTGTACGCGGCTTCCTCCCTCTCCAATTTTGTTTTGCCGGACGGCCCGGGAATGCCAATATAAAAAGGATATAAGCCCTGCGCCTGCTTTTTATTGCCTGCTGTTATTGGAATTTTTTTGCCAGTGATAAGATCAAGATGTTTTTGAAGTTCCATTGCCGCAAATTGCTTGATTCCATCCGCATTATCCGGCAGAATTATAATGCATTTTTCAGGCGCGAGAACAATATTTCCCCCATCAGTTTTTGTTCTGCATCCGATCATTAGCGAAAGGGCAAAGAGCGCGCATAGCGCCAGCTTGGAGACAGATGTCCTGAGCATAAAAAGTACTCCTTATTAGTTTTAGTTGTTAAGGCAATGGCAAAAGGATTTGCGAATGCTTTTGGCTTTTTTTGTTTATTCTAATATTTTCCTGGCCAAACATCCCATACTGGATTGCTGTCCTGATCCAGGTCGTAGCTTACAAGAAGGTCTCCTGACGGATAATTCTTTTTGACAATGTCTGCGTGCATGTCTCCGTATAGGCAATTCCATGATCTAGTGTGTCTTTGCTCGGGACGATATTGCTCAAAGCGTCCTCTTATTAAGCCGTTGGGAGAGCTTGATGCCGGAATTTGGGGCCCGTCTCCCATAAAACATACTTTGCTTGGCGGTTTGATCTGACTGAATCTTGTGGGAGCAAAAACTCCGGCGATTCCAGCGTTCAACAAATAACTCAAACCATATTGCGAGCCGCGCCACATCCAAGAGCTTGAGTCTTGCGCGGTTGGACAGTTAAATATGCCTTTGGGAGAGCTGCTGACATGTCCATCAGGAGCTTTTGCGTAATTATTATTGACAAGGTTCTCTGCCCAGTAGCCATCGCCTGTGCCGGGCGTGGCCATTATTACCCAGCCCTGCCAGTCATTTGCGTATTGGACAGTTGCCAACCCCAACTGCTTGAGATTGCTTGTGCATTGAATCTGTTTGGCTTTGTCTTTTGCATTTTTTAACGCTGGAAGCAGCATGCTGGCAAGAATTGCTATAATAGCAATTACGACGAGCAATTCGATGAGTGTAAAGCGCGTTTTTTTCATAATCCCCCCCCCCTTTTTGCGAATTGACGATTCTCGCGGTATAAATTTCATAGAATATTTGAAGGATTGCTTTTCCAATCCAGGATTCTGAAGGCGGACATGCAAAAACTCCCAGGCTTTTTGGGCTACTTCCTTCGTAAATCTGTTTACGCTTGACAGCGGAGGAGCGGTATAGGATGACATCTCATTGTCATTAAAACCAATTATGGCGACATCTTCAGGAATGCGCAATCCGCGTTTTTGCAATTCAGCCATGACTGCCGCCGCTCCTTCATCGGAAGAGCACCAGACAGAGTCGAAAGGAAATTCTCCGGGAAATGCTTTATTCAAGGCATTGGCAAAAGTTGCGCCCACTAATAATCCTTTTGTTTTGTCTCTTATTATAAATGAATTGTCCAAAGGCTCAAGTCCTTTGTTTTTGAAAACATCGAAAAAAATATCTACTCTTTGAGCGCAGGATTTGTCAGCAACAACCAAAGGACATTTCCTGCCCATTTTAATTAAGTGCTCCCCTATGTCTCTCATTGCCTCAAACCTGTCTCTGACAATCATGTCAAACGAAAGATCAAAGGGCTCATGAGCAACCACCACCACTGCCGGTATGCTTTCAAGCATGCTGACAATTTCATTGTCTTCCAGCAGGTGCGTTTCGCCAGCCTGGAATATCAGTCCGTCAATGTTTCTCGTTATATAATCGGACAATGCTCCCTTTATTATTTTGGGGTCGGAAAGACTGTCCGAAAGATATGTCACATAATCAGCCTGCATCGCATTCAATGAAATGTTCCTGACAAGCTCAACCGAAGGATGAGGCCCGCCCAGAGACCACAAAATGCCTATGCTCTTAGTGCTTCCGCCTCTCAAGCCGCGCGCCAGCAAATTTGGACGATAGCCCAGCTTTTCCGCAGCCTCTATTATTTTCTTTCTGGTCTTTTCTGCCACAGACGCCGACTTGTTGAATGCTCTAGTGACAGTCATGGCGCTTACTCCAGCCATTTCCGCCACTGTGAAAATATTCGTTTTTTTCTTGTTTTTCATAAAACACTGTTAAAATCCGTTATGTTAACGTTAACAATATACCATGAAACAAAAAAAATGTCAATAGCTAAAGTTCTAAAAAATATAATTCCCCCTAATGAAAGCACAAATCCCCCTTATGTCTGAGCTGACAGAACGTGTGCAAATTTTTGCCCTTTATAAAATTGAACGCATTTGCAAAGGCGCAAGCATATAATATATCCAGTTTGCTGTTCTTAAAATAAAATTAAGGGGAAAAAATGAGCTTCTATCTCAACGAAAAAATAGATTTTGAGAAGCATAATGCTGAAGTCAAAAAGCTGTGGGAAGATTTTTCTAAAAATAAACATGAAAGAATTCCAGTCTCAATAGGCGGAAGCATACGGAACCTTTTGAGCAATCCAGAACTAAACCAAACGGGATTCAGCTTTGAGGATTTCTTTGCGAAAGCGGAAGCGCAGCTTAAATGTCAGTTGGATTATCAGCATTATCAACGGCATAATTTTTTGTGTGACAGAGAAATGGGCCTGCCGGAAACATCCTGGAATCTGAGCCTTGACTTTCAAAACTCATATGACCAGGCATGGTTTGGCTGTCCGCTTATGTTTTTTGGCAACGAAGATGTGCCGGATACCGAAGAAATATTGAAAGAAAATCCGGAAGCATTTTATGATTGGGGCGATCCTGATCCCTTTTGGGGCAGAGGCGACTTTATGAAAAAAGCTGTGGATATTCGCGGGGAATTGGCCAAAATATGCAAATCAGGATATGAGTTTCACGGACTTCCGGTGGAGCCGCCCCGTTCCTTCCAGCCTATAGGGACAGACGGCTTGTTCAGCGTGGCCCTCAAGCTTAGAGGAACTGTTGAATTAATGTGCGACATGTACGAAAATCCCAAATACTACCATGACCTGATGGACTATATAACAAGAAACCTTATTGCCAGAAGAAAAGCTCATCGCGAATGGGCCTGGGACAACGATCCCAATTACGAGGGCGAAAGAAAACACAAAGGCTCTTTCGGTTACGTGGATGACTCAATAGCAATGATTTCTACAGAACAATTCAAAGAATTTGTGGCTCCTTATCAAAGACGCTTATACGATGAATTTCATGACGGCTATTCTCCAAACAGCATTCACCTCTGCGGAGACGCAACGCATCATTTTAAATACCTGATGGATGAATTCAACGTGCAAAGTTTTGACACAGGCTTTCCTGTGGATCACGGCGCGATCAGAAAACAACTAGGGCCAAATGTCAACATAAACGGCGGGCCAACAATAATGACGGTAAAGGAAGGCCCTGTCGAAAAAATTGATAAAGAAACTAAAGATATCTGCGAATCAGGAGTACTCGATGGCGGGCGCTTTGTTCTTATAGCCGCAAACAATCTGGCTCCATGCACTCCTGTCGAAAACATAAAAGCTCTGTACGAGGCAGGCAAAAAATACGGTAAAATTGAAAAATGAAAGAATGTACGATATAAATATCAAAAGGAATTGTGCAAAAAAACGCTTCTGAATTTGAAATAAGCAAAATAGAAATATGAGGAATTGAAAATGCAAAAAACACAACCCAATATACTGCTCATTATGACTGACCAACAACGCTATGATTATCTATCTGTTAATGGAGGGAAATGCAAAACATCGGCTTTAGAGAGATTGGCGTCAGAGGGAACAAATTTTTCCAACGCATATTCTGTTTGCTCATTATGCACACCGGCTAGAGCTTCTGTTTTTAGTGGAATGTATCCGCATAAACATGGATTGTGGAATAATTGCGACATGTTTAGCACAGCAAAGGAAAATTTGCCTGAGAATGTGTCATTGCTGAGCCATAAATTGGCCAACGCTGGCTATAACTGCGGGTATTCAGGCAAATGGCATATCGACAAAGAATATTCTGCTCTGGACAGGGGCTTTGAAGGTTTTTCTCTTCCGGGGTATGGAAATCCGCGAACATGCGAATCGTATGAACGCTACCTTGCAGAAAACAAGCTCTCAAAACCAGAGCCTGTTTCCTTTTTAGACGTTGCCAATCGAACAATTGGATCAGTCTTTGACTGTGACATTGAAGCGACACCTGAATATTTTCAAACTAATATTGCTTTAGACCTGTTAGAAAAATATTCAAAAAAGCAACAACCATTTTTTCTTTCTCTTCAATATTGGGGCCCTCATGAACCGGCGAGTCCTATCAAAAAATATGCAGATATGTATTCTGCAGAAGAAACACCTCTCGTCGGGAGCTTTAGCGACAATCTTGAAAATCGTCCATATCAATACAAACGCCACAGAGATGAATTCGAAGCATGGTATTATGGAATCAGTAAATTAGGAGAAGACAAATGGAAGGAAATTACGTCCAAATATTACGCTTATACAACAATGATAGACGATCAGGTTTCCCGCGTATTGAGTGAATTGGATCGATTGTCCCTGGCTGACAACACAGTTGTTATTTATACAACTGATCATGGCAATTTATGCGGTGCCAGAGGAGGCTTGTATGACAAAGGGGTTGGAATGTTTGAAGACACATATCATATTCCTTTTCTTGTTCGTTTTCCTGGAGTGACAGAGCCTGGAAGCGAAAACTCT
>Ga0075121_1001907_pt1 | contig 12413 bp, 13 predicted proteins | sample AntAceMetag02UKG_FD_69793 | JGI IMG/M metagenome (GOLD analysis project Ga0075121, IMG submission 69793) | Saline lake microbial communities from Ace Lake, Antarctica - Antarctic Ace Lake Metagenome 02UKG | ecosystem: Environmental > Aquatic > Non-marine Saline and Alkaline > Saline | place... | reverse complement strand
GGGTTAGTCGATACCCTAAGCCGAGGCCAGTTGGAGTAGGCGATGGGAAGCAGGTTAAATATTCCTGCACCACTTTTAGCGTTGGAGTGAAGGGGTGACGCAGTAAGATAAGCTGACTTGGAAAATGGATTGCCAAGCTAAGCGTTTAGGAGGGTTTTATAGGTAAATCCGTAAAACCATACTCTGAGTCGTGATGGGCATGTCAATCTTAGCGAAAGATATGTTCGGCTGATTCTACACTGACTAGAAAAACCTCTAGCGAGCGAAGAAGTGATCGTACCGTAAACCGACACAGGTAGGTGGGCTGAGAATGCTCAGGCGTTGAGATAACTCTCATTAAGGAACTCGGCAAAATGGCCCCGTAACTTCGGGAGAAGGGGTGCCGATGTTGTTATCTTAATTTATTAAGAAAAGCGATTATTGGCTTCAACAAAGAGGCCCAAGCGACTGTTTAACAAAAACACAGGGCCATGCTAACTCGTAAGAGGATGTATATGGCCTGACGCCTGCCCAGTGCTGGAAGGTTAACAGGAGGGGTTAGCTCTTCGGAGCGAAGCTCTGAATCGAAGCCCCAGTAAACGGCGGCCGTAACTATAACGGTCCTAAGGTAGCGAAATCCCTTGTCGGGTAAGTTCCGACCTGCATGAATGGCGTAACGACTTGGGCGCTGTCTTGATGAGAGACTCAGTGAATTTGTAGTACCGGTGAAAATGCCGGTTACCCGCGATAGGACGGAAAGACCCTGTGCACCTTTACTATAGCTTGACATTGATTTTTGGATTAGCTTGTGTAGGATAGGCGGGAGACTTTGATATTGCGACGCTAGTTGCAGTGGAGTCATCCTTGAAATACCGCCCTTGTTGATTTGGAAATCTAACTCCTTGTCCGTAATCCGGAGGGAGGACATTGTCTGGTGGGTAGTTTGACTGGGGTGGTCGCCTCCCAAAATGTAACGGAGGCGTTCAAAGGTTCCCTCAGGGCGAATAGAAATCGCCTTATAGAGTGTAAAAGCAAAAGGGAGCTTGACTGTGAGACATACAGGTCGAGCAGGTGCGAAAGCAGGATTTAGTGATCCAGTGGTTCCGAATGGAAGGGCCATTGCTAAACGGATAAAAGGTACGCCGGGGATAACAGGCTGATCTCCTCTAAGAGTCCATATCGACGAGGAGGTTTGGCACCTCGATGTCGGCTCATCGCATCCTGGGGCTGGAGAAGGTCCCAAGGGTTTGGCTGTTCGCCAATTAAAGCGGTACGCGAGCTGGGTTCAGAACGTCGTAAGACAGTTCGGTCCTTATCCATCGTGGGCGTAGGATATTTGAGAGGGCCTGTCCCTAGTACGAGAGGACCGGGATGGACGAACCTCTAGTGTTCCAGTTGTTTACCAAAAGCAACGCTGGGTAGCTAGGTTCGGTTGAGATAACCGCTGAAAGCATCTAAGTGGGAAACTCGCCTCAAGATTAGATATCCCTTCTTTTAATGAAGTTTTTAAGCTTGCTTAGAGATGGATTGAAAAGATTTCGAAGATTCCTTGAAGACTACAAGGTTGATAGGCTGGGTGTGGAAGTGCAGCAATGCATTAAGCTAACCAGTACTAATAGATCGATAGTTTTATCTACGATTAAAACTAACTTGATTTGATTCAAAGTGATCTAAACTTTCTTAAAAGTTTTTAGGACTACAAGTATTTTAAAGTGAAATTTTTGAAAATTTCCTGGTGGCCATAGTAACAAGGCAACACCCGTTCCCATTCCGAATACGGTAGTTAAGCTTGTTACGCCGAAGATACTTGGCTGGAGACGGCCTGGGAAAATAGGTACTGCCAGGGATTAAATTAAAGCCTCAGACGAAAGTCTGGGGCTTTTTTTGTTGTTAAAAAAGTAAAAAAGAGATTGATCTAATTGTTTCTTTAAGAGAAAATGGTGTAGTGATATTGTATTTTTTGGTTTAAGGGAGTTTTTATGAAGATAAGTTATAAGTTTCTTTTGGGTTTTCTATTCGTAGCTAATTTTACAAGTGATACTTTCGCGATGAAGAATTATTGTTGTATGCCTATAAAAACATCTGAACGTCTAGATCCTTTTTTGATATCCGTTTTTCAAGACTTATTTAGGCCATTTCCTGAGATTAAACAAAACATTAAAGGTCTTAAACGTATTGTGGAAGAAGAACTCAAAGATTACATTGAGAATAACAACTTGTATAAACATGGTTCGAGGTCAGAACGTGATATTTTTAATCTAAATTACGTGTTTCTTTATGACGGATATATCATTACAAAATTTTTTAGAAAATTTGCTGACTCAGTGGCTGTGCGTGTTTATTTAGAAGTAGTCGATAATCCTCCAAAACAAGAGGTTGAGTGTTATTCATATTTAGAGTTATTATTAATACAATATCCTGGCAATGTAACTTTGAATCTTTTACATGAAAAGGGTCTGTTTTTTGCAAAACAACTTTTGGAATATTTGAAAGATTCTGAATAAACCTTAACCCTGAAGAAATTCAAGAGGAGATTCTGATGAGTGTAATAAAGAAGACATTTTTTTCAGTAATATTTTTTTTGGGTCTATTTGTAAACGGTTTATTTTCAGATTCACCTTTTGAATTTCTTCCTTCATTAGATGAAAACCTTTACTCTGATCAAGTTGCTTTATTGCTTGATAATTTTCCAGTAATTATCAAAGATGCTTCACTGAGAAGCTATTTTATTGGATGTATTAAGCAGTTTGATGAGTCAAGGATTAGTGATGAGTTATTAAAAAAATATGATGACTTTTTAGCTGAATTTTTGAATGAGATTGATTCTTTTGTTTGTGTGAATGTAGAGCTGCGATTTTGTAGGACTTTTGGGTGTTATTGTAAGGGAAGCTTTTTGCCCTCTGTATTAAAGAAAAAATTGTTACGATGTTCTAATATAGAATTATATAAAAAGTTAATATTAAAAAAGTATGGAGATATTTCCCAAAAAAATTGGGATGATTTATATGAAGAAGAGAACTTTGTTTTTTATGGGAAGTTGGTTGAGTATTTAGAGTCGATTAAGCTTTAAAATTGTTTTATAGCTTTTTACAAAAGCTTTTTGGTAAAATCAATTTATAAAGAATACGAATTTAATAACTAAATAAGGGAGACAAAACGATGTAATGCATGATGTAATAATTATGTAAGCTGACTCTGGGGAGGGTAGGGCAATGAAACAAAAAGTTTCTTTTATAAAACCATTTCTTTTGGTTTTAATCTTTTCTTTTAATTCTCTTTTTTCTAACTTTACTGTTCAAGATCTTTATCTAACTGCCTATCGAAAATTTTCGCAAACATCTGGATTTATGGATCTATTACAAAAAGAACGAGATGCACGAAAATTAGAACTTATCTGGACTTTATATTATCAAAATAAACAAGAAGAAGCTTTGCGATTAGTTTCATTTTTTGCACAAAGACGTAAGTATACGCTTTTTAAAGATCTAAAAGATGACTTTGGGCTTTTAGAAACTTTATGTAGGCAAAATAATTGTTGGGATCCTATTCAAGTCTCAGATTTATGGAAAAATAATAATGGAGGAGCTTTTGAAATATTATCAGCTTTGTGGCTAGAAAAAGAAGGATATGAGATTGAGGCCTTTGGGGTAGAATTTAATTATTCTAGTTCTTCACTTATAGATTTACCAGGTAATGGCGAATTTATGCTTAAAACAACAGAGTATGATATTGTTGCAAAAAAGTTTTGTCCTGAAGAAGATTGTATAAAAAAAATAGTCCTTGAGGCAAAAAGTTGTAGGAAATTGGGTGGAACAAAGCAAGTTAATCAGTTAATAAAAGAACGGAATAATATTGAGCTTGCTCAATTGTTGTATAAAGATTATTTAGATAATAATTTGCATTATAAAGTTTTTAGAGCTCATAGAGGGAAGGCTATTTTAGTTTTAAGTGGGCCTTCTTCAGGTAATGTAGATATATCTATTATTTGTAACAGTGTTTATAACAATAGTACTAATGCAAAAAACATATTAGACTCTACGATGCAAAAGATAAAACTGATTTCAGAATGTAGTCTGAATTCTATATATAGAGTTTCTATTTTAGATTACATAAACTTTAAAGCAAGATTAGATAGGTTAGGTATCCCGTACTTTGATGACATTGAAACTAGATGTCAAGACTATGAAGTTGATTTAGCAACGAACCAACTAAGCATGACTTCTATTTAAGGTTTGTAGTGTTATGAAACTGAAGCTTAGGCCTACAAGTAGTGAACATATTGCACTGATAGCAACACCGTATTGTATTAAAAAACCTGAAGCTAAAAATGCAATAGCTGTCGAAAATATAATAGGGATAGAGTAGCTAAGTTGTGTTTGTGTATGATCCATCAAGTTAGATCCTGTGCTAGCACTTGCCATAACAGTTGTATCAGATAACGGTGAAACATGATCACCAATGATTGCGCCAGAAATTATTGCACCAATAACAGGATAAAGCATTGGCATATTCGCAGCAATTATAGGTGCATGTAAATTAAAAAAAGATAAAAGCATTGGGATAGTAATTGGTACCATTATTGCAACTGTTCCCCAGGCTGATCCTGTACACAAAGATGTTGCAGTACTAATAGCAAAGAAAATTACAGGTAAAAGTTTTAAATTAACTGAACCCACTAGCTTATTCGCTAGATATTGTCCGGTGTGTAAATCATTTTTAATTAAGTCGCCAAGTGTCCAGGCAAGAAATAATACAGCTATTGCAGGAAGCATTAAGTTTAGGCCTTCCCATATAATGGCTGGTAGTTCTTTTCCGCGCAATTTTTTTCTGGAAATGTAATAAATAAGACTCAGAATAAGTGTTAATAGGCCACTGAAAAATAAAGATATGGAGATTTCAGAAGACTGAAACGCTCTGACAAAACTATTAGATCCTCCAAATAACCAGAAATTACCAGTATATAAAAGACTTAAGATTACACTGCCTGAAAGCCAGATTATTGGTAACATAAAGTCTATAAGGGAATTGTTTTCAAGGTTTTTTTCACTAGCTTGTCTCATTTTTCTTTTTGTAGGGTTCTTGTCTCCAAATAAATTTCCTGTTTCTTTAGCGATAATTTCATGTTTTCTCATAGGGCCAAAAGATATCTTACGTAAAACTATAAACCAGATAGAAATTATAAGAATAAGAGAATAAAAAACAAAAGGTAAAATATGAAGATAAACCCAAAACGTATCTGTGGCAATAAGTGTATTGGGTTGAATTTGGTCTGTTATACCAGCGTTATTTAAAGGTGTTATAATTGCTGCCATCCAACTAGAGATTGGAGATAAAGCACATAAAGATGCAGCCATAGAATCTACCAGGAAGGCAAGTTTTGCTCTAGGTATCTTAAATTTGTCTGTAACAGCATGCATAACAGAGCCTGACGTTAAACTGCTGAAATAGTCATCTACAAATAAAAATGAAGAAAGAGCTAAAGACGAACATTCTGCCTGGGTACTATTTTTTAGCTTTTTACTTACGAAATTGCCATAAGCACTCGTTGCGCCAGTGTGATTGATCAATGTTATAATAATGCCCAAAATTAGAAGAAATAGAGCTATTAATAGGTTGCTGCTGGCCCAAAAGCCTTTTGTTGATGTAATATTTGTAAGCTCTGTAGTGTTCCATAAGCTTTTTATAGTTGTAATAATGGTGCCTGTTATAGAAAAATCGGTTGCTAAAAATGCAGCAGCGACTATTCCCATAAATAGGGATAACATGATTCTACGAGTTATAAATGCCATACTTAATGCTATGACTGGTGGCAACAGTACCAAAAAACTGTTTTGCATATACTTTCTACCTAAAATTTGGGGGTCACTAAGATACTAAAATTATAGCCAAAAAGTGGGTTTTTGTCAAATAGGAAAAGATAGGTTTTAATTGACTTTTGGCCTTTTATCAGGGACAATTGGCATATGGTGGAGATGTTTATTTTGCTGTACTGTAAGGACAAAAGATGAAAAAATTTATTCTTGTATTTAGTTTGGCCTTAGCTTCTTTTTTTAGTGTTAAGCCATACCCTCAATATAGTGATAAGTATGTTAACGACTTTGCACAAATTATTAATAACCAAGATAAGGAAAATATTCATGATCTTCTTGAAAAAGTGGATAATGATTTAGGTTTAGAGATATCACTTGTTACGGTTAATTCCATAAAAGATTTTGATGTGGAAACAAATTCTAATTTCGAAGCTTTTGCTTTTGGACTTTTTAATCACTGGAAAATTGGTGATGCAAAAAGCAATGATGGAATTTTACTTCTTTTTGGTTTAAAAGATCGTAAGGTTAGAATAACATTAGGTTCTGGCTATTCTAGCGCTTATAATCGAGTTGCTCAAAGAATTGTTGATTATACAATGCTTCCTGAGTTTAAAAAGAATATGTATAGTCGTGGAATTTATTTGGGTACAGAAGAAATAGTTAAAAACTTTTCAACCAAAGAGTTACAAAGAACTTTTTTTGATAAATTAGAAGATTTCTTTGTTGAGAGTTGGTATTGGGTACTTGCTTTGATAAGTGTTTTTTTGGGATTTGTTGTTTGGGCTATAAGAAGTTCATCAAATCGTAAATCAAGAAATAAGTATGAGAACAATAAATGTCGACCAAGAGGATACTTTTGGGCTCTGTCTGGCCATAAACATACTAATTCTCATAATAGTGGTTCTGGTAGTAGCTTTGGTGGTGGTTCTTCATCCGGTGGTGGAGCAAGTGGTGGATGGTAAGGAGATAATATGTTCATAGCAAAATATTTAGCTCACTGTGGGGTTTGTTCTAGGCGTAATGCAATAGAACTTGTTAGGACGAGCCAGGTGCTCGTGAATAATAAAGTTGTCACAGATGTGACATACGTTGTTAAACCAACTGATAGAGTAAAATTTGAAAATAAAATAGTAAAGTTACAACCGTTTAAATATATTTTGTTAAACAAGCCCAGAGATTATGTTACAACTCTTTCTGATGAGCGTGGCAGAAGAACGGTTTTGGATTTAATAAAAGAAAAAAAGTTAGGAAGAATTTATCCTGTTGGGCGTCTTGATAGGATGACAACTGGTTTATTGGTTCTTACTAACGATGGTGAGTTTGCACAAAGAATATCTCATCCCAAATATAATATTACTAAAGGCTACCATGTTGTTTTAGATAAGCCTTTTGAGTATGCTGATCTAATGAAATTATCAAAGGGTGTAAGGCTTTTTGATGGTTTTGCTAAACCAGATTCTATTTCTTATTCAAATAAGATATCAAAAAGAAAAGTAACCATAAAAATTCATAGTGGAAAAAAAAGAATTATTCGTCGTCTATTTGAACGCCTTGGTTATGAGGTAGAGAAGTTAGATAGATTTATGTATGCTGGATTAATCAAAAAGGATTTACCTATTGGTGTTTGGCGTTACTTAAGACAAATTGAAATAGACAAATTGCTCGGATAATTTTTTAGAGTTTAGGTTGGTTTATGAAGCTTATTATCCTAGGTTCAGGCGTTTGTGTGCCTAGCCCAAAAAGGGTTTCTTCTGGATATTTTTTACAAACAGATTTCCAAAATTTTTTGATAGATACTGGTACTGGTTGCCTGCATAATTTAGCAAAATCAGGCATGAACTATTTAGACATTGATGCCATTTTTTATACGCATTTACATGTTGATCATGTAGCAGATCTGGTCACATTTCTTTTTGCGTTAAAAAATGATCCATTGTCAAATAGGACAAAAGATTTATATTTGTATGGGCCTGTAGGTTTTGCCGGTTATTTTGAAAAATTAAAAGATCTTTATGGTGACACAATTGCAAACCATAAGTTTGAAATAAAAATTATTGAATTAAAAGATGGTGACTTTGTAGAAAAAAATAATCTAAAAATTCAAACTGCTCATGTTGAACATACAGATAATAGTCTTGGATATAGATTTGCAAGTGATAATAAAGTTATAACTTTTTCCGGTGATTCTGGTTATTGTGATAACATAATAAAACTTTCACAAGATTCAGACTTGGCTATCCTTGAATGCTCTGCTCCTGAAGAGTATCAAGTTCAGGGGCATCTTACTCCCACATTGGCCGGAAAAGTAGCTCAAGAAGCTAACGTGAAAAGACTTATTTTGTCTCATATTTATCCGGGAACAGATCAGTATCCACTATCAGAAAGATGTGAAAAACAGTTTGATGGTGAAGTTATAATCGCTCAAGATTTACAAGTATTTGAGATTTAATTGTTATGAAAGAATTTATTATTCTTGTTGATAAAAACGATAAAGAGATTGGTAGTGACGAAAAATTAAAAGTTCACAAAGAAGGTTCGTTGCATCGAGCCTTTTCTATTTTTATTTTTAACTCAAAAAAAGAACTTATGTTACAACAAAGAGCAGAGTCTAAGTATCATTCTGCTGGTCTATGGTCAAATACTTGTTGCAGCCATCCAAGAGTTGGTGAAGAGACTATTGATGCTGCTCATAGAAGATTGCAAGAAGAGATGGGCTTTGGTTGTCCGTTAAAAGATATTTTTTCTTTTTGTTACAAAGCAAACTTAGATAAAGAAATGATCGAGCATGAATATGATCATGTTTTTGTAGGTAGCTTTGATGGTCAGCCAATTCTAAATCCAGATGAAGCTTGTGATTATAAATGGATTACTATTAAAGATCTTAATGAAGATATCGATAAAAATCCCGAGCGATATTCTTTTTGGTTAAAAAATTGTTGGCAAAAAGTTATAGATTCTGTTTTATAGACAAAAAATTCCTATTTTTTCTAAAATAAACTTAGTTGTATTTGTTTGTGGGTTTTTTCTGGGGAGAAGTGGGATGAAGAAATTCTTGTTTATCTTGTTTTTTATTTCTCTAAATTGTTCTAATAATTTATTCCCAATGTCTTATAAGCGATTATATCCAGAAGTGAATAATTATAATGATGTTGGTAAAGTCCGTGTAATTATAGAAAATAGAACAAACCTTGATTTGGGTACTATACAGATTCATAATTATGCCCCAGAGAATACAGAGTTTAGTTTAGATCCTCGTCCGAGTGAACCTATTATATATGATTATTGTGATTTTAAGAGAAAAGATTATATAAGAAATTTATCTCGTGGGTCATCACCTTTATTGCCTACAGATCCAAAGTATCGTTTAGGAATTATTGCAGACAATCTTTTTTCTTTTTATTATATTTTTGAGCCACCAATCAAAACTCCTGATGGTTTACTATATAGAGTTAGTTTTAAATTTAGTGCTAAAGGGTTAAATGAAAAACAGTGCCTTCGTACGGATTCTTTTTTATTAGAGCCCAATCAAGCTGATGTTTATTTAGTATATATCATTTTTGCTCTAGATGCAGATGGAAAACTTGGTGCTTCTTGTATGCTTGTTGAACAAAAAATATTGGATATAAACTAGATATTATATTTCACCCATTTTTTAGTAACAAATAATCGCCACCAAAAAACTAATGCATCAAGCGCTGACCACAATACAAATGCAATGTATCCGCCTATTACTCCAGTATTCATGGTTATACTTAAAAAATATGCCAATGGCAGAAAAAATAAGTATCCAGTTACAAGTCCTGCAATAACAATAAAGCCTGTATCTTTAAGTCCCGTTAGAGCACCTCTAGTTACCAGTGATATTGGGCTAAATAGTTGTTCTAAGCATACTAGTTTTATTGTTATTGTTGTTAGATTTATGACGTACGGATCTGTTGGGTTGAATAGTTTTGCTATAGGATAAGCGAAAATATAAGTTAAAGCAGTCATGATAAAAACAATTATAAAACAAAGAAACATAATTTTTTTTGTTACAGGAAGAATAAGATCTTTACGGTCTGATCCCAAAAATTTACCTACAAGAATTGATGTAGCAATTTGGAAACCGTATGGCGCCAAAAACGAAATTAAAAATACTTGATGGCTTATTTCGTGAACTGCTATAGCTTGTGCTCCAAGATGTTTTATCATAAAAACAAAAAGCAATATAGCTAGGGTTAGCATTCCAGTGTAAAAGCCTATTTCAAATGCAACTCTAGAATATTCTTTAAGTAACTTTGTTAAATGTACTTTTATTGTTACAAATTGACGAGTAAGTTTGTGCTTAACCAAAAAAATTATTGATAATATTGCACCAACTATATATGCAATTAATGAGCCCGCAGCGGCACCTTTTACGCCCATTTGGGGGAAGCCATGAAAGCCGTTTACCAGTAAATAATCGAATATGACGTTTGTGAAGAAAATACCTAAAGTTATAACAAATGGAATGAATGTATTTTTGAGTCCTCTGAAAAACCCTGATATTGCAAAAAATATTAATGTGAATGGCGCACCTACCAATATGATTGATATGTATTTTTCTACCCATTCTTTAGATATATCATTAGCGGCAAAGAGCGCGTATATACCTCGAGATATTGGTCGTGCGAATATAGCAATTATTACCCCTATTATCACAGCGTAAGCAAGACTCAATTTTAGGGTCTTTGCTATATTGTTTTTTTCTTGTGCGCCCAGATAGTTAGCCGTTATAACAGTTGTTCCTGTTCTTATACCTTCTAAAAAATAATATAGACTAGTTATAAAAGAGTTAGCTATTGAAACCGCTGCAATTGCTCCAACACTAATTTGACCGATAAAGATTATATCGATTATTCCAACTGCAGTTATTGTAGCCTGAGAGACTATTGCAGGCCATGCTAGCTGGAATATGCTTTTTAGCTTTAATTCACTTATCATTGCTAACTTTCGTTAATTTTTAAGTTTTATTTTTAGTTCCCCCGTAAACTAGATTTAACTATATTTCAAAATCAGGTGCTTTGGCAAGCTTTTACTATCCGTTTATTAAAATTTTTATTATTAATTAGGGTTTTCAGGCTGAAAATGCGGTTAATTATCCGAAAAAGCTTGAAAATATGGGGTTTTGTGCTATATTTTAAACCCCTTTGACGATTTTGTTAATTTCTATTAGAATATTTTTAGTATATGTGTAAATTGTATGTTTTTGTGGAAGGTTATTATGAAGAAATTTAACTTTTTGAAAAAAGTCTTGTTGAAACTATCTTTTGTTTTAACAATTTTATCTTTTAGTCAGTCTTTTGCCATGGAGCAAAAAGGTTACACAACAAGTGATGATCCGTTTCTTGCTTCAGGTATTGATAATGATGATCTTGTAATGTTAACTGACGATGATTTACCTACAAATCTTTCTGATGACGATGAAGATAACTCTTCTGATGATAGTATTATAGTTGGTTTACCCGAAAATTTTCTTTCTGAGGAAAGTGATGAAGATTCAGACCTTTTTTCTGACGATGATGAACCTGAAGATTTTTGTGCAAGCATACAGGAATGCCGCCCCGAGCTTCAGAGTTTTTGGTATAAAGGAAATGAAGTTTTGTGCTATTTCTCAGATAAAAAGTTTTATTTACTTTCTTATCGAGAGTTTGGACAATTGGTTGAGTTTCTTAAGAATAGATATGATAAGAATAGATAATAAGTAGTTTTTTAATTAAATAATATAATAAGAGGTTATTATGAATAAGTTTTTAAAGATGTCTTTATTAAGTTTATCTTTGGTTTCAGGCTTTAGCATTAATGCGATGGAAAGTCCTAAGCAGAAAGCAAAATTGGCATTACGCACTTTAAGAGTATTAAATAATACTTTTGATACCTATAAAGAAAAAAAGAAACAAGAACAAGCATTCTTGACTATAAGTTACTTGAATAAGAGAGCTAGGAAGTCTTTATCAAGCAATTAAAGATAAATAGTTTTTTAATTAAACAATATAACTTGAGAGGTTATTATGAACAAGTTTTTAAAGATGTCTTTATTAAGTTTGTCTTTGGTTGCAGGCTTTGGTGTTAATGCTATGGAAGAGGAACCAGATGTTAATGCTATGGAGCAAGAGTTTGGATATGTCTCTGATTCTGATCTCGCTCTGTGTAAGTTAGAATTCAACACAAAGCGTTCTTATGAAGAAAAGCGAGATTTTTTTTCAAGCATTTTGGGTGATGAAGAATATGGCGTTTTTTTAAATCCAAAGAAAGACAAATTATTTAATGTGGCTTTAGCTTCTAGTATTGCAAGAAAAGATGTTGCTGGTTTATCGGCTGCATTGTCATTTGGTTCTTTTGGACTAATCGCCTATCATCAATTCGGACAAGAGTGTAAGGTTGTTGATTCTGAGTGCGTAGGCTTAAATCCTATTCAATATGCTTTTCGGGTGGATAATGCATTAGCTCAAAAATTTTTAGAGTTTGCATGGCAGCAATGCAAACAAGTTAAAAGTGAATATGTTTTTTTTAATTTTATCTCATATTATAAATTAGGTCTTAATCATCTTGGAACTTTGATAAGGGGAATTGCTCAGTCTTTAAATGAGGAAGATTGCAAGCAAT
>Ga0075121_1001905_pt1 | contig 12421 bp, 8 predicted proteins | sample AntAceMetag02UKG_FD_69793 | JGI IMG/M metagenome (GOLD analysis project Ga0075121, IMG submission 69793) | Saline lake microbial communities from Ace Lake, Antarctica - Antarctic Ace Lake Metagenome 02UKG | ecosystem: Environmental > Aquatic > Non-marine Saline and Alkaline > Saline | place... | reverse complement strand
CATATGGCATCTGGGCAGAATTGAAATTGATTATTTTTTGAGGCAGACAATCAACTGAAATCAGGGCATCTTTTGAAAAAACAGCCGCTCTTTCAATCGTGTTTTCAAGCTCTCTTATGTTTCCCGGCCAATTGTACGATGTCATGTATTCAATGCATGTTGAGTCCATTCGCAGATTGGGAATATTCAGTTTCTTTGAAAAACGCTTCACAAAAAATCTGGCGAGCGGAACAATATCTTCGCTTCTTTTTCTAAGAGGCGGAATTTCAATTTCCACGACCGCGAGACGATAATACAAGTCTTCCCGGAAGTTTCCTTTTGCCACTTCTTTCTGAAGATTGCGGTTTGTTGCGGCTATCACCCTTGCGTCTATTTTTCTGGGCTTGTTCTCTCCCAGTCTTAGGATTTCGCGCTCTTGCAAGACCCTTAAAAGTTTGACTTGCATTGTCGGCGACACGTCTCCAATTTCATCAAGAAAAATAGTGCCTTTGTCCGCTTCTTCAAAAAGCCCCTTCTTTTCTCTGGATGCCCCGGTGAAGGCCCCGGCTTTATAGCCGAAAAGTTCGCCTTCAAGCAATGTTTCCGGCAAGGCTCCGCAATTGATCGCCACAAAAGATTTTTGCGAACGATTGGAATTGCGGTGGACAAAGCGCGCCATAACTTCTTTGCCTGTCCCGCTTTCTCCACTTATCAAAAGGTAAGTGTCAAAGGACGCCACTCTCGCCGCCGTCTCAAAAACTTTCTGAAAAGATTGACTGCGAATTTCAACATGTTCAGTTGCCAGCTTGGGGCTTATTGTTTCGAGCCTTCTCTGCTGATCTCTCAGTTTTTTTTCCTTATTTTCCAGCTCAGAAGACAATTCCTTTATTTTTGCAAGTATGCTTTCTCCTTTAAAAAAATCGATATGGGCGTCAATTCCCCCATCCCATGAATCAATGTCTTTGCCGATGGCAAGGCATGTGTGATCTTTTTGGGCCTTGCATTTTTCCTCAACAAAAAACACTTCTTTGCCCAGACAAAAAGACACATAACCGCTGATATAGCCAGTCAGCATCCAGCACACAGGCGCTTCCGATATCCCCATTTCAAAAAGATGCTCTTCGGCTTCAGCCGAATCCCGCCAATGCACTTCTCCTGAAAAACTTTTAGAGTCCCAGTCCAGTTGGATCTTTTTAAAAGAAGCTTTGGCAACTCCATTGAGGGTTTGGAGCCGAGCCCCGGCTTTTATCCATTCTTCAGGGCTGTCCCATTTAAAAAGCCTTTTCATTGCCGCGGCTCCCGTCTGGCCCCCAAAATATCCAAAGCGCGTCAGTATTTTTCTGGCGACTTCAATTCCCGATTTCTCCATGAGATCTTTTCTGAATTGCGCCATGGCATGAATGTCATGAAGCACAAGCCGCCGCCCGTGAATGCCTATAAATCCGTCTTTTATTTCCAATAATTCGCTTAACTCGAGATTAGAAGCTTTCATTTTTAAAAACCTTTCAAAAAGAAATCAATTATTTCATAATGTAATACACGCTTGCGAAAAAGTCAAGAGCTTTAAATGATGCAAGTGATTGGCCTTTAATAAATTGAATTGGTTTTTGCTCTTTTGGCGCCAGCTATGCTAGATAAATATGACAAAACCATAAAACAAAGGAATGAAAGATGTACACGATTCTAAGCTCAAGATTAAAAGGAATGAAAGAGGAAATGAGAGATTTCCTCGTAAAGCTGGTGGAAACTCCAAGCCCGAGCGGGCAAGAAGAAAAAATTGCCGACATTATTTTTGAAGAGATGAATATGCTTGGCTTTGACAAAGTCTGCAGGGACAACGCAGGCAATGTGACAGGCGTGGTATACGGGATAGAAGACGGCCCCACCGTAATGCTCAATTCTCACATTGACACGGTTCCGGTTCCTGAAAATGCCGCAAATTGGGACACCCCGCCTCTTAAGGCTTCATTTTCTGGCACAAGGCTGCAAGGGCTTGGAGCCGCCGACTGCAAAGGCGGACTGGCGGCGCAAATTTATGCGGTGGAACTCTTAAAAAGATCCCTGCTGCCGTTGAAAGGCAATATAATCGTGGCCGCCACAGTTTCTGAGGAAAACGGCTGCAGCGTTGGCGTAAAGAGCTTGATGCGAGAAACACTGCCCTCGCTTGAATTGAACCCTGACTATGTGATTCTTGGAGAGCCCACAGACCTGGGCGTCTATTACGGGCATAATGGCCGGGTGGAATTGGACATTAAAATTGAAGGCAACAATCCTTTTATGGTTGATGACAGCGCAAAAAACATTTGCAAAGGCTTGGGCAGAGGACGCGAAGATGGAAAACTGGCCGACGCAAATGGAATATCTTTCAAGGCTCCCGAATTTGGGTCTGCGCATGGAAAAAGACAGGCCAGCATTTGCCTGGAGAAAAAACTTTATTGCGGAGAGCAAGTTGAGGCTGTCACTGAATGGTTCAAGCATGAAGCCGGGCTTCTTTTGAGCTCAGAAAAAGCTTTGGCGCTTGAAGTCCAGGTGGCTCAGGATGAAAGAGTGTCGCATTCCGGCAAAAGAACGCTTGTCAAGCGCTTGTCAAGCGCCTGGCAGACAGACCCGTTTGACCCATTAATGGAAAGAAGCCGCCAGTCCCTCGCCGCCGCAGGCTGCAAAGTAAAAACAGGAAAATGGAAACTTGATCAGCCAGGCATGGGGACTGCTGGCGGCGTGATATGCAATGAATTCAACATTCCAGTGATAGGCTATGGCCCCGGCGAAGAGGAACAGGCTCACAAGCCAAATGAATCTCTGGATATGGAGAAGGTTTATGAGTGCGCTTTCGGGACAGCCGCCATCGCTCACGGCCTTGTGGGCATTCCTGTTTTCGGATGGACTTCAGATGAAATATGATTCGAAAAAAGAAAGACTATCAAGATGAAAATACTGATATTCAATTGTGGCAGTTCATCTTTGAAATATAAGATAATTAAAATGCCCGACGGCCAGGCCCTTGCGGGCGGCGAAGCTCAAAGAGTGGGGCCTAAAACCAGCGAGCGCTCAAAAATATTCCACCGCGTAAACGGACATGAGATGATCATTGAAGCCGACATGGAAAATCACAGCATCGCTTTTGAAAAAGTGATGGATATCGTTTCCGGTAATCCCGCCCTCGCTCCTGACGCGGTGGGGCATAGGGTGGTTCACGGCGGCGATATTTTCAAAGATGCGGCAATTATCTCTGAAGAAAACCTCAAAGAGCTTGAGCAGATCAACGACATGGCTCCCCTTCACAATCCTCCGGCAGTGGCATTGATCAAAGCCTGTTGCGAAAAATATCCGAAGCTTCCTCAGGTGGCGGTGTTTGACACGGCATATCACGCCAGCATACCCGAGTATGCCAAAATATATCCTCTTCCCATTGAATTTGCCCGGAAAGCAGGCATTAAAAAATATGGATTTCATGGAACCAGCCATCAGTTTGTGGTCGAGGAGGCCGCCAATTTTTTAAAGGTCCCTTTGAATGAATTCAATGCCGTAAGCTGTCATCTGGGCAGTGGCGGCGCAAGCCTTTGCGCTGTCATAAAAGGGAAATCAGCAGACAATACAATGGGGTATTCTCCATTGCAGGGACTTGTCATGAGCACTCGCTGCGGCGATCTGGACCCCAGCGTCGCCATGCGCCTGCTCTCAAGGGCGGCGGGAGACGGCGGAGAAGTGGAAAAGCTTCTCAACAAAGAAAGCGGCGTGCTTGGCCTTTCAGGTGTTTCGGGCGACATAAGGGACATCCTGAATGGACAAAGCGCAAAAGGCAAGGGGCAAGCCAATCTGGAAAGAACAGAGGAAATATACCTTTGGCGAATAAAAAAATATTTGGGGGCTTATCTTGCTATTGTGGGCAGTCCTCATGCAATAATTTTCACTGACACTATAGGCGAGAACATTCCTTATGTCCGCTGGGCTGTCTGTTCCGGTCTTTCAAGCTTTGGCGTCGAAATGGATTATAAAAAAAACGACGCAGCTAAACATCTTCCAATTGATGTTGCAAGCGACAAAAGCAGCGTAAAGATCCTCGTAATTGAAACTAATGAAGAGCTTGCCATAGCAAGACGAAGCGAAGCCGCATTGAAGCGGCAAAAAGGAACTGAAGATGAATTCACTAAGTTTGATTCCATATAAAAACTCGATAGATTTTTGCCTGATGCGAGGCTCCGGGAAAAGAAACGCCTGCAATGGACGGATTAAAGACTTCCGTTCTTTGGGGCCAAGAAAGACTCTGAGGGAAATATTTGAGATTCTGAACAATTTTGAGTTTTCACCTGAATTCACGGCGATAAGGGTGCCGTATGGGGGAAACATATTCAAAAAACACACAATATCCGATAAAGAAACCATCGAATCCCTTCAAAAACTGGCCAGCGAAGCGCCTATCCATATACCGCCTACAATAGAGTTGGCGATAGAGCTGGCTCTAGCCGCCGAAAAGATGCCTATTGTTTTCATTTTTGAAACAGCGTTTTTTTGCAGCCTGCCTGAACGCGAAGCATTCTACGCAGTGCCGCGCAAAATATCGGAGTCATTAAAACTAAGACGCTATGGATATCATGGCATATTTCATCAGGCGGCAGTGGAAGAAGGCAAAAAGAACAAAGCGGAAAGAGTTATTTCAATATGCCTGGACGCTTTGCCGGAGATAGTGGCGGCCATCAAAGGCAAGCCTGTCTTCACAACAAGCGGATGCACTCCGCTGGAGGGCTTGCCGGGCAGGACCACATGCGGAGAAATAGACCCATTCATTGTAACAATGCTCAATAAGAAGCTGGGGCTTGGGCCCGAGGAAATAAACCGCATTTTGAGCGAAGAAAGCGGGCTGAGGGGAATCACAGGAAAAAATAAAATTGATTTTCCAGAGATTTATTTGTCAAATTCCCCGGAATGCATTCTGGCAAAAGAGATATTCGAATATCGAATACTAAAAGCGTGCGGCTCATGCGTTGCGGCGATGGGAGGAGTTGACATGATTGTTTTTTCTGGAAAGCATCATTCTCTTTCAGAAAAGATCAAAGAATTTATTTCCAAGCATTTGAAAATAAAAGAGTCTTCTGAAATAGAGTTTGTGACATGCGCAGACCCATTGGCTAAGATCATGGCTGAGTTTGCGGAAACCTGCATAATAGCAAATAAATTAAAAACTGCCAAATAAGAAAAGCAAAGGCGAAAGCTTTCATCAAAAGTTGCCTAAAAAAATCATTTCCATGATATTGACAAAAGAGGATACTGTGTTATAATATTACTAGACTTTACCAGTAAAGGATAATTAAATGACCAACAAGCCTCTCTATGAGAAAATAGGAAATGACATAAAAGAGCTTATAGCCTGCAAGAAAATTAAAGCAGGTGAAAAAATTCCTTCTGTAAACGATATTCGTGGAAAATATGATGTAAGCCATGTTACAGCGCTTCGGGTTCTAAAAGAGCTGTCGAATGAAAACTATATTGAATTTGTGAGTGGCAAAGGATATTTTGCCAAAAAATACAATGAGAAAGCCAACCTCAAAAAACTTCATGGAACCATAGCCTTCTTTATGCGCCCTTTCCGCCAAAGCACATTGCATGACAATTATTTTAATGACATAAATCAGGCGATCCAGCAAGAGTGCATGAAAAAAGGCTTTGATATTTTTTATCCTCAATGCAATATGCCCCTTGACGACCATGAGCCGTCATCAAAGGCGCTTGATCTGATTGAAGAGAGCATGCTGGAGCATGCTCTCAAAGCCGATGGTTTTTTTGTGGACGAACGCATTCCTGACTCAAACCTTCAAGCTGTGTTGAAAAAAACGGCCATTCCTATGATAATCATAAACAGGCGCAGCAATCTTCCTGTTGACTCCATAACGCCTGACAATGTTGATGGCGCAAAACGCGGAGCCGAACTCTGCATAAAAATGAACTATGACAACTTCATACTTTGCAGAAATCTTCTCGCCTCTGAACATACAGAGAAAAGACTGAATTCATTTATAAAAACCCTTAAAGAAAATGGAATTGACGATGAAAATATCTTTGAGGTCAATTACAATATTGATCCTTATGAAAACACCTTTAAGGAAGTTCAGAAAAAACTGGACAAAAAACTAAAAAACTTGATTTTTAGCCCCACTGACAGTTTGGCAAGAGACCTTGCGGACAAGTTCACCTACCAAGGCGTTCAGCTGGGAAAAGACATAGGCGTTTTGGGGTTTGAGGGGATGGGATATGCGACATTCAAGAAACCCCATATTTCCACAGTAAACATTCAATCGGAAAAGTTGGGAAAAAAAGCGGCGGAAGTGTTGATAGGAAGAATCAAGGGCGAAAACATTAAAAAAACAGCCAGCTACACAGTGCAGTCAACTTTTAATATAGGCGAAACAATATGAAAAAAACAAAGACATCACAGTTCACACTCATCGAATTGCTCGTTGTGATTGCCATTATAGCGATATTGGCCTCAATGCTTTTGCCTGCATTGAACAGCGCAAGGGGAAAGGCCAAACAAATAGCATGCGCAAGCAATCTTAAACAACTTGGGGTTGCCACAGTATCCTATATCAACGACTATAATGAATATTTCCCCGGGCAGATAGCTGCTTCGGCTCCATATTTCAAAGATATGCAAGATTACACAAATATCCCCTATGACACCAACACAACAGCCACTGCAGGAATATACTGGTGCCCTGGCGATTCATTCAGGGCAAAGTATCCAAATGAAGCCCGCAAAAGCTACGGTCAAAACTATTATATGCGCTGGGACGCGCCGTCTGACGGAACTTATCCGCATATGCAGAGATTGAGCGGCATCAGGAAACCCTCCCAAATAATCTATCGGATCGACTCAAAACGCATAGGCGCAGGAGAAGAAGGGTGGCCTGTTCTATTTTCAATGAACGTATTCCCCTTCAAGGGCGATGTTCTTGAAGCCGAGAGCGGAGGAGACTTCCGTCACTCCGGCTCCATGAACTGCCTTTATGGCGACTTCCATGTGGAAGGGAAAAGGTTTGAAGAACTCAACGGAACCTGGCTGGATCATACTGTAAATTAACAATAATTAAATACGGAGAAAAATCAATGGGGAAAAAAATCACAAAATGGGCTTTGCTCGGGTCATTTGCGCTCGCAATCGGCGCAGGATGCAAAAACACTGAAATGTCAAAAAGGATAACGGCAAAAAGCCCGTTGGACAAGCATGGAAAACATTTGACAAAAATCGACAAAAATGACTCCCTTGCAATTGTCAAAAACGGGAAGAAAAACGCCGAAATAGTTATTCAGGCAGGCTCGCCCCCAGTGGTCGAATTCGCGGCGAAAGAGCTGCAAAGATTCATAAAAAAGTCGACAGGGGCAAAGCTCAAAATAGTAAAAAAACAAACAAAGGGAATAGTCGCCATAATACTTGGCGACTCCAAAGCAGCCAGAGAAGCCGGAATAAAAATAGCAGACCTGCCTCGCGACGCTTTTATTATAAAAAAGGTAGGCAACGCAATATATATTGCCGGAAAAGACGCGGCAAAAAAGAAACCTGAAAAAGCATTAAAATCAAGCGTATGGGCGCAACACTATCAACGCGCCACATTATTCGGGGTTTATGATTTTCTGGAAAGATTTCTTGGCGTTCGCTTTTATTTCCCAGGCGACATAGGAACAGTTGTCCCAAAACACAAAACACTGACCATTCCGACAATGGACATAGTGGAAGCTCCAGACTTCATGCAACGGAAAGTGTCTTCCTACACAGGAGGCGACTTGCCGAAAAAGCTGACAAAAAAAGAAAGCTATGCCTTTAAAAACCGAGAAATATATCAACTGAGGGGTGAAACTGAATACATCCCGAATTGTCATGGCCTGAGTCGAATCGGCCTCCCCTACAGATTCGCAAAGTCCAACCCCGACTACTTCGCGTTGCTCCCGAATGGAAAAAGAGACAATGACATGTCCCTGCCCGGACATCGCGGACACCTGTGCTTCGCGAACAAAGGCCTTGAAAATGAGATCTACACAGACGCGGAATATTTTTTTACCGGACGTAAAGCCAAAGAAAGAAGAATAAAACATAAGTACGGCGAATCCTGGGATAATTCCGGATTTCAGCCGGGATACTTCAATATAATGCCCCAGGATGGACATGGCCCGAACAACTTCTGCCGATGTCCCAACTGTTGGAAGTATTACGGAAAAAATGAAGCCGGTGAACTGGTATGGACATTCATCGCAAATATCGCAAACAAGTTAAAAAAGAACGGAATCAAAGGATATATAACCGCAATGGCCTACGGCCCATACAGAGGCGTCCCGAAAATAAATATCCCGGAGAATGTTTTGGTCATGCTTGCGGTCATCGGACCGTGGGGAGAGAAAGCCCCAAAATACCAGAAAAAATACGACCAGTTGATTCTTGACTGGAACAAAAAAATAGCCCCACATAAAGTGTGGCTGTGGACTTACGCAAGCAAATACGGCGCAAGAAACATCAAGGGCCCCCCTAACGTAACGCCGCGTTGCATAGGAACTTTCTTTAAGCGCAACGGGCCGAATATTGCGGGAGCCTTTATGGAATCAGGAAGCGATCAGTTCCTTTTCAATTACCTTAACTGGTATGTATTCTTCAAGGTGGGGTGGGACAACTCGACAGACGTGGAAGCCCTCCTGAAAGAGCATGCCCGGAAAATGTTTGGCCCGGGCGCAAAGCCAATGTCCAAATTCTATGACAAATTGGAAAAGCTTTGGATAAAATGTCTTGGCAAAACAGTTGACACACCTTTAGGTCCCAAAGGATATCCACCAGCGGAAAATATCATCTGGGAAAACATCTATTCAAATGACACAATGACCGAATTGCAATCTTTCATTGATCAAGCAAAAAAACTCGCCGCAAACGACAAGGATAGTCTTGCCAGGGTAAAATTTATAGAGAAAAATCTCTATGGAAAACTGCTCGAGGCAAGAGACGAATATTACGCCCGTAAAAAAGAGGTTGAAGACCTGGTCTTTGAAATAACTCCGTCCAAAGAGGAAATAATTATTGATGGAAAAATAGGGAACGAATGGAAAAATTCCCCAAGCGTAAACATGGTTGCGTGGAAAGAGGACAAAGCCCTTGTTCAGACAATCGTGTACGGTCAATGGAGCGACAAATATCTCTACCTTGCAATAGACTGCAAAGAGCCCAAAATCGGCAATTTGTCATACACAAAACGCAAAGAGGACGACAAGCTTATATGGAAAGATGCCTCGGTTGAAATATTCCTCAATCCTTCCGGCGACAGAAAAACCTATTACCAGATAATAGTAAATCCGGCGGGAAGCGTTTCAGACCAGAAAATCACGATTGACAAAGACAGCAAAAAGAGAATGGATGGGGAATGGAACGGTGAGATTGACGCTAAAACCACAATAAGCAAAGACAGCTGGCAGGCCGAATTAAAGATACCCGTTGAGAAACTCGGAGCAAAAGGAATTCAGCCAGGCTCAGCGTTTGTCGCAAACTTCTGTCGTTCAAGAAACCTTAAAGGCGTGACAAGAAAAGAAAATCAGCTCTACACATGGAGCCCGTTTCTAAACAAAGGTTTCCATCAATTGCAACGTTTCGGCTCAATTCGTTTCGTTAAAAAAAAAGCCGATAGCAAATCAGTAATTGACAACGGAACTTTTAAGAAACTTGACACAAAAGGTTTTCCGTCTGGATGGCATGGGCCAAGGCTGCCGGTGGAAAGAAAGCTTATACAGATAGACAAAGAGATTTTCCGGGACGGCGGACAAAGCTTAAAGATGATAGCTTCGCCGTCAGGAAAAATCCTTGTAACGCAATATCTGCCAGAGCTGAAACCCAATTCAAAATACCTCCTTACATATTTTGTAAAAACTAAAGACATAAAAAACATCGGCGGAAAAAAAGGGGGAGCATGTGTAAATCTCATGACAAGCCATAACGAATGGTTTCCCATCAACTGGTATACTGACACAATTCCCTGGACAAAGCAGGGGTTTGTTATCAAAACGGACGAAAAAGTCAATACTAAACACAGAAGCTACATACGCTTGAGGATAATGAACGCAACTGGCACAGTCTGGTTTGACGATGTAAGGCTAAGAAAGATTGATTAATGCTCCTGATTCAAGGCGGTGTTATTTGCCGCCGAAATTTTTGAGCCATGCTTCGGCAAACTGGTCCAGATCGCCGTCAAGGACAGCTCCGGTGTTGCCTGTTTCAACTTGAGTCCGCAAATCTTTGACCATCTGATAGGGATGCAATACGTAGGAGCGTATCTGGTTGCCCCAACCCATGTCAGTTTTTTCACCGCGGATCTCTTCAGCTTCAGAGCGGCGCTTTTTCTCCTCAAGCTCATACAATTTGGCCTTGAGCATTTTCATGGCGGTTGCCTTGTTCTTGTGCTGTGAACGCTCGGCCTGACAGGCAACGATCACGCCGGAAGGCAAGTGGGAAATCCTGACAGCGCTGTCTGTGGTGTTCACGTGCTGTCCTCCTGCCCCGCTCGCCCGGTAGGTGTCCACTCGCAAATCTTTCTCTTCAATTTCAATGTCTATTTCATCGTCGCCCAGCTCCGGAAAAGCGTCCACAGACGCAAAAGACGTATGCCGCCTGGCATTGCTGTCAAAAGGCGATATCCTTACCAAACGATGAACGCCCAGCTCCGCCTTGAGGTATCCGTAGGAAAAATCTCCAGTGACAAGCAAAGTCACGCTTTTTACTCCAGCTTCCTCTCCGGCCTGCAATTCAATGATCTCGTCTTTGTATCCTTTGCGCTCAAACCAGCGCCTATACATTCTCATCAACATGGCAGCCCAGTCACAAGATTCGGTTCCGCCGGCTCCGGCGTGAATAGAGAAAAAGCAATTGTTTCTGTCAAATTTTCCGGAGAGAAAACTCAGCAGTTCAATCTTGCCTAGGCTTGAAGATATTTTGCCCCAGTATTCATCCGCTTCCAGAAGCATGTCTCCATCCTCTTCTACCAGTTCGACAAAGGCGGAAAAATCATCTATTTCGCCGAAAAGTTTATCAAAAGGCTCAATGACATTTTTGCATGAGCTCAAAGAGGCCATAGTCTCCTGAGCTTTTTCACGGCTGTCCCAAAAGTCGGGGGCCAGCATTTCCTGCTCTATTTCGCGCTGTCGTTCCCGTTTTTCGTCTATTTTCAGAAAACCTTCCAGGTGCTTTATTCGACTTTGTGCGTCTTCGCTATGGACTTTTAACTCTTCAAATGTCATATTTATTTTCCTGTAAATTAAATGACTGTCACAATCAACAGAATATATATTGATTTTATTCACGCTAAATTCAAGCAAAGGAGCGCAAAATAATGTTGCCGGTAAAAAGCATAAAATTCCTTGAAAAACTCTTAAACGCCTCATCTCCATCAGGTTTCGAAGAAGAAAGCGGAGCAATCTTCAGAGAATATTTAAAGGACTTTGCGGACACTGTATATACGGACGTGACCGGAAACACAATTGGAGTGTTAAATGAAAAAGCAAAACTTAAGGTGATGCTTGCCGGACATTACGACGAAATCGGCTTTCAAGTCGTGTATATATCCGAGCAGGGATTAATCTATTTTCGCGAAGTTGGCGGAATAGACAAAATTACAGTTCCCGGAACCGAAGTCAACATCCTGACAGAAAAAGGAAAGATTCCCGGAATAATCGGCAAAAAACCAATACACCTGACTAAGCCAAAAGACAGGGAAAGAGTCCTCGAACTGAGCGACCTCTGGATAGACATCGGAGCGGAAGACAAAAAAGACGCGGAAAAACTGGTGTCAATTGGAGATCCGATAGCGGTAAGGCCAAATTACGAGCGCCTGGGAAAAAACCGGATAAAGTCAAAAGGCATGGACGACAAAATAGGCGCCTTTATCGTGGCGGAAACCTTGCGCGCCCTCAGCAAGCGCAAGCTTAATGTGGCTGTGTACGGTGTCGGAACAGTGCAGGAAGAACTCGGGCTCCGCGGAGCCACAACAAGCGCATACGGCATAAATCCTGACGTTGGATTCGCCGTTGACGTCGGCTTTACCACAGACACCCCGGACATTGAAAAAAAGACAATGGGCGAAATATCGCTCGGCGACGGGCCTATCATAAGCCGGACGGCCGACAATAATCCGGTTCTGGCGCGCGCTCTCAAAAACATCGCCAAAAAACAGAAAATTAGAATACAGGAAAACGCCGGGCATCGCGCAAGCGGCGGAACTGACACCGCCCAGATCCAAATGACTCGCAGCGGAGTGGCCACGGCCCTGATAAGCGTCCCCAACCGCTATATGCATACGCAAGTGGAAATGTGCGACATCCGCGACGTGGAAAGCTGCATAAAGCTTCTGACAGAAATCATAGCCTCTCTCAAAGCGAACGCTTCATTCATTCCGGGAATCGATTAATGGGAAAGCTTTGCCTTATA
>Ga0075121_1001902_pt1 | contig 12431 bp, 11 predicted proteins | sample AntAceMetag02UKG_FD_69793 | JGI IMG/M metagenome (GOLD analysis project Ga0075121, IMG submission 69793) | Saline lake microbial communities from Ace Lake, Antarctica - Antarctic Ace Lake Metagenome 02UKG | ecosystem: Environmental > Aquatic > Non-marine Saline and Alkaline > Saline | place... | reverse complement strand
AGGCAAATGTAAGTCATGAGTTTTGACTGGTACTCCAGATAAGACTTCTGAACGATAACTGCTACCTAACTCCAATTAATAAAGTCACTCCTTTTGTCCTCTTCTCACGTCTCACGTCTCTACGTTTTAACTTCAATCTGTTCCTCCCTCAATCCCTCTTTCCCTCAAACTTCCTCCTCTTCAATCAATCCCAATTCCAGCGCAATATCTTTCGTTAACTTCGATAAAGGTCTGTTACCTAATTCTTTATCATGATAATAATTGCAAAATGCTAACCTATAAATTTCTTCTTTCGTGGGCTTAATTTTAATTTTCCCATCATCACTATTTTCATGATCAGTAAATATATTTATAATTGAATTAACGTAACTGTCAGGACACATCTTCTTTTTCGCAATCAATTCTGCTACAATATCTTTGTGAGCATTATTGTAAATTTCCTCAATAGCAAATAATTCGTTATTCTTCTTTATACACTGAGATTTTTCACTTTTCTCATTAATATTCAACTTAATGTTTATGCTATCTTCCGAAGGTATAAAGTCTAAAATGCCTGAACTTTGAATATCATAACTGAATGTACCATCTTTCCCGAATCCATCAATGTAGGGATGGAGATAGTCTGCAAGTAATTTTGAATTCTTATTTGGTGTACCTTTATCAGATTTTTTATGATTACAATTGTGACATGAAGGTATCAAATTGAAAAAAGATAACTGCAATATAGGATATTTGCTTTTAGGGAAAAAATGATCAAACTCGGGTCTGGTTATTCCTGAAAGAGTTGTGGTGTATTGTCTATTACAATAAGGACACACTTTGATGTTAAGACTTTTTGAAAATTTATAAGCAATATCTTTTCTTACAATAAATGATTTATAGGATATAATGTAATCAATGATTATTTTTATCTCATTGAATTCTCTCGCATTTTCTGAATCATAAGAATAACTTGATACTATTGACATCAACTTTAAATTGCTTTTTTCATCGTTCTCCATAAAAAATGCTTTTGGCTTGCTTGATATCAAATCACTGAAGAATTTCTCGTCCGCAAGTATTTTTTTAATTTCAAAATAATATGCTTTTATCTTATTGGCATTTAATTCTTTTGCAGCATTCAATTTTAATATTCTTTCTAAAGTATTATTTCCTTTTAATATTTTATCACGGTAGTCTTTACAGTATTTATAATGTTCATATTTAATCCTATCCCAATCTATGGTTTGGTAATTTTCTTTTATTGAAAGCATCAATCTTCCAACATTTGATTTAATTCGTTGATTGTCTTTCTAATTTCTCGTTTTCTTTCATCCTTATCCTCTATCGTACTTAACAACATTTTTGTAAGTTTAGTTCTTATCACTGTATCTCCAATTAGAAGAATGATTTTTTTATAGTGCTGAAAATAATATTCAAAACTATCTTCATCTTTACTTTTATCTTTATTGATCCAATTTATTACTTCGTCAATCACTCTTCTCGAAAACGCCCCAATAAAACCATCTTCAAGGAAATAACTATCTGCAAGTATATCATAGATGTTAGCAGCAAATGTAAACTTGTCCTTATTAGAAATTACCCTGGTCCTTCCATTCTGTTTCTTGAGCTGAATAACATTATTGTTCGGAAGATCCGATAGCGTAATTGGATTATTAGAAGTATAGATTATTTGGATATTAATATCTTTCTTATTCACAGGAAAGTTACACAAAACTGTTATTAGTTTATAAATAAACAATCTTGACCATTCTGGATGAAAATATACATCTGGTTCATCCATCAATAAAATAATACTTTTATAATTATCTCTTATAGCGTTTTGCAATGATGTGTTTAATCTCGATAACAATCTTAAGTAAGATATTTCTCCAGAGCTTAATCCAGGCCATCTAAAATTAAGTATACTAACATGTTTCACTAATCCTTTATACTTGTCATAAAGTATTAGGAATTTTGTCATATCAGTATCTCTTTTTTTAAAATCTACTTCTCTATCATACTTAATAAAATTTATCCTGTTTAAATGATAATTACTGTCCCTTATCGATTTACATTCAGTTAAATTTGAAAAATTATTTTCAAACCAGTTTATAACCTCTATTAATTCATTAATTACTCTTTTATTATCTATTATTGCTACTTGCTTGAGGTAGTCCATGAAAGTTTTCAGAAGATAGTCTAGATTATCAATATTATTGAAGATTTCTTTGGGTAGATTTAAATATTGTAAAGTATCATGCTCCTTTTCTATAAATATTTTAGGTATATATATAGTACTAAGATAGAGATTAATATAAAGTCCAATTCTCTCAATCATTTTTATTTTATCATGATTTCTATTATATCCATCATTACAGTATCTATTATATAATTTATTGTATAACTCAAATATATCTCGTACTAACCTTTCTTTATCTGATATTTCATCTCTTGGTTCATTTTTATGATTTGGAAATAATTCTCTTATCCCATATATGATATCTTTTTCTGATCTTTCGCCATCTTTTATCATACTGTTCCCAGTTCGTAAGGTAGTATTATTATCTATTGCATTATTGATCTTACTAAAAAAATCCCAACTTTTTTCAATTATTAAGAATTCAGGCAACTTAACTATAAATATAGATTCTTCAGTATTTTTTTCAATTTTTTTTAGATTGTTATATGCCTGCAATTGTAGTTCAGTATCAGTGAATGTAAATTGAAGTAATGGATCTCTGTCATACATATATTCTAAACCGGCTTCTCTATATCCATAATTTCCTATTAATAATGATCCTGAACTCATATTATCAAATTTATCATTATTACCTAACAGATTATTCCATTCTATAATATCACTATAATATATGATTTTGTATCTTAAATCCGTAGTTTCATTATTATAAGGACTATAGGGAATATAATATTCATAATTTAACCCCCTGGGAATCTTAATCACTAACTCCTTGTTATCTTTAGTTTTAGTGATATAGAACTTTCGATTAGATTCATCATAAAGTATAGCAAAATTTATCCCAGGATTTGTATTTGTCAGCACCGAAATTATTATTCTTACAATAGAAGTCTTACCAACTCCATTTTGACCTATAATTGTTGTTATGTTACCAATTTTTAATTCAGCTTTTTCTTCCAGAGTAGATTTTTGTGTATTTGCGTTATAATTAAAGAAATTTTTAATAAAACCACCATTTTCATGTAATTCATAAATACTTCTTTCTCTAATAATCTTGTTACTAACTTTGTAACTTCCACCAAAATTAACTCCCTGCTTACATATATTTCCATACTCTTCAATCCACAAATATATCAATTCCATAATATCCTCTCATTTTCGATTCTTTTCTCCTTCATCCAGTCATTCCCTCAATCTTCACATATTCACTCTTCTCTTTCTTACTGAATCCTGATTCTAACATTCTCATAAGGATTAAATTCTAATTTGAACCGCAGGCAAGGCGGAAGCCAATATTGTTATAGCTGTAACCAGGACTGTTGATTCCTCGATTAGCTACCCGGCAGACACTGGCATAACTTGACCAGCTTCCACCACGATTAACACGGTTTAAACCGTTATCAGGCCCCAGCGGATCAGTCTCTGGACTTGAATTGTAATACGAATACCAGTCATTACACCATTCCCAGACATTTCCACTCATGTCATAAATTCCAAGCTGGTTAGCCTCTCTTGTTCCGATTTCATGTGACCGGTAATCTGAATTTAAATAAATCCAGGCATGATCACCCAGATTATCTGTTGTCCCGCTATATCTTAGGTTATCAGTCCAGTTAACTCCTCCTCTAGCTGCGTATTCCCATTCCGCTTCAGTAGGCATTCTAAAACCGTCTGCACTAAAGTTACAGCTCCAGTCATTCAAATTATAGCAAGGTGTGAGACCTTTTTGCTCACTTAAAGCATTACAATACTCCGCCGCATCATACCAGCTTACATAATACACAGGATAATCATCACCAACTCCATGATCATGAGCTGGATTACTTCCCATTAATCCTTCATATTCATCCTGCGTCACTTCATACTGCCCTATAAAGAAACTGCTAAGAGTCACATCATGTAATGGTATTTCATCTGAATTGCCTTCATTATAATGGTCTCCCATCTCAAATGTGCCACCTTCTACAAATACCATATAATTCTCCATAAATTTCACTTCGTTAGATGCGTGTGATTCATATTCCTGATAATATGCCTTTATTCGATAACTGTCATTATTATGACAATTATCATCTTCCCATTCCCTTAAATCGGTAGCAATATTATCTGCATATAGTTCCCATGTACCACCTTCGGCTTTCTTCTCTATCCTGAATCCCGTTATCTCTTCTAACTCATATTCCCAGTTTAATCTGATTTCATTGTCATTGATAATTTCTATTGAAAGATTTTCTGGAATTTGTATATTATTATCAATAATATCAGTCTGTATTGATGTAGATGCAATGTCTCCATAATAAGCATAAACTCGATACTGCAAATCCTGATTGATTTCAGCATTTTCATCAACCCAGTATATACTATTTCCTGTTGTAATAGTATAGTTTTCAGACCATTGATTATTTGCTACTTTCTTATCGATCTTAAAACCCTGTTCTCCCTCAGTATTGTCCTCCCAAAACAATGCTATCCGATTGATTGCTAATTTTTCATAACTTAAATTTGAAGGAGCTTGCAGAATTTGATTATTAGTAAATACTATACTGGAATACTCCTCATCCACGTAAGTTTTTATTCTGTAATAAACTATATTCTCCTCTCGCTTGCCCTCCCATTCATCTTGATAACTTTCTATATTATCCCCTAATACTGCAATCTGAATATATTCTCCATCTTCTACCTTTCTCTCTAATATAAACCCATCTTCCCCTACAATATGATCCTGCTCCCAACTTAGATCATAGCAATGTACATTCACCTGGGCTACACAAAAATTCGTTGGAGCTGGAATCATATTATCAAGTATCACTGAATTCACAAATTCAGACTCATTCTCACCTGCTACTGCTTTTATCTTATACTGGATATGCTTATTTACTGCTGCTGCCGTATCCAGCCATGTTCTCGCATCTGGAGCAACCATTACTTCTTCCTGCCAATCACTATCATCGCGACGGTTGATCATAAAGCCTTCTATATTATCCAGATCATAGTCCCAGCTCAATAGTTTACTGGTAAGTGAAATGTCATCCAAACCACTGATTTCCGGCTCAGGCAGATCAAATCCAGGGTCAAAAGGATTATCACGTGTAGGCTGCTCAGTGCAGGATAATATTAAAACACTAAGGATTATTACTACTATATATAATATTGCTTTCATTATAATTGCACTCCTCATATAATTAATTCAATTTATTTAATTCCAATACAAATATTAAATATCCCAAAACATTAGTCAAATATATTCTCCCAAAAAGCAAAATTGAAGCTCAAACCAGTTCCCTTTTGTTTACAATGTCCATCATGTCCACATAGTCCACAATAAAAAACTAAAACTCTTATCCGTGCCAATCCGTGAAATCCGTGGCAAAAATAAAATTCTCTTACATCTCGTCAGCCTATGGCTGATTACATTTTCCCTTTTCAATTACTCCCCACACTCCCTGTGGCTTCACAGAGATTTGTCATTGATATCCTCAGTTAGCTGTCTATAATACAACAATTGTTATATATTTTTTAATAATTTTAGTCAAGTCTGGAGTTTTGAATGGTATTCCGGACAAAGCCTGTCCCGATGCATCGGGAACTTCAGGACGACTTTGTCGCACTCTGAAATATAACTAATGTAATTCAGACCAGGGATGGTCTGGATACGCATCCAAACTCCTCTTCTTCCGTGCTCATCCGTGCAATCCGTGTAATCCGCGGTCAAAATTCACTAAGCAGGTTTTTCCTTCTTTTTCAGCAGTTCATAATATTGTGGTGCGTTCGCTTTGGAAACGTTCCCCTTAGGAACTTCGATGATCCTGATAGTATATTGCCAGTTATAAACCGTATACCGGACTTCTTCATCTGCATGAACCAGGGTTGAAGCTTTAACGGTTTTGCCGTTGATGGAAACCAGGTTCAGATCGCAGGCTTTTTTTACCATAGACCGCGTTTTAAAAAGGCATAGTTTATTTAAAAATTGATCGATTCTCATCTTGATCTCCTCAGCAGCAGGTTTTTCCAGTATTTACCATTATTTATTCCTGTAGAACTAAAAAGGGCATAACTATATATACCTCTTTTCCAGGAATAATCTATCTTGGAATTGATATCCTCAGCAGTATAGCCTCCAGAAGTACTCCAGGCTCTGATCCCCATCACTACCTGTGCTTCATAACCACGTACAGCAATTTTATCCACTGCCTTTTGGAAAAGCGGATCACTGGCATGGTAGTTCATGGGAAATACTCTCATTACATATCCCTTGCGCAACCACAACATCCAGTCCTGGTTATATTCCCGTATTGCTTTATCGGGATCAGAGATAACTGCTGCAGTGAGTTCCACATCTGGGGCATGACTTTTCAATCCACGCCTGATCTTTTTCACCAGCTCTGTAACCTGTTTACATCGCCATTTCTGCCAGTTCGCCGGTGATTGCTTGCGCACTTCCTTTTGATATCGGGCGAAAGCATCAGGATGATAACCCCATAACGTACCTGGATAACGCATATAATCAAGTTGAATACCATCAATATCATAATTTGTTGCCACATCCATGACCACATTAAATAGATATTTCTGCACAGCAGGCAATCCCGGATCCAGGTATGATCCTTCCTTTTCCCTCACAGCCATCTTATCAAAATTAACATCTGTGGTTATCCACCCGGGCGAACGATACCAGGGATTATTCATCGAGCATTTCGCCAGATTATTTGAGGTTGCCACATACATTGTCAGCCAGGCATAAACCTTTAGATCAAAAATATAGCAAAGGTCAATTATATGCTGCAAAGCATCAAAATCCTCTTTTAGCAGACGCGAGGCTGTGTCCGGATTAGGAAAATCACAGTTATCGCGATTGGGGATATAAAAAGTATCTGACCGAAACCTTACTTCCACAAGAAGGGTATTAAAATCCGCATCAGCAGCTTTTGTGACAATATCAGAAATATCCTCTCGAGATGTAAGATCCCAGGAAGGAATCCATAATGCTCTTATCTCTTCCGCCTGGCTGCTCACGAATATCAGCAGCATAAGCAGCATATATAAACATTTTATTTTCATTTTTCACCTTTATCTCCTCAAGCTATATACCCCACTCCTTGTCAAGAAATATGCCTGCCGGGAATTTCAGAAGGAACTACAAAGCACGTAGTGACATTGAAATGTGAGTACGTGCTTTGTTGTTCCTGCAATAGACTAATATAGATGAGAAAGTATTGCGATTTATAGCGTTAGATTCATTATTGAGAATAACAGGTGCATAATGGTAAATAATTAATCCAGCATTCTCTTGAAATTATATTTCTGTGCTTTTCGCCCGGCTCTGGTAGGGAGCAGACCCGCGTGTCTGCCCAGAATTTGTTCTTTTAATTTAGTTTAAAGAGGGCAGACACATAGGTCTGCCCCTACCAATCCGTCTAAAAAGCAATGAGATGCAGGTAAAAAACAGAAACCGTGAGATGCCAGGTAAATAATTAATAAATTGACGTCATAAAAAAGTATAAATAAATTGAACTGGTGTAAAAAGTGTTGCCGGGTAGTAAATATAAATTGACATAAAATAAACATCACCGGACATTGGAATCGGCGACAAAGGGGAGTGCATGAAAAAGAAAAAAGATTTTAAGCTGATCAACAATATGCGTGTTCATCGGTTTCATAATGGAGAAATGACCCAGGCTGCCCTTGCCGAAAGTGTGGGAGTATCCCGACAGACGATCATTGCCATAGAAAAAGGAAAATTCAATCCTTCCGTATTTCTGGCAATGAAGATAGCTGCTAAATTCCGGTGCAGGATAGAGGATATTTTCAAGCTGGTTAAGGAGGATAACGAAGATGATTAAGCAGTTTTTCTTTGAACTAATTGTAGGTATATTGATCTTGCTTGCCACCTATCTTTTCGGGATGTCAGGTTTTTGGGGATTTATCCTATTAGCAGCTTATCCATTTTTCTTTAAGATCAAGGGCTTTGATGAACGTGAACTTGTGCTTTTGCATCAGGCAGATACTCTTACCCTAAGTTTGCAGCTCATGGTTCTTATCCTGCTTTATTACTTCTCTGCTCATGATTTTGGAGTTATCAATATTGGTGAAAACTGGCTGCAATTTGCCGTATTATCATTTTTGATCACTCATGGAGCATCGGGTATATTAATCTTCCGTACAGACAGTGAACCCGAGGAAGAATAAAGTATACTAGTTGATCAATAAATAAAGTAAACAGCAAACTAAGATATAAAAAATAATTATTACAATTTTCTAAATATATAGCAGACATTTCATCATAATAGTGTCATAAATTTGTGATATAAGAGTTTTTTAAGGAGAAATAATGGCAAAGAGAAATAAAAAGAAGAAATTTCCCTGGCTGCTGGTGTTCATATTATTGATAATTATCCCGGTGGTATATTTTAAATTCATCAAATCTGAGAAAGCCAGTGAGATAACCTATGAGACAAGTGAAATAAGCGTGATGGACATTGAAAGTCTTGTAAGCAGCACAGGGTCACTGGCGGCAGTGGGTACAGTAAAAGTGGGAACGCAGGTGTCAGGTGAAATAGACAGCATATTTGTGGATTATAATGATCAGGTAACTCAGGATCAAGTCCTGGCAATCTTAGATCGAACAACTTTGAAATCAAGTTTCAGAGATGCCCAGGCGAATTTGAAGCGGGTGAAAGCTCAATATGATCTATTGCTTGAGAAATTTGCTAATGACAGCACTCTTTTTGCCAAAGAATATATTTCTTCTTATGAATTTAAAAGTAGTAAAACTGATTTGATCAATGCCGAAACGAGTCTTGTATCAGCAGAAATATACCTTGAAAAAGCAGATCAGAACCTGAATGAATATGCTGTGATCCGTTCTCCCATAGATGGGCTGGTGATCTCACGCGAAATAGAAGAAGGTCAGACTGTGCAGGCGAGTATGAGTGCGCCGACGCTTTTTATTCTGGCAGAAGGTTTGGAGCAGATGGAAATAGAAGCGCTGGTGGATGAGAGCGATATTGGCTTGATCAAGCATGGTCAAGATATCCGGTTCACAGTAGAAGCATATCCTGATTTAGAATTTTCTGGTGAAGTAAACCAGGTGCGGTTGCAATCCAAAGCCGTATCAGATGTGGTACATTACACTGTGATCTGTTCAGCGGATAATAGCAGCGGATTATTATTACCGGGAATGACAGCCACAATAGATTTTGTGGTAGATTCACGCGAGCAGGTGCAGGCAGTAACTAATAGCAGTTTAAATATCTCAATGCCGGAATCTGTACTGAAAGAGATGATGGAAGAGATGAAGAAGAAAATGTCAGGCAAAGAAAGACCCGTGAGAGGAAAAAGACCTAAAAGAAACACTGAAAGTGAGTCAGATATTATTAGTGTACTCTGGTATATATCGGAAGATGGCAGTTTTGGCAGAACTACGGTAGAAAAAGGGCTAAGTGACGGAATACATACTGAGATCACTAAAATACGAAACCTTCCTGATAAGGCCATGATCATCACCAAAGTAAATGGAACCCGCAGCACCACAACCACCTCTAATAATTCCCGTAACCGGATGCCTGGCGGACATGGTCCAGGGCTTTTCTAAATCATAAGGGATATTAAAATGAATAGCGTAATAGAAATGCAGGGTATTACCAAGAATTATCAGATGGGAGAAATGGAAGTCCGTGCCTTACGAGGGATAGATCTGAAGATAAACAGCGGGGAATTTGTAGCGATCATGGGAGCATCAGGTTCTGGCAAATCTACTCTAATGAACATTATCGGGTGTCTGGATGTGCTCACTGAAGGTGAATTTTACCTTGATGGTGAAAATATTCTCGATCTGGATGCTGATGACTTTGCTGAAATCCGCAACCGAAAAATCGGCTTCGTGTTCCAGGGATTTAATCTTCTGGCAAGAACTACTGCTCTGGAAAATGTAGAATTACCTTTATTGTATAATCAAAAGATCAAAATGCGCGAAGTAATGAATAAAGCCAAAGAAGCTCTCGCATTGGTGGGACTGGAAGATAGAATGGATCATGAGCCCAGTCAGCTATCTGGTGGACAGCAGCAGAGGGTTGCTATTGCCAGGGCACTTGTGAATGATCCTGCTTTGATACTGGCAGATGAGCCTACTGGTAATCTGGATAGCAGAACTTCTGTGGAAGTGATGAAGCTTTTTCAGGAATTAAATGATCAGGGCATCACAATTATACTGGTGACACATGAGCGTGATTTAGCTGAATATGCCAGGCGTAAAGTGGTTCTAAAAGATGGACATATCATTGAAGACAGTCAGATAGCAAAACGCCGGTTAGCAGCAGCAGACCTGCAAAAACTGCCTGAAGAGGATTGATAATGAGACTCATAGTATTATTCAAGATAGCTTTGAAAAGTATATTAAAAAACAAAATGCGCAGTTTCTTAACATCGCTGGGTATCATTATTGGTGTCTGCTCAGTAATCGTGATGGTGGGAGTGGGACAGGGTTCACAAAAGAAAATAGAAGATTCGATTTCCTCACTGGGCACAAACCTGATCCTTATATTCCCCAATCATGCCCGGTTTGGGGGAGTGAATGCTACCCGCAGCAGCAGACAAAGCCTGAAAGCCGACGATCCGCAGTACCTTACAGAATATGGGGAATATATCCTGGCATCAAGTGGCAGTATAAGTTCCCGGCAGCAGGTTGTGGGTGGAGTGAGTAACTGGAATACTAATATTGAAGGAGTGGGACCTGGCTATTTGACAATTAAAAGCTGGGAAATGGAAAGTGGAACTTTTTTTACTGAACGGGATAATAAATCAAAGAAGAAAGTATGCGTATTGGGCAAAACAGTAGCAGATGAGCTTTTCCCTGACACAGATGCCGTGGGACAGCGTTTGCGCATTGGCAGCAAGCCATTTACGATCATTGGAGTGTTAACAGAAAAAGGTGAAACTGCCATGGGTAATGACCAGGATGATGTGATCCTGGCGCCTACTAAAACCGTGTTGACCAGATTGCGTGGTAGAGATTTTCTTAATCAGATATATGTAAGTGCTATCAGTGAAGATGCTGTAGATGCTGCCCAGGAAGAAGTTGCTGAGCTTCTGCGGCAGAAACATGGCATTGAAACAGGTGAAACTGATGATTTCATTATCCGCACTCAAACAGAGATCACAGATATGGCGTCAGAGACTTCCAAGACGTTAACCCTGTTACTGGCAGCAATAGCGGGAGTGTCACTGGTTGTGGGTGGAATTGGTATCATGAATATCATGCTGGTTTCTGTGACGGAAAGAACGCGCGAAATAGGTATTCGCCTGGCTATTGGCGCAAGGGGAAATGATGTGCTGCGTCAATTTTTGTATGAAGCTATCACCTTGAGCCTGACGGGTGGATTCCTGGGAATAATGCTGGCATTTGGGATTACCGGTTTTATGAACAGGTTTACCTCTATCAGTGCAGTAATCAATCCGCAGATAGTTATTATTGCAGCCCTGTTTTCTGGAGCTGTAGGTATATTTTTCGGGTATTACCCAGCCAGAAAAGCAGCTCGCTTGAATCCCATAGATGCCCTGCGGTACGAGTAGAAATTAAGAATCTGCTGTTATTTAATTAATTACAGGGAGATATAAAAAGTAGTGCTCATCATGCAGCCAGAAAACACGTTTCTGGTTTTGATATATCAGCTTGAAACCATGTTCTTCTGGATTCTCAAGTGGTATTGAAAGGACCAGCAGGAGATTTTCTCTTTCCGGGAATTGTGAGTTTATCCGGGTTATGAGTTTCTCAGAGGATAAATCAGCATTCAGCTTATATTCAGTATTCCAGACAACATAAGAGCCATAATCCTGAATTCCTGCATACCAGAATTTCTTGTCAGCGAAATACGGAAGAATTGCTTCACATCTATCTGACCGGTAGCCAATCCAGTTTTTATCTTCCAGGTTATTTTGCTTAATGTATTGGGCAATTTCCTTTGAACCTGAAAATTCATATCTGATTTCCTGGGGTATGATAGCCATCATGCGCAATACTGAGGTGAGTAAACAAAGTCCAACGATCAATAATACTCCCTGCCTGAAAGCATCACTTAATATATAGCGTGGTACAAATCGGCTGATCCAGTCATTATCCTTATAATTATCACGTATCCAGGCTTAAAGGGCAAAAATTGGTTGCTATTTTGCTAGAATTTCATCAATCATTCTGATTTTTCTCCATTGTTTAATTCCAGAATGGATTCTCAACTTTGTCTTTAACCTTGAGAAGGTA
>Ga0075121_1001901_pt1 | contig 12435 bp, 9 predicted proteins | sample AntAceMetag02UKG_FD_69793 | JGI IMG/M metagenome (GOLD analysis project Ga0075121, IMG submission 69793) | Saline lake microbial communities from Ace Lake, Antarctica - Antarctic Ace Lake Metagenome 02UKG | ecosystem: Environmental > Aquatic > Non-marine Saline and Alkaline > Saline | place... | reverse complement strand
AAGAAATATCAAAACACACTTTAGTTTCATTTTATCACGAAGCATTAATACCAATAATACAACTGTAAACAGAAATATTGATATTAACTGTGGCCTAATCATGCACAGCTTTTCAAAAAAGAACGGCGAAATAAAAATCAGGAGCGGAGCAATTATAATAGAAGCTGCCCTACAATAAAACCAGCTTCCTACAGCTGAAACAATTATGATAGTTGCAACAAAAAATCCGTCAATAAAATTGAACGGCGCACTTAATGGAATACCAATTAGCGAACTAAACTGTCTTAAAAGGTAAATTACTGCGTGAAACCCCAGTTCTTTGTCATAAAAATTGGTTTTCCATACAGACATTTCAGTCCATGGAAACTGCTTGGTTGTTGAAAAGAACTGAAACATATCACCGGCTTTAATGTGATAATAAACATCAACGCCATAATCTGCTCCAGCAAGAACACATGTAGACCGTATATACATAAATGCAATAAAAGTTACAACGATCGAAGCAATAACTACCCAGAATGTCCTGTTTTTTGACTCGACTGGAAGCTGTTTTTTTAATGGACTACTTGATTTATTTTTCAAAGCAAAACCTTTTTTTTGTTAGATTTCATGATTTCCGACTACAAGTTAAACTTGTTTTTATCTTTTTATTTTGTTACGTTCTTAAATCTTTTTGGTTATGAATAAATTAAAGAGCAAATCCCTGTACACTAAATTAATTTTTTATAAACTGTAATATTTCGAGCTTTAGCGGCCTTAAACCTTCAGTCTTCGCTCTAATCGAGCTACGCCTCGACAAGTAAACCTTAAACCTTAAACCTTAAACCTTAAACCTATTTTTTTTCTTTAAATGCCTCATTCAGAATTTCTCCATCCTGAATTGATTTTATTTTATCTCTTATTTGAGCAGCTCTTTCAAACTCCAAAGCGGCCGCGGCTTCAAGCATTTCTTTTTCAAGAGCATTAATCAGGTCATCGCTTGAATCTCCGTATTTGCCACTCTCATCCGCAACATAAAAAGCATCTATTTTGCGATTACTGGAATATGGAGCAAGGTCTTCCCGAATTTCTTTGATTATTGTTTTAGGTGTAATATTATACTTTTGGTTATAAGCCTGCTGTGTAGCACGACGTTTTTGAGAGAGAGTTAAAAGCTTGTCAATGCTTGGTGTTATTTTGTCAGCATAGAGTATAACTCTACCATTAATGTTTCTTGCGGCACGTCCGGCAACCTGTACCAATGCCCGTTCTGAACGTAAAAAACCTTCTTTGTCAGCATCAAGAATAGCAACAAGTGAAACTTCCGGAAGGTCCAGCCCTTCCCTCAATAAATTCACACCTATTAAACAATCAAATTCTCCTTTTCTCAATTCGGTAAGAATTTCCACACGCTGGATAGCATCAATTTCAGAATGAAGATATTTTGCCCTGATATCCAAGTCCTGCAGATAATCAGCAAGTCGTTCAGAACTTTTTTTGGTAAGAGTTGTGACCAAAATACGTTCTTTCCTATCCGCTCTTTTTTTGATTTCTGCAATAACATCATCAATCTGCCCTTCCAGTGGACGAATTTCAATTTCAGGATCTAAAAGTCCTGTCGGGCGAACAACCTGCTCTATCGGCGGAGAGCTCACTTCGAGTTCATAATCACCTGGGGTTGCAGAAACATAAACTGTGTCACCCGTAAGGGTATTAAATTCATCAAAATTCAAGGGGCGATTATCTAGTGCAGACGGTAGTCGAAACCCGAAATCAACAAGAGTCTGTTTTCTGCTTCGATCAGCCTTGTACATGGCTTTGAACTGAGAAACAGTTACATGAGATTCATCAATAATAAGTAAAAAATCTTCAGGGAAAAAGTCAATCAGACAATAAGGACGACTTCCCGGTGGACGATTCGCCAACTGCCGCGAATAATTTTCAATACCGCTGCAGTAGCCTATTTCTTTAAGCATTTCCAGATCGTAGGTTGTTCTTTGATATATTCTTTGCGCTTCAATTAACTGATTATTATTTTCAAAAAACCTAACCTGTTCCTTCATTTCTTCCAGTATACAGCTTTCAGCAGCTTCTATCTTCTCTTTGGGCAAAACAAAATGTTTTACCGGAGGAATAATAATATCCGTTAAATCAGCTATTTTATGGCTGGTTAATGCTTCAAAAAGGGTTATTTTCTCTATTTCATCATCCCAGAACTCAACTCGAACAAATTCTTTTTTATGCGCAAAGTATACATCAACAACATCCCCCCTAACCCTAAACTGTCCTCCATGCGGTGCTACATCGTTTCTGTCATACTGAATATCTATTAATTTAACAATAAAATCTTTTCGATCAATGCGTCCACCTTGCTCTAGGCTAACACTCATATTTTTAAAATCTTCAGGAGAACCGAGCCCATAAATACATGAAACACTTGCTACAATAATTACATCTTTCCTTGTCATAAGAGATGTTGTAGCAGAAAGTCTTAAACGTTCAATTTCATCATTAACACTCGCGTCTTTTGCGATATATGTGTCTGTTTGCGGAATATAGGCTTCAGGCAGGTAATAATCATAATAACTGATAAAATATTCAACCGCGCTATTCGGGAAAAAAGCTTTAAACTCACTGTATAACTGCGCCGCAAGGGTTTTATTGTGTGATATAACGAGAACAGGACGCTGCACCTGCTGTATCACATTGGCCATTGTAAAAGTTTTTCCAGACCCTGTTACACCAAGCAAAATTTGCTTTGATTTACTTTGCCCGTGGAGACCTTTTACTAAGCTTTCAATTGCCTTAGGTTGATCACCCGATGGCTGATAATCTGTTTTGAGTTCAAACATCAAGGTAACCCTTGTTTTGTATTTTTGTTTTAATGCGTTGCTCAGCCTTATTGGCTTTGAATATGTTAAAAAGCAAATTCTGCACACTAAAAATCATTGCAAGTTAAACTTGTTTAGACTATGATTAACATTACCTAACAAGCTGTGCTAGGTCAACCCTCTAATATTTTTTTTGACTTTAAATTAGAAATACCTTAAGTTACAAATTATGAATAAAATAGAAAACAATCAAATTTTAAAACTAGGTGCAATAGTCTTTGATGGCTTTGAATTATTAGATCTTTTTGGTCCTTTAGAAATGTTTGGAGTCCTAAAAGATAAAATTAAAATTACCCTTGTTTCTGAAAAAGACAAAGTTATTACCAGTTCACAAGGCCCCAAAATTCTAGCAGATACTACATTTGTAGAAGCTGCAGATTTTGACATTCTCCTTATTCCAGGAGGTCTTGGAACAAGAAAAGAAGTAAATAACCAAAATATGATTAATTTTATTGAAAGATCCTCACAAAAAGCAAGTTATGTTGCTACTGTTTGCACAGGTTCAGCACTTTTGGCAAAAACAGGTTTGCTTAATGAACTTAATGCGACCACAAATAAAAAAGCTTTTGATTGGGTAGTAAAACAAAATCCCTGCGTAAATTGGATTTTAGAAGCCCGCTGGGTAGAAGATGGTAATTTTTTTACTTCTTCAGGAGTATCAGCAGGAATGGACATGGCGCTTGGACTAATCGAAAAAATTTACTCTAAAGATACAAGTAATAAAGTTGCCCAGCTGACCGAATATATCTGGAACTCTGACAAGAATAATGATCCTTTCACTAAAAATATAATCTCAAGTAAAAAGAAAATATCCTGATATTAAAAAATATCTTCCTGCCAGAAAATGTACCTTCTTCTTTTTTAGCATTAATACATCAGCTATTTTTTCAACAGTTTAAGCTCTTTTGCAGCTGCATTCAATGTATCATTGGTCATTGGTTTTTTTGAAAGAATCACATTTTGGAAAATATTATCAAACAGCTGTTGTACTACTTCCCATTTTACATAATCCTGGCTTGGCATATTTGCTATTATGATGTTACTGTTCAGTTCATTAATAGCTTTTCTAATTACAATATCCTTAGGGTTTTTTGTATCTAAATACTTCAAAGCACCCAATGATGCAGGAAAAAAGCCTCCAGTTTCTCTTGCCACCTTAATCTGCACTTTCGGTTCTGAAAAATGCTCAAGAATTTTTAGAGCCATTTTTAGATTTCTAGAATTTTTCATTACTCCCATACCACTAAATCCAACAATAGTGCCACGCCCCGCACTCCCTTTGGGCATAGATGCCAATACAAAACTTTCAGGATCCAGTGCATACACTTCACATGCTTTGGTATTATTTAAAATAGAAAGCCATGCCTGATGCGTCTGCATAACATCGGTACAATCTCCCACAATTCTAATATTTGGTACAAACGCATTCGAACTTGCGATTTTCTCAAAAATCCCCCAGGCTTTTTTTGCACCTTCTGAGTTAATATCAGGAAAACCAGCCCCATAAGACAGTGCACACGCCCCAAATTGATAGATAAATGAGTTTAAAGATACACCGCTTAATACAGTACGACCATAACCATTAACTTTCTTCATATTTATAGCCCAGTCCGCAAACTGTTCCCAAGTCAAATTGTTAATATCGACTCCTTTTGGAATGTATGGCAATGCTTTTTTATTAGCAATAAGAATGTAAATATTGCCTATAATAGGCATAAAATATTTTCTTTCACGCGCTGTAACACCGTTTCTAAACGCAGGCAATACATCTATTTCGCTCCAGAACTTAGTCGCTTTAGATAAATCAACAAGATAACCTTCATCAATCATCTTCACCATTGTTCCAAAAGGCCCCAGCTCGATATCGGCAGAAACTCTGTATTGATCAGAACGAGCTTCCATATCTTTCAGCCCCTCTACTCCTTCAATCCTGAGGAAATCAATTTTTATTCCCATTTCCTCCCCCAGCGGGTCAAAAATCTTGTCAACTAAATCATCATTCTCTGAAGGCTTGCCAAATGCATTACTAAATACAACAATTGATTTTTTAACAGGCTCCGTCGTTTTAGTCTCAGGCTTATTACAACCGGAGAAAAAAAACAGAACAACAATGGCAGGTATCATAGGTAGACATATCTTTTCAGCTAGCTTGCTATAGCTAACTTTGTTATTATTGAAACATGCTAGAAAAAATAGAAACAAATTATTTTTCACTCTTTCATCTCCTTATATTATCATTTGCTGGGTGCTAGATATCTATTACCCAACCCTTTTGTTCCCCTCCCGGAGGGGATTAAGGGGTGGGTTGCTCAACATTCCGTCTTCGCCCTACAAGTTTCTGACTTGTGTCACTCTGCGGGATGTCAAAAACACATTACTAATTATTTCGATATTATATCAAAAAAAAACGTATTCATCAATATCGAGATCGTATTAATACCGAAGGTATTTTTGCCAGTTGGGCAAAAAGCACAAATAAAACCATCAAAGCAAATGAGAAGATTAAAAAATATTCGATGGGGTCACTTAACGCTTAATGTGCTTTCAGCACAGGCGCTAAATATGTTTCAAAATTAGTGCTGCATTGATTCCACCAAACCCAGCATTGACTTTTAAGGTATATTTGACATGAGAAAGAATTCGTTTTTCTGGAGAAATCCAATCACCCTCACAATCATCATCGGGTTCTGAAAAATTTACTGTCGGTAATATAATTTTTTCATCCATACATTTCAGAGCAATTACGGTTTCCAACAAGCCCGCAGCAGCCAATGTATGCCCCGTACCGCCTTTGATCGAAAAAGCAGGAATTTCTTTATTTCTAAAAACGGACTTAAAAGCTTTTATTTCCATGGCATCATTATATTTAGTGCCTGTTCCATGGGCGGATATACAGCCTATCTCATCCACCGATAATTCTGATTTTGCCAAAGCATTTTCTATTGCAGCTACCAACCCGGAACCATCAGGAGAAGGCCCTGTCATATGATAGGCATCACTGCTGAACCCCCAACCAACAACTTCACCTAAACTATTTCGCGCCTCCTTTTTAGCCCGTTCTTCACTCATTAGAAGTATATAGCCGGCTGCCTCTCCCAAGCTTAAACCATTTCTATTTTTGTCAAAAGGCCTAGCCATATTATCACTTAAAGCCATAAGTGCGGAAAACCCTGAAAATACAAATTCGCTTACACAATCGCACGCGACAACCAAAGCGCAATCAATCTCACCATTAGAAATCATCGTAGCAGCTTTTGCTATAGCAACAGTAGAAGATGCACAGGCCGCGGATACAAGAACTCCAGAATTTTCTCTAACTCCGGTAAGCTTTTCAATTTTATAGAGTAGATTCTTAAGGTTACTTCTTTCAGCGTTTTCTTTCCCGTCTAATACATCCTTTTCCAGTAAATCTATTTCTCCAGTGGTGGTAGACAAAAACAGACTTGCATCTTCAGGAATTAACGGCTTTCGAAAAGAAAACAGTTTTTTACATATCTGCATGACTAGAGAGTCATCTAAATTTGGATCAAATCCTTTTATAATTGCAGCATTATTGGTGATGAAATTTTCAGTATTGATTCGGTTAATTTTTCCAATAGCAGTTTTACCGTTAAGCAAACCATTCCAGCAGGGATCAAGTCCAAGTCCATATGGAGTTATTACATCATAGTCAACAACAATCGCTCGCGGCATAACTGTTTTATTTATTTTTGAAGACATGCAAACTCCCCTGACTTCCATTTTTTATGACAGCGTTTTATTAAATTCGGAAGATCAAAGCACGGTTCTTTTGTTTCCGCGTTTATAAACATTTGAACAGTATAACCTGAAGCCGCAACATTCCCATCCAGCTTAATCAAAGCAAATTCTGTATTCAGTCGGGCTCCTTCGTTCCACATAAGAGAGGCTGAAATAATAAATTCTTCGTCCAACCAAAGTGGCAAGTGGTAATCTACATGATGTTGTACAATCGGAGCAAAAAGATTTGCATCCTTATAATCCCCATATGAAAGCCCGCAAGCTCTTCCCAAAGCAGCAGCACCTTCTTCAAAATATTGACAGTACCTACCATGCCAGGCAATTCCCATCACATCAACCTCATTAAAATTTACCCTCCTGGACAATTTTACACATAACGGCTTCTGTGCTTCAATTACTGCTTTAAAATAATTTTTCTTTTTTCTTCTTTGTATCATATCTAAAACATACATCCAAGTTGAACAATTTTTAATTTGAATTGGGCTATTTTTTGACCATTACATGTTACTTTGGAGCTTACTAGGCAAGAAGCTAAATCAGCCTCCTTCGATATTTTTGATTCAAACTTCAAGGTTTCTCCTGGTTTAACTGGCGAATAAAACTTAACACTTTTCATCTCTTTTAACTGAAAACGTGTTTCTTTCCAAATCATCAGTTTAACTAAAAGAGCTTTGATCATGCAAATCCCGGGCAAAATAGGATTATCAGGAAAATGGCCTCTAAAACCAATAAAATCGGCAGGAAAAAATATATATGCCTCTGCAATATTTAGCTCTTCATCGACTATCTTGAATTCTTTAATGTTTTCTCTAATTTCTTTTTCTACCTGATTCATAAAATCCTACCCCTATCACACAGAATAAACCCACCCCTTAATCCCCTCCAAGGAGGGGAACTGACACACAGTATGTTTATGATGCCAATAAACCCACCCCTTAAGTACATATTAAGTGAAGTGCGTGTTTAGTATAATACGGTTTTTTAGCAATGTAAAAGAGCCGTCTCGGCTCTTACGCTCAGTGCAAGCGGCGGGACGCCGCTTTTACATACAGATCAATAAACGCACTTCACTTAGTACGTACCCCCTAAAAGTCTCCCAAATAGGTAAATTTGTTGGAGTTCAAGCTTAGCTTGTGAGTTTTTGAGCTTATTGAATTCAGCCTGAAGGCTGTACTCCAACTAAAAATACCCTTTTGACACAGCCCCACTGACACCACCTATCACAGCATAGTTCGTATAGCAAAACTGGAATATTAAACAATAAAGGTCTCAGTTCATAGTTTCCATAAATGACTACATAATTTCTTTGAGCCTAACAATCAGCTTATAACTTAAGGCGTTGTTTTCATAGTATATATTCTCAGGATATACTTTGCCATTTTTGCTTTTGTATTCATAATAACCTACAGACCACACTTTATAATAATCGTTCAGAAAAATACACCAGAACCAGCTTCTTTTCTTCAAGAAAATCTTTTCCAGTAAATAGTTCTTTTCTCCACCAAAGATATATTCAACTTTACCGTCAGACTGCGGTTCTGTAAATATTATTTTACATTCTTTTTTGCTAATTACCGCATTATCAGAAGGTATGTCATTAAAATAAATATTTTTTATATCGCCGGCAATATAGCTAACAAACGAACTCAGTTTCTTCATTTCATCTATTGAGCATGAATATTCTACTTCGCCATTATTATCTGTTATCTGAAAAAGCCTAACTCCAGCCGGGTTCAATGCAGCAAGAGTAAAACTGTTTTTCGTCAAATCCCTCTTAAAGTAGCCAAGAGAATAAAAGGAACGACAATAGTACTCAAAATAAACACTGTTAACAATCTGCTGCTTATCAGGTATTTTACCTGCGAAATTCTCTTTTATCTGAATAGGATTTGTATTAACTACAGCCTGCAGTGTCACTTGTTTAAATGGGTTCGTTGTTGAACATCCCACCAAAAACAACAAAAATACAAAAAAGAAAGCTTTTCTCATTTTATACTCAAATTAAACTTATTTTAATATTAAATTGGTAAATATGGCGAATAATTATTCGCCCCTACCTTTATATACAATTTTATAAAATGCAGGCACAATAAACAAAGCTGCAATAACGCCCCATAAAATTCCAACTGACACAGTAAAACCAACATAGTACAGCATGGGGTGTTTTGCAAGTAAAAGCCCTCCTGCTCCCATCAATGTCGTAAGTGCAGACAAAATTACTGCGGTTACTGTACCAGTTTTTTCATTTGAACGACAGGAATAAACCATAAATATTCCATAATCAATACACAATCCAAGAATAACAACTGATGATATAACACCAGGAGCGTTAAAAGACATACCTAAGACAGCAAAAGAACCAAGTATACCTAAAAGCCCGCTAAAAACAGGAATGAGGGCAATAAGTGCCATTATAATATTTCTTAAAAACAACATTGTTAACAGAGGAATAACAACCAGGGCAATAAGCGACATAAATAAAATTTCAGATGATATTGCCTGCGACAACAGTTTAGATATAGATTTACGCGATACTATGAATGAATCTGGAAACGAACTACACACTTTATTCATTGCTGTAATATTATGATCTGTATCCGGAAAAAAAGAAAGTACCTGATAGGTGTTACCCTTCTTAACAATGAAACGATTAATTGCTTCCTGCATAAAATCAGGTTGTTGTTTTTCTACATCTATTCCTTTATAGAGGCTTTTAAAAAAAGGATCAAAAGCAGTTTTGGAAAAACCAAATTCAGGAGAATATTTTTCTATTAGTTTTTTAAGTTTCGCTTCTTCACCATTTTTCCAGAAATTACCCCATCGCCTAGCATTTTCTTTACGGATGGTTTCAGATGGCCGTAAGGGCGCAATACTAGAAATACTGTCTTTACCGATTTCATTTACTGCTCCGGCAAAAAGCTGTTCATTAAGTTTTAATGCTTGATCAAGTGTATTTTCCTGAGCTACAAGAATTGCCGTTTGATTTTGCTGACCCCATATTTCATGAAATTGTTTTTCAGCCATGAATATTTCAGGTTTGCTTCCATCAAACTGAACTATGTCATTATTAAATTTTAACTTCATCGTATAGAAGGCTGCAATCACGATAAAAATACACCAAATCAATAATAGAAACTTAGACATAGGTTTACTGAAAAAATTATTATTTTTCCTGGTAACCAGCGTCGTTTTTTGATCTTTGTTAAAAAAATGCGGAAGAAGAAAAATCGAACAAATAACACAGATAAAAAGACTGATAACAGAGAAATAAGCTAACTGGTGATAACCTTCCACTCGGGAAACAAAAAAAGATGCCAGTATCCCAATAGTTGTTAAAGCTCCAATCATAACAGGTTTATATATTTTTTGAATACTGCTGCTTTTATTACCCCCTACCCTTACAGCGATATACACATGAATTCCATAATCTATCGCTATTCCGGCCATTACTCCTCCCATACCTATAACAAACAGTGCCAGATTATTAATAAAAAGAGAACATATACCAGTACTGATTATTATGCCCAAAAAAGGCAGGATAAAAACTAGAACAGCTCTAATACTTCTAAACATAAAAATAAATAATAAGAAAAATAACAATGATGCAATTGAGACTATCACAACAATGTCCTTCTTCATTACCTGTTCGTTGCTTATAGAATGGAGATGACCGCAAATAATTGAACTGGAAACATATTTAGGCAATTCTTCTAATTTACTGTTTAAATATTCAAGAAGCTTAGCTCCTCTTTTCATATCAGTGATTTTTATGGGAGTACTCAATATCAATAACAAATTATGCCCATCACTACTTATAAAATGTCCATCAACTATATTGATTTTGTATCCCATCGCTGCACTAAGCTTTTGCAAAGAAGTCAAAAGTGGCGTTTTTATACCAAGAGGATCTGATCTGACAAAAGAACTAAAGAAAGAAGACCCGGGATTTAGTACCAGTTTGTTATAGATGCTTTTTAATGCAAATTTTACACCTTGTGGTGTGATTTTCTGTTTTGCTGCTTTCAGCTCCTGTTCGGTTATCAATTGAGGAGCATAGTTCAATAATTTACGCGTTTCTGCCATATAGTTTATTTTGGAAAGACCATTAACAACTTCCGAAATATATGGTAATTTAAATTCTACAGACAATTTATCTGCTGCAATAATCAGTTTTTTCTGCGACACTCCGGTTTTATTCAGTTTTAGGGAAATAACAACTTTGTTAGAAAAGTCTGAGTTCTGCAAAAAGTGAATATCACGTGCTATCGTACTGCCTGATGGAAGCATTAAATCAATGTTGCTCTTGAAGGATACAGTAGACAGTCTAAGCAATGAGATTACTGTAAAAGTCAAAAGTAAAAGCAGTACATATACTCTGTACTTACCTACAAAATTGTATATTTTAATAAAAATTGTATCAAACATGAGAAATAATCAGGTTATTTACCAATCATAGGTAAAGTGTTTTGTTATAATTAAGTTTAGATAACTAAGCATAATAGTTATAATCATTATTTTGCTCTAGGTTCTGATCTTTTTACCTTTATTATTTTTAAATTTTGGATAACAGGATATCCCTGATCAGGTGCATTTGTACACTTAGGAGCCCTAACCAATCTGACATTAAAGTCACACAATATCATGCCTTCTATATCTGGATTAAGATTAGCTGTCAGGTTAGAATATGCAGCATAATTCTTATTTGAATCTGCATATTTATAATAGGATGAAATATAGTCTTTAGTATCACATGCCTTTAGATCATAGGATGTTATTAAGGATGTATTTCCAAACTCTTTTTCCTTATGGGCATTCCACTTTAAACTATCTGAAACATTGACAATTGCACCAAATAAATTATGCCTTTTAACTATTGCATTCATCTCTCTTATAAATTCATTTGAAGCCGGATTATATGCTATATTGATTAGTACATCAATTTCATTGATATTACTCAAATATCTAACAAGATATTGAATATCATCTGAAATCAAATCCACGCAAACAATAGGAATAATATTCCCATATTTTGATTTAATAACAACTATTGTGTTCCCACTAACCATACCCTTTCCCCATACGGGGGATACTTCAAATATTGACTGCTTAATTTTATAGCTATAATCAATACCATTTGGATATATTATCGGAACCACATTTCTCCGATTTTTATCATAAAAAGAACCTGCTATAAAAATAACATCATGTTCTTTAGATTTTTTTAATAATAGGTTAAATATCTTATCCCTCTCTTTTTTTTCAAAAGCAAAGCTTAATTCTGGAAAAACAATAACTACAGCCTTATTCTCAATGGCAGTATTTATTAATTTTATTATAAACTCTCTATAATTTTTATTGTTTTTGTTTTCTACATGATACAAGCCATTTGATACATCTTTCTCTAGTTTGTATCGAAACTGCAAAAAAGCATATTTTGCAAAATTTATTTTTTTATCTTCCTGATATCTTATTATTTTTATATTAGGAAATAACGGTTCAACATTAATACTGTTATTGTTTGCTGCACAAGCTGTAAAACACAATATTTGCGTAATTACAATCAACATTCTGATATTTCTACTCATAATACCTCTTTAATATTATTTTATAATTCATAATCTTAACAATTTATTTTTGTATTCTATACATAATTTTTTTAACATTTATCAAGATAAATCTTGTTTTTGTCTTTTTACTTCTGTTTGAAATCATGATTATGTTGATTATGAAGAAGTTAAAAAGCAAATTTCTATACACTTTAAGCAATGATTCAATGGCCCAATGACAAATACAATCCAACAAAATT
>Ga0075121_1001890_pt1 | contig 12470 bp, 18 predicted proteins | sample AntAceMetag02UKG_FD_69793 | JGI IMG/M metagenome (GOLD analysis project Ga0075121, IMG submission 69793) | Saline lake microbial communities from Ace Lake, Antarctica - Antarctic Ace Lake Metagenome 02UKG | ecosystem: Environmental > Aquatic > Non-marine Saline and Alkaline > Saline | place... | reverse complement strand
TTCATTATCCCACGCCATCGGGCGTGAGATAAACTGCTGGAACCGCCGTATGCGGACCCGCATGTACGGTGGTGTGGGAGCCGGGACTGGCCTACTGGGTCAGTCTCCGGCCACCCGATTCTGCATCTGATTCTGAAACCAATGAAGAGAGGAAATGACTATGACAATTCAAAAAATGCGGGAACTGAAAGAAAAGCTCGAAAGCTCAATCCACGATGAAATCACCTCGTACAATAATCAAACAGGGCTGGAGGTCGCGTCCGTTTCTGTTGAGCGGCGAACCGTGGCAAACGCAGATGGTGGCCGGATGGAATTCCCCGCGAGATATACGGTTGAGGTTCGCGTTGAGCTATAGGCAGAATGGTGGGTTTCACCGGCAGCCCGAGGAGGAGGATTAAGATGAGCAGTTTTATTGCGGGATATGTGTTCGGATTAGGGTGCGGGATGGTTATTGGGAGAAGCATGAACAGGGGGAGCTCATCTTCATCCTCAGACGAAGGGCCGGACAGCCGCGAAGCGGTGTCCGGTGCAAGCCTTTGTTCAGGCCCGCGCAGCGGGGCGGACAAAGGCGCGGCACTGGTGGCGAAGCCCACCATTCAGCCCCGCGGAGCGGGGCTGAACCCATCGCATGAAGCTCCGGCGAACGCCGGTAGCGTCCATGAAGTTGTTGGAAGTCAGAGTCAAAATGAAGGGAGCGAGGGATGAGTGCATCAAAGAAGGCAATGGGCGACATTGGCTATAAGTTGGTTATGGTCGAGTGGGTTGACAGCTATGGATGCACAGCGCACTGGGGTGGATTCGACAATATTCCTCCAATGGCGCATTCCTGCTACACGGTTGGCTGGCTTGCCAGAGAGAGTGACGATGCCCTTTTAATCGTGCCTCACATATCTCCGAAGCTGAAAGGCTATGATGATTCAGAGGAGCAGGCTTGTGGGGACATGACCATACCGAAATGTTCGATTATAAAAATAGACGAGTTGACTGTGAGGCACAGCCTGCCTAGTCCTTCCAACCCTTCCGGTCAGCCTCCGCCGCTTGGCGGCGGTAGGTCTGGAGTGGGTTGTTCAAATTCTTAATTAAACACGGAGGAAATATGAAAAAGATTATCAGTTTGTTTCAGCGGAATTATGACGGGAACCGTCAGGTTCGGGATGAAGTTGTGCCCGGAGCTGAGTGGGTGATTGCAGGAGAAGGCCGCGCAACGCGAAAATTTGATGGAACCTGTTGCATGGTGCAGGACGGTAAGCTTTTTAAGCGGTATGAAGTCAAGCGAGGGAAAACGCCTCCTTCCGATTTCGTTCCGGCTGGAGACATTGACGGGAACACGGGGAAACAGCAGGGATGGCGTCCCGTTGGAGACGGCCCTGATGATGCGTGGCACCGTTCTGCTTTTTTCGGTGAAGAGGCAGACGGAACGTATGAACTGATTGGGCCGAAAGTTCAGGGGAATCCCGAAGGTTTTGAGTCGCATGTTCTGATCCCGCATGGCCGCCACGGCGTTTGTGTGCCCAGAACCTTCGATGAACTGCGCGAATGGTTTGCTGGGCCTGGCCGCGACATCGAGGGGGTGGTGTGGTGGCACGAAGACGGACGGATGGTGAAGATTAAAGCAAAAGACTTTGGGCTTCGCCGTCTTGATTTGAACCCGCAGGTCAGACTCGACGGCAACGAAAAGGAGACAACATGAAAAGCGAGAAGAAAACATCCACCCCGCCACAAGCTGGCCGTCGTAGTCTGCACTGGCTTGTTCGATTTCTGGCTTTAATCGGTTGCTGGATCGTTGCAATCACTATTCACCATTGGTGGTTTGATCTTGGAAGTCGCGGGTTTTTCCTTGGATTGGCCGACGGCGCGATACTCGCAATTCTCGGGCTATTTATCGCTTGGGCATACGGGTGCCTCTATGAATCGAAACCCCGCTGTCAGGGGCGACAGCGAAGCTGGCGTACCCTGCACGGGCGTTGTTCTGCCTCTTGATTTTGAAAATAAATGCAAAGGAAAATGACCATGACAAGAAAAATGCAACTTACAATCGCGGGCGTTCTGTTCTTCGGTGGGCTGGCGATAATATGGGCCGCAATCGGCTGGAATGTCACGCTTGGCGTGTTCTTCGTTTCCTGGGGAATGAACATGGAACGAAAAGCAGATTCCGATGTGTGCTCCTAAGCAGAACACCCAGTTGAGCGAGTAGAGGCTACTGATGACTGTTATGCGACACAAGAAAAGGCGCGGGATGCGGGTTGGCTGGGCGGTCCAGATCCCGAGGGCTGATCGGTTGGATGCGGCTTTGAGAGTTACAAACGACCGCTTCCGCGCGTCAGTGCTGATTTGCCTGCCGGACGGGGAGCTGCTTCCGTTTGATGTGGTGGAGCATGGCCGGCGCTTGCAGGTGGTTGGCAAGGCCGGGCGCGTTACGATTGCGCCTGGTATATTTTGGAGGCTGGTGGATCCAGCAAGAAAGGTGATGAAATGAGCCCAATGAAGATGAAGCCGGTGCCGTATGAAGAGGCGGCGGAACTTATTGCGCAGAAGCCTGTGGTGACGCGGGAGATCTTTGATGCGCTGCTACCTGATCTGAAGGGGCGGGCGTTCCTGATTAGTGGCGTGGAGGATATGAATGTGGTGCAGGAGATCCGCGATGTGATCGCGGAGCTGCCGCGGGGCGCGAGCTGGGAGAGTTTGAAGGGCCAGATCGTCGAGAAGCTGGGGCCGTGGATGGATGAGGAGACGGCGAAGAAGCGCGCGAACCTGCTGCTGCGGCATCATGGCTTCCAAGCGTATGCGGCAGCTAAACACCGCGAGCTGATGGAGGTGACGAAGACGCACCCGTTTTGGAAGTATCTGAGCATGGGCGATGAGCTGGTCCGGGATAGCCATGCGGCGCTGCATGGCCTGATTCTGCGGCATGAGCATCCGTTCTGGGCGGACCACTTCCCGCCCTGGGACTGGGGCTGCCGGTGCATGGTGGCGGCCACATCAGAGGCGGAGGAGCTGCGCGTCCGAGAGGCTGGGCGTGTGGCCGGCCAGTTCAACCCGACGTATGAGGAGCGGGTGAAGGGCTGGGTGATGGATCCGGATGCGGATAAGGCGCTGCAGGGCGGCAACCTGGACCAGGGCGGTGGCATGCCGATCGATGTGCGGTCCCCGGTGCAGCGCGTTCAGGATCCGGACAAGCAGGATCTGGCGTATCGGTTCAATCCGGGGGATATGACGATTCCCCTGGCACAGCTGCAGAAGCGGTATGATGCGCTGACGTTTGCGGTGTTCGAGTCGTCGGCGAAGTCTCAGGTGCTGCCGGATGGCCGGTCGGTCTGGGATTGGCTGAGTCTGATGCCGGTGGCCACGATTGCGGCGGGCGCTGCGCTGACGAAAAAGCTGACGGGCATTGCGGATTCGATTGCGAAGGCGGACCGCGCCGAGGTGTTGAAGCTGGCGGGCCAGGCCCGCGATACCCAGCAGAAGCCGAATCCGTATCTGGCGGCGTTATCCAGGCAGCTGGGCCAGGAGCTCTCGCAGAAGGAGGCCGGGCGCCTCGTTGAGATTATGAAAGACAGGGGCTGATATGCAGATTATCGTCAAAGAAAACTCGATCAATTCGGATCTACGGAGACGAATCCGGGCAATGAACAACACCGGCAATTTGATGCAGAGCATCGGTACTGAGCTGGTTTCCATGGCACAGGGGGCGTTTTCGGATCCGGCGCTTCGTCCAGAGCCCTGGGCGTCATTGAAGTTTGAGACGCTTCGACGGAAAGCCAAGAAAAAGCAAGGCTGTAAGCCTCTGATTGCCACCGGGACGATGGCGCGCAGCCCGCGGGTCATTGAGCATGGGACAAAGCATGTCGTGGTAGGCAGCGATCGATTGGCCGGAACTTACTCTCGAGCGGCGATCCATCAGCTCGGGGCCCCCGAGGCGAATATCCCGGCGCGGCCGTTCTTTCCTTTCACTGGCGCTGGAACACCAACCAATCGGGCAAAGAAGCGCGTCCGCGATATTATGATTGCCTGGCTGAAGTGAAAACCGCCTCCGGATCCTAATTCCCCATCAGTCCCACTGCTCGTTTCTGCCTTCCCAGTAATGCTCCAATATCGGGGGCGTGAAAGATGACCAGACCAAGCTGATTTCCGCTGTTGCCCTGACCGGTCGCGATCCCATCGCCGTAACCGCCGGCAGCCTTCCCAACACCATCCACCTGTTCAAATGGGGCGAGAACAAATCCGTTAAGGGTTCGTTTTTTGTGAACGATACAACTCTGGCGGCTGTTCAGCAGCAGATCGATTCCGGCGTCTTCAACCGCGTGGTCGTTGACTTTGATCACCAGTCGAGCAAACAGAGCCCCAACTATAAGCCCGCCCCCCGGCACCACGCGGCCTATGGCGATGTGGCCATTACGGCCGACCACAGCATCGTGCTGCAGAATGTGGCCTATACCCCGACAGGCCAAGAGTTCGCCCCGGACTTCTATGATGTGAGCCCCGTCCCGATCCACACCAAGGATGGCGTGGTACTCGGGATCCAATCCGCTGCTCTGGTGACCCAGGGCGCGCTGCTGGAATCCACTCTATTTTCCGCCGAATTCGACGGCGGCAACCAACAGGAGAAAAACATGACCGAAGAACAACTTGCTCTATTCGAGCAAATGAAGACCGAACTGGCTGCCGTGCGTACGGAGCTGGATGCGCTGAACGCTTCCGAATCCACACCCCTGACCGCCGGTGCGCTTGAGCCCGTGCAGGTGCTGGCCGATGCGGCCACTGCTTCCATTGTGGAGCACAAGACTCTTTTGGATTCCCAGAAGGTAACCCTCGTTGACCAGGGCCAGCAGATCACCGTTCTGAGCGCGATGCTGACCGCGCAGCGCAAGGAAACGATGCTGCAGCTGGCGGCCGTGCAGGGCAAGGCCGTGACCTTGACCGAGCAGGCCGTGACTGACCTGAGTGTCGAGGATCTGGCCGCCCACATCACCACGCTTGGCGTGACCCTTCCGATTCTGCGGAATACGCCGACCGGCGATGGGACTGAAACCACCACCACCAATCTGGCTGCGGATCAGAATGCTCTGATCGCCCAGCTCAAGCGGGACACGGGTGAAACGAACTGGCCGCGCCTCTGGGACATGGCCAAGGCAGCCAAGCCGGAGCTGTTCGCGTAGGCGGATTTGAAAAGAAAACCATAACAGGAGAAATCAGAAATCATGGAAGCAAATCTCAAAGCAATCATTCCGCTGGATGCCGACACGGGTGTCGACTTCAGCGATGCGCTTGGCTGCGCAGTCGGGTTTGACGGGGCTCTCGGCGGAAACGCCGGTGTGCTAATCGTCTGCGATCCGACCGCTGCCGGCGCCTCCACCTCGACCTCGGGCACCGTCGCTCTGTTTGGCGGCAACGCCGGGCCTGTGAAGGTGAAACTGGCCGGGACCGTTGAAATTGGTGACTACGGCGTTGCCGATGCCACCACAGGCAAGTTCACCGAAGCGGCAGCCACGGATGTGGCATGTGTCCGTTTCATCGAAGCCGGCGTATCCGATGAGCGCGTGAGCGCGATTCTGCTGAACCCCGCCGCCGCTGTCGGCGCGGAGGTCAACGCCGCCTACGACCACGATCACGACGGCGTCTATACCCCCGTCACATAAGGAAGGAAGGAACCTATCATGGGAACAGTATACGGAAATAGCGAAACACTGCGAAATTACTCGCGCGGCTTCATGCAGAGCATGATCCCGTCGCTGGCGAATTTCATCGCACCGCTGGTTGTCACCGGCGTTGCCAGCGGCCAGTACAAGACGTTCGAAGACAAGAATTCGTTCCAAACCCCTGCGGCGCGTCGCGCCATCGGTGGCAAGGCAACCCGGATTGTGTTCGAGTCGGACGATGCCTTCTACAACTGCCGACCGAACGCCCTGGAGACCACGATCGACGAACACGAGCGCAAGCTCGCCGGAAACGATCAGGGCATGCTGGAGCAGTCGAAGATCCAGACCTGCCTCACGGTTGGTCAGCTCAGTCACGAGATTGAAGTCTTCACCGCGATCCGTGCGGCCGTCGCTGCCACGGGCGGAGTTGGCGTCTGGAGCAATGATGCGAATGATCCGATTGCGGAACTCGATGCCCAGATCTTGTCCATTGCCCTTGCGACCGGCCGGATGCCGAACGCGATGGTTATCGGTCTGAGCGCGTTCAATACGCTTCGGCACCATGTCTTGGTGAAAGCCCGCTTGGCGGGTGTTTCGGCCGACGGAGTGACGCTGGCGGCACTCGCCTCCATGCTGATCAATCCGCAGATCGAGATCCGCGTCGGCGTGTTGGCCTATGACACTGCGAAGCCTGGCAAGACGAAGAGCAACAGCTTCGTCGTTGGCAACGAGGTGTTGGTGTTTACCCGCTCCGAGAATCCGACGCCCTACGATCCGTCATTTGCCAAGACCTTCAGCTGCAGCGCAGCGAACATCTTCGATGTGCGTCTCTATCAAGAAGATCCCCGTCTTGATGTTGTGGCTGTGGACTGGAGCGATGATGCCAAGGTCACGGCGTCTCCCTGCGGCCGTCGCATGGCGATTACGTAACCGAGGGCGGATGTGGCATGGCATACATCACCGCCAATGAGCTAAAGGCCGTCGTCCCGGACAAGTACCGGGACGCGGCCCTTTCTGATACAGACGGGACCAACCCGGATGTCGGTCTGCTCAAGTCGGTGATTGATACGGCCAGCAACGAAGTGGACGCGCTCATTGAAGGGCGCGTCCAACTTCCCCTTACCAACCCTCCAAAGAAGCTGAAGATCGCGGCGCTCTATATCGCGCTGGAGATTCTGTTCATTCGCAAAACGGTGGATCTGCCAGAATCCACTGCCAACAAGATCAATTTCTGGCGCAAATGGCTTTCCAAAGTTGGCGCCGGCGAGCTGCGCCTGGAAGCCCCGGATGTCGATTCTCCCGAGCCCAGCACCACGGGCGGGATCTCGACAACACCCTCTTTGACCGGCACCGGCGGCTTGATCAGCTGCTTCCTGCTTGGACTCTTTCTCCTGGCGCGGCCTGCCCAGGCCATCGATGCCAGGACATACAACTTCACCGCGCCGACCAACCCCCTTTTTGAATCCCCCGACTTCCTGGAATGGAGCCAGGCGGAAAGCGTTGGTCTGCGCTATACCCTTTCGAGCAGCGACAGCAAAGATGCCCGCTGGGAGATCTCTGACACCACCAATCTCTGGCTGAACATGGAGCCCTCCAAGTCTGGATCCACCTGGTCCTGGAATCCGTCACCCACCCAGACCTGCCTCCCGGCCGGGCGCTACCAGGGGCGGATCGCGGTCTATACCCGCGATGCCGAGACCAACCTGACCTTTCACCGGGTCCTCGCCCTGCAAGACATCCGCGTCCACCCCGCGAGGGATCCGCTGCTGCTGGTGATGGCCTCGCCTCTTGCGACCCTCACAGGGGCATACCTGACCGCAGAGGCCGACACGGCCGCGCTGGCCGCCCTGGGCGTCCATGCAGCCGACACAAACGCCCACGACCTGGCTCTGGTCCGCGCGGATGTCACGGCAGCCGCCGATGCCGCCGCCGTCGCACAGGCGACAGCGGATGCCATCAACGTTGGATTGTCCAATGGCGTGGATGTGGTCTGCTCCGGCAGCCATTACTTCCCGGATTTCTTCACCCTGGCGCCGGTGCCGGTTGGATACACCATCGCGGCGTATGGAGTGACCAGCGCCTTTGATTCCGTGAAAGCGCAGTGGATTACCTATACCGGCGAGAGTGGATATCTGTTGGCGCCTCAGATCACCCGTCAATACGATTGGTCTGAACCCGTGAGCTATGCGGCGCTGGCTGGCCTGCAGATTGTGGAGACCAACAGCCAGACGATTGCGCAATGGAACGCTGGCAGCGTGAGCGGATCGGTCGGTCGTTTCACGGCAGCCCTTGGCGATTTCAGCCGAAACTATACAGTGACGTATTCTTCTTCGGACACCTGGAGCAATCAGGTCTATGTGTCGGATGTGGCCGGATCCCTTCGAGATCTGATCAACACATCGCTCACGGCGAGGGCGGAGGCGGTTGACGCCGAACAGAACGTCTATGAGAGCGGTGCTTATGGGACAAGCAATTTCTTGCGGAATTCCAGCTGCTGGGCGGCCGGCGTGGATCTGACCAGCGCGAGCCCATGGAACAGCTATAGCGCCCAGTTTCGTGCTGGAACCGCTGTGACGCCGCAACACATCTTATATGCCGCGCACTGGACCTGCCCAAGCGGCACAGTCTTCCGGTTCATTGACGCTACCAACGGCATACACAATCGCACCCTGATTGATCAGCGCATATTGCTGGATGACTGCGCAGTTGGCTTGCTGGATTCGCCTCTTCCAGAAACCATCACACCGGCCCAGGTCTTGAGCAGTGATGACAAGGGTTATTTCCGCGGCATCACCGGCCTGATGGATTGCCCCGGAATCAAGGTGATCTATCTGGATCAAGGTGAACTCGCCTGGCAGGCGTCATCTATTATCTCCAGCGCCGGAGATGAATTTGACGATGTGGTGCATTTTTCGGGCACCACAAACGATGTGTTTTCGCGGCAGATGGCCATCGGTGGAGACTCCGGCAACCCAATCCTTTTGGTCATCGGCACCAACACCGTTCTGTATTCGACCTTTTACAGCGCCAGTTCCGGCCCCGGCATTGCCCGCCATGCCGATGCCATCGAGGCGGCCATGGCCGAAATGGGCGGCAGCACCACAACCAATTTAACGACGGTCGACCTGTCCGATTGGTCTAACTATGACTGGCCTTTTAATCCAGGGGAATAGCCGAATGAAAAAACTGATTCCACTTTTTGCGATCCTTCTCATGACCGCTCCGGCCTACGCCTATGACGGCACCGTTAAAACAATCAAACTTCAGTCCATCACTGAAGCCGAGCTGGATGAAACGGTCCTGCCCGTTAATGTGGCCGTCCTTAATGCCGAAGACCCCAAGGACATCCGCATCGGAGATGGTGTGACGGTTGGAGGCATTGGCACTTACAACTATCAGGCCCTGACCAACCCTCCTGGCACATACGACCGCGATCTCTACATGAAGGAATACTCTATCTTCCTGAATGATGGTCCGATCAATACGATCAGCACAGGCGGTGAGGGGCCGCTGATCTACTTCAGGAACAACGGATCCAACTCCCTGACAATTGTGAATGGCCGAGATGAAACGCGGAACGCATTATTGAACATCGAAGAGGTCGGCACCGATCAGGTCAAAATCACCATGCTGAACGAAGAAGGCACCACCGCCCCGGTCATCGAGTACTGCGATGTCATCACCAACGTGCCACAGGTCTGGACCGTCGCCGACTACACCACGAACCGTCTCAGCGTCAACCTGATCGAATGCCTCACGACCGCGCCCGTTATCACCAACATCTACTACCGTGAGTTTCGCACCTTTCGAGTGACGGCTCCGGTTGTACCGGTCCGGGCGAAGTTCTACATCCCGGTAGTCGCCCCCTCATTTACCACCACCGCCGGCGACGAACTCCTGACAAACGAGCCGACGTTCCTCTCCAGCGCCGCCTATGGGATTACGTCAGGCCTAGTTGATAAATGGAACGCGTCCCTGTCTACGACGGGAGGCATCGTGAACGGCTCAATCTCGATGGCCGACGATGGAACCGGTTATGGGCTCTCTCAACCCATCAAGTTTCTCACCGCTTACACCGCGGGGGCACCATTCTATGCAACGAATTTCCTCTACGCATTCGACAGCGGTATTATTGGAAGAACCAAACTCAAGTTTGGAAATACCAAGATGACGAATCCATCGCAAGAAAACGCGGCCTCTACAATCGCCTTTGAACAGAGCCCGACATTCTCTGGCATTGTGAATTATGATACCAACACGACAAACACATTCATTCGTCCGGATGGCGGAAAGACCGAAATTTTTATCGATGAAGATTCTAACACTAGAATCTATGTTAGCGGATCTGTGGCCCTAACAATCAGGCCAAACGGAGTTATCGGAATCGGGAACAACGGAAATGATTCGTATCTGATGTACGGAAACGGTCAGGCGTACTTCACATCAGGGTTCCGCGGATCTCGTTTCGTAGATATGAGCGGAGGAGTATGTGACCCGTCCGACGAGTCGACTCTCTCAAACCTCACCTGTTCAGGCGTCACAAAAATTATTCTTCCAACTTCCACCAACGGCCTGACTTCCGGAATGCTGTGGAACGATGCCGGAACGATAAAAGTGAAGCCATAATGCTCATCCCCTCCCAGATCCTGACGCCAGTTCTCACCGCCCTGCAGGCCGCGTGGGGCGCAGACAGCGCCGCCACGCAGAAGGTTTCACAATGACCACCGGCGCGATCACCCCAGCTCTGTTGCATATCCGGGAATATCTCGAATCGTTCCTGGAGCCGTATGGCTGGGAGCTGTCCACAGCTGAGAATCCATTCCAAAAGTATGCCGCCCTGCAGGCCGCCGGTGACAGGGGGATTCTCATCGTCTCCTGGCGGGGAGACCTCCCCCTGGCCCAGGCCCACAGGAGCCTGGTGATCCGGGCATCCGTGGCCATCACACTCTCCGCCCGAGGGAATCCTTTCAAGCCGGCGCAATCCAAGCTGGAGGGCGATGGCGCCCGCCTCTTTGAGATCCACGATCGGGTGAAGGGCGCCATGCTGGCCATCAGCATGCCCGAAGCCTCCGTCCCGGAGCCAGGCGCGGAAGTGCCCACCTATATTTGTGCCATTTGGCATGAATAAGCATTGTATGGTCATAACAGCTGTGATTTGGCGCAGCAGAGGGGAACGGAGGAAGGGCGTAGCCCGACCGGAGTTCCCCTCTGCTGCGCAGGTTCAACAGGAAAGGATACTGATTATGATCAACAACTCTTCGCTGACGAAATGGCAACGACTTTCACAAAAGCAACTCGACCAGCAATTCATCCATGAAATGGTTCATGGCCTTCAATGCTCCCCGTTTGAAGCCTCCGCGATACTGGATGCGGTCTATCGGGTATACTCCCCTTACTTCGAAACCAGTGGGACGCTCAAGCCCGGCCAGATCCTTTTCCAGGTCATCTCTATCGAGGCAACGCCCAGCACACGCCTGGCGGAGAGCAAGCAGGTTACCGTCACCTTGAGCTTCGATGCCGGCAGAGAGGATCTGGAGGTGCGGCGGAAGCGCGGCATTCCCGCACTACGCCGCCACCGCATGCAACGCATGGCCGTCGAGGCATTCCAGCAAGGAGGCCTGCTCACACTTGAAGATTTGGCCAACCGGCTGTTCAACTGTGGACAGCGGACTCTCTCTCGCGATCTTGATGTCCTGCGGCGTAAAGGCATCGTGTTGCCGCTACGTTCAATCATTAAGGATATGGGCCGTTCAATCTCTCACCGCTCACTGATCGTCGAGCAGTGGCTTTTAGGCAAGGAATACTCCGAGATATCCTACAACACAAATCACAGCATTCCGGCCGTGCAAAACTATGTCAGCAAGTTCAAGCGTGTCATCGCTCTGGCCGAGGAAGGATATGACATGCATACCATCGCCTTTCTGGTCAAGATATCCGCACCACTCGTGGAGTCGTATCACAATCTGTATCAGACGCTTAAGATCGTTCCTCCTCGCCAAAATGAACTGAAGTCATTTCTCAAAAAAGGGGCTCAAGACGCACCGATACGGAGGTTGCCGTGATCAAGGCTCCAGATAGTGTGAAACGTTATCGGTCGGCCAAGGCCCGTTTCCTCAAGCCGGTGATCATGAACTTCTTTGCCATCGAATGCCCGCGCTTCTTTGGCCCCACCATGCGCGAGAAATTGGCTGATGAGTTGATCGGCATCTTCGAAGCGGTTGCTCCAGAGCGCTCCCGGCTGAAGCCCGGACAGGCACTTTGGAATGCCCTGGACAAAAAGACACGCGGCGACTCACCACGTCGTCGCTATGTGCCGGTCGTCTTAACCCTGACCTGTGAAGAAGACCTCAAGCAGCTTGCCGATGGCGTCAAGATGAACAGGATTGCTGAACAGGCCGTTGCCCGAATGATCCGTGAAGCATATGAACAAGGCGGCATCCTGTCTTCTCGTGATCTCGGACTCCTCACTTTGCGACATGGATCAGGAATATCCGGCATACGAAAACGATACGAAGAAACACATCAATGTACGCTTCCCCATACGGGAGCCCTTCACGATATGGGCAGCTGTGTTTCTCATAAAGCCCTTATCGTTCGAAAGGCCATCATGGAGAAGAAAGACCCGGCGCAGGTGGCTCGAGAATGTAACCATTCACAACGTGCTGTAGACCGCTACCTCAAAGACTATCACCGTGTCAAAACCCTCTATAAACTAGATCAGGACGTGGACTTCATCCATCTCGTCACTCAACTCGCCAAGCACGTGATCAAACAATATATAGATCTCATCGAAACAGAGGAAAAATCATGTTGACCCGCCATATGGCAATATCT
>Ga0075121_1001889_pt1 | contig 12479 bp, 12 predicted proteins | sample AntAceMetag02UKG_FD_69793 | JGI IMG/M metagenome (GOLD analysis project Ga0075121, IMG submission 69793) | Saline lake microbial communities from Ace Lake, Antarctica - Antarctic Ace Lake Metagenome 02UKG | ecosystem: Environmental > Aquatic > Non-marine Saline and Alkaline > Saline | place... | reverse complement strand
CTACTGTCAACCGTACCGTATCCTGTTATAACTCCATCTGTAGGTAATTTTACATTTTCTAATCCAAAGTTGATACAGCGGTGTTCTTTCAATAAATCAAACTCTTCGAAAGAATTATCATCCAGGAGTAAGTCAATTCTTTCTCTGGCTGTTAGTTTACCTTTTTTATGCTGGTTGGCAACTTTTTTTTCTCCTCCTCCTAAATATGCGGCTTCTTTTCGTTTTTTTAATTCTGTAATTGCAGCTTCTGTTCTCATTTTGACTCCGTTAGTTATTAATTTTTTATTTTAATTGTTGCTGAACTATGTTAAACCTTTTCGCCCATGCTTTGTGGCTTTTATTTAAGTAATCGTCTATGTGTACTGGGTCCTGTCTGGAAAAATCTCCGCCCCAGCGCAATCTTTTATCTTTTTTTATATCATTAAAAAAAATCTGAATATTATAAGGGAGATTTTTTATGTTTTCTCTGCGCATTAATTTTGAATCATACCATTTACCATTACTTTCAATATTCATATCTATCGCATGTCCGGCTAAATGGTTTGATTTTTTTGCTGGTGGGACTATTGCACCGTTAACTTTTTGATTAGCTTTGCGAAATGAGCTTGTAACAAAAAGAGTTAAATTGTTTTGCTTTGCATAGGAGTTGAGCCGGTTCATGCTGTTGATAAAATAATAATCAATGATTATCGGTTTGTTCTCATAACCCTTGATATTGGACGTTTTATATACTATTAATCCCTTTTTTGATGGGGAGGCAGACTTACATGAACTTAAATAGAGAAAAGCTGTCCCTGAAAGCAGAAGAAATATAGTAGCCCATAAAAAAATTGAAACAGTAAAGTTTTTTTTTCTAAATTTCATTTAATGTTTTTTTAAATAATGTGTTGCTAAATTTTAATGATTAGGGAATTTGCTTTTTAACCTGTTGATATACAACAAACTTACTTTTTTATAGTATCGAAAAAGACAAGATTTCCTGATTTTTTTCTAAATTCAGCTGATTAAAATAGCTGAATTTTGCATAAAAACAATCAATGTCTCTCATCTATTTCATTTTTTTTAATCTGAAACAAACCATTCTTTAGGTTTTTTAAAAGCAAAGTTTTTAAACATTAAGGGGTTACATTAAAACAGGATTGCATCACTTTTTATATGATGAGTAAGTAAAGGAGAGAATGCTACAGATAATCAGAGGAATACATAGAAGTTGTATTCCTTTATTTGTACCAACTAAGCCTATAAGATAAAAAGAAACGAAAAGTGTGCCCAAAATACTTCCGATAGTTGAAGCGGCATAAATATTTCCTACTTTTTTACCTATTTCTTCTTGTCCATTGACCGATAACTTAACTAAATATGGTGAAATAATTCCCAAACATATACATGGAACAGTAAACAGTATTGCTGATGCAGCCAGTGCTGAATATTTAATATCAATGGGTAGAGTTGAGACAGTGCTGCAAATTAATTTTCCATAATATGAAATAGGTAAAATAAAAATAATAGCACATAAAATTATGCAGCCTAATTCTATACATGAATTATGTCGGTCCGCAAGCCGTCCGCCAATTGAATACCCAATGCTTAATCCTAACATAAATACTGCTATAAGACTGCCCCAAACATAAACAGAGCTACCAAAATGCGGAGCTAAAACTCGACTTCCTAAAATTTCATATCCCATTAATGAAAATCCGGAAAAAAAAGCAATTACATACAAGATAAATTTTGTTTTTGTCTTTTTATTTTTGTTCATGACTATCTTTATTATTAAGAAGTTAAAAATTTCATAACAAATTAACCGGGGCATAATCGTCTGTTAAAATAATAGGCAAAGGGCCTATCAAATCATGCAGTTCCTGCTGATTCATCATAGATGTAAGTATTTCTTCAAAGTTAATTCCATATTGTTTCTCTTTATCATAAATAATACAGTTTTTTGTTATATCTGCTAATGTTATATTTTTATTTGCAAGTGCGATTGGGACATAGTTGGTTTCTCCTTTACAAGCTAAGACAAAACAGTTCTTAAACACAGTCAGTATAGTATTTAGTTCTGCTGAAATAAATCCTTTCTTTCCAAGGTTAGCTAAATTGACAGCAAAAACACCATCCGTAGTAAGATGCTTTTTTATTTGTCTAAAAAATTCTACTGTCGTAAATTGGAACGGAATATTTTCAGCATTATAGACATCCATAAAGATTACATCATATTTATTTTTTGATTTATTAACAAAAACACGTCCATCCATAATATAAACACTCATTTTGGGATCAGGTTTAAAACCGAAATACTTTTCAGCTATTTTAGGTATGGCCTTATCTATTTCAACAATATCTATCTGTGTATTAGGGAAATGCCTTCTGATATACATAGGCATAATTCCACCACCCAGGCCTATAAACAGTACTTTTTCTGGAGGCCGACCAAGGGCGGGTAGAGCTAAAAAAGCATGGTTAATAAAGCTTGAGATTATTTTTTCAGGTTGATTTGGATCAAAAATGCTTTGGGAACCTTTTCTCGGAAGGAAAACCAAATGCCTTCTACCAGCATTGTCTTCTTCTACTCTGATATTAAAATACTGAGTTTCTGTCTCATATATGGTTTTGCGCAATTCAGGGTGTGGAAGAAATAGGGCTATAGGTTGGTATAGATAATATAGTGTCCTACCAATAAGCGATGAATCTGCAACGAGAGGGCACGAAAGCAAAATGAATAACAGAACAAACAGGCTCAGACCCGCTAAGTTTTTTTTACTGAAAAACACCATTAAAATCCCCTAAAAAAATCAAAATAATATTAAACAAATCCTGATTTAGTTTAACATAAACGATATAAAAGTAAATACTAATATTTAATAACAGTGAAGTTTCAGCTAGAGATGTTGATATTTTTCATTATATAGGGTATAAATGAAAATATAATTAATAACATTATTTTTTACGTATACATAATTCCCGTAATTCAAAAGGTATTTTTATGAAAAAAGTTTTTGTTTTATTCTTTGCTTCAGTAATTTTAATGTCTGTTTCGGTAATAGCAGCTGAAACCCCAGACGTCAGACAAAAGGCGGAACCGACAACAACGGCAATTCCTTCAGCAAACGCAGAGACAAAGCAGGTAGCAGATGAAGTATCAGTAGCTGCGCCATCCGGTAAGGTATTGAAAAATCAGGCTGTAGATGCTACTGCTGCAACACCTACACCTTCCGAGATAACTTCGGAAACTATGCAAAAGCCAACAGATAAATCTACAGTCGCGGCAGCAGATAAACCTGTGGAAAAAGCTAAAGATGCTAATATTATACATATTAATTCATCAGAAGAGTTTACAAAACTAGTGAATAACAAAGCACCTGTGCTAATAGATTTTTATGCGGATTGGTCTGCACCGTGTGATATGATAAATGATGTTATCATTCGTATTTCTAACAAGCCAGACGTAAAGTATAAAGTAGCTAAAATGAATATAGATATGTACCATGAATTAGCAAAAGAATATGAAATCAAAACACTGCCTACCGTTATTGTCTTTCAGAATGGGAAAGAAGTAGGCAGGGAGCTAGGAGTACAAGCAGAGTCTGCATATGTAAGCATGCTAGGGACACATTAATATTACATTATGGCAAATTTAAATACTCAAAAACCTGAAATCACATATCCATGCGAATGGACAATTAAAATTATTGGCTCGGATAAAAAGGCTATGTCTGATATTGTAGACAGTGTGATGAAAGGCCGGTCCTTCACTGTTTCGGATTCCAATACCAGCAGAACTGGAAAATATATCAGTTTAAAAATAAAACTTACTCTTGTGTCAGCTGAAGAAAAGCAGAATATTTACACTAAGTTTAATGCACACAAAGAAATAAAGTTTGTATTATAGGTCAAATAAAATTGCGCTGTCCAAAATGTAAAACGTATAATCATGATAAAGCTAGATTTTGCATCAATTGCGGTGTGACACTTAGCGACCCCAATATTTCAAAGTATATACTAAAAGCAAAATATATTACTATTCTCCTCATCTGTGTTTTTTTTGTTCTATTTGCCGTTGTTTTTTTATATTTTACAGTCGGGAAGCCCAAACAATATTCTAAAGTTATATCACTTCAATTACCTAGAGCAGAATCAAATAAGAAATTACAGAAGACAAGACAGACACAAGCTGTTTCTTTAGCTGATTCTACAACACTCTATCGCAACGATGAAAAGCTTGCACAGCAAAAGTTTCCGGCCGGCACTCGCGAAGCACTCTTTAAAGAAGCCTTATCAATAAAAGAGTCTAGCCCTCTTAAAAGCCTGGTATTAATATCTAAAGGCATATGTCTTACATCTGCTCTTCCTGCTGAGAATATTTCCGATAAACTAAAAAATAATAACATAATCAAAGTAGTGCAGGGTTTAATTACAGAATTATCTAAAAAAGGCTACGATAAGGATTTGGCGGAAATTCTCACACCTGATGTATTGATAAATATGGGAGATGTTCAAATACTAATTAGTATGGTATATATCACTTCAAAAAACTATGGCTACGGCACTGCTATTCAGTTTGTAGAGAGAGTTCAGCATGGATTTCACTACTCCAATGTTTCAGATAAAAATAAAATAGGCAGTTTGGTTGCCAGTCTATATCAACAATGGCTGACACAACAGATTAATGCTAATAATATTGACAGTGCGGAAAGTATTTACGATTTTGCTAAAGTCCAGTTTCCGTCCAATCCAGAAATTAATATTGCAGGAATTGAGATTGCATTGAAACAAGGGAACTGGGAAAAGGCAGAACTTCTACTTGACAAAATAAATTATCCAGACTCATTCTCTGACAAAATAGAATTGTTGGAAAACCAAATATCTGAGTTAAAAGGACAGGCGGGTAAAATTGTTATAAGGTTTACACCCGGTTCAAAGCATATTCCTGTCCAGGGTATAATTAATGGAAAGGTAAAACAGAATTTTGTTATTGATACCGGGGCGTCTTTTGTTACGATCCCAACTTCTACTGTTAAAGCGCTTGGTATTAGAATAGATCAAAACGCGCCTGTAACGAAAGTATCAACAGCCGGGGGTGTTAAAAATGCTAGAGAAATTGTCCTGAAATCCATTACATTGGATAGATGTAATGTAAACAATATTAAAGTTTTGGTATTAGACATCCCAGGGCAGCCAAAACTTGGTCTCTTGGGATTAAATTTTCTTCACTATTTCCATATGGAAATAAATAATAAAAATGGGACTCTACTGTTAAAACCCAGATAAGATGAAGGCGGGCTTTGTTTACATAGATAGAATCCTTTTTAGATGGGGAATACCCACCCCTACCCCCTCCAAGGAGGGGAATTCTACTTTTTATCCTGGCTGGTTTTCTTAGTCCCCCCCCCCTTGGAGGGGGTAGGGGTGGGTTTTTAAATGCCCTGCGAAGCAAGTGATGTTAAATTTTTATTTTCGTTTAATAGTTTTTTCTACTTCTTTTACTATATCTTCAGCAGTCAAGCCATATTCTTTGATCAAATAGTTCAAGGAACCGACCTGTCCAAACCGATCCATAACACCAACTTTACCCATCGGCACAAGATAGTCACTTTCAACAATAACTTCTGATACAGCAGATGCTAAACCGTTAATTACATTGTGATTTTCAGCAGTAACAATAGCACCTGTATCTTTAGAAGCTTCGATAATAGCTTTTTTGTCAATTGGTTTCAATGTAAACATATCCAAAACCCTTACTGATATTCCTTTTTCGGCCAAAATTTCTGCAGCTTTAATTGCATTAGGTACCATTATAACGCCATTAGCTATGATAGTAGCATCTTTTCCTTCTCTAATTTTTACTGCTTTGCCTATCTCAAAAGTTGAACCTTCTTTATATATTTGTGTAGCGCTTTTTCTAAGAACTCTAACATAAAAAACTCCATATAAATCAGCCATTTGAATCATTAGATCTTTCAGCATTGTAGAATCAGATGGATCAAGAACTGTCATTTCAGGAACAACTCTCATCAATGCAAGATCTTCAAAAGGCATATGAGTACCACCATTGTACATTGCTGTAACACCGGGGTCTGAACCTATAATTCTTACGTTGGATTTAGTGTAACTACAAGAAAGAAAAACCTGGTCAAATGATCTTCTTGTTGCAAATGGGCCGAATGTATGCACATAAGGTATTTTTCCTACAGCAGAAAGACCTGCTGCTACACCCATCATATTTGCTTCCTGGATACCGCAGTTAAACATTCTTTCAGGATATTTCTTTATAAATGGTCCCATCCCAATACAGCTGGTAAGGTCAGCATCCAGAGCTACAATATTTTCGTTTCTGTCTGCAAGCTCTATCATAGTTTCTGTGTAAACTTTACGCATTTCTTTAGCTTCAGGAACTTGAGCTTCTGCTATTTTTATATTATTAGTCATATTAGATACCTATCTATTGATTTTTTAGTTTTTCTTCAAGTATTCTGATCATTTTTTCTGCTTCTTTATGCTCAGTCTCTCCAAACTTAATGCTGTGATTTGCGAAAGTATTTTCAACAAAAGGTATACCCTGTCCTTTTATAGTATCTAGTACTATTACAGATGGTTTTCCTTTCACTGTTTTTGCTTTAGTAATAGCATTGTCTATAGCTTCTACGTCGTCACCCTTAACAGAATAGGTATCCCATCCGAAAGCTGCAAATTTATCAACAAATACGAAAGGTTTATTTATATTCTCTACATAATCATCAAGTTGTTTTTTATTATTGTCAACAAAGCATATTAAATTGTCTACCTTGTGATGAGCTGCAAACATTATGGCTTCCCAGCATTGTCCTTCGTTTAGCTCACCGTCACCTACAACCAAATACGTATAGTTGTCTCTCTTATCCAATTTATTACCAAGAGCGATACCGATAGAAGTAGATGTTCCCTGACCCAGTGAACCTGTAGTCATATCAATCCCGGGTGTCATGGTTCTATCACAATGACTTGGAAGTTTTGTGCCATCTACATTAAGAGTCATTAAATCTTCAACAGGGAAGAAACCTTTAAGTGCCAGAGCAGCGTAAACAGCCGGACCTGAATGTCCTTTAGATACTACCAGAAAATCTCTATCTGCCCATTTTGGATTCTTAGGGTCAAACTTCATAACTTTACCGTATAAAACGGCTAACAGCTCTACGACAGACATAGATCCACCAATATGGCCAAAACCGAGGTTTTTAATCTCTTTTAAGGTTTCAAGCCTTATTTCTGTAGCAAATCTTTCAACTTTGCTTTTAATTTCTTTGTCCATAACCAATGCCCTCTTTTTATGTTTATTTTTGTGTTTTTAAGTAAGCCTTTTCCATATTAAAAAAAATATTTTCGTATGCCTTTACAAAGACAGTTTCAGTTCCTTTTATAAATTTACCATATTTTTCAACCGTTTCATGTCCAATATTAATAAATATTTCATTAATAGGATTTTTTTCAATTTTTATTTCTTTACATTTTACATTTTTTTTCAAAAACAATATATGTCGGTTAGTAATAAGTTTAAGATCTGGTCAATATTGTATCGATAACGCTTAATTGACTCTATTATCCGGTATATTTTTCTGGCATTTGGGATAAAATAGTATACATTAAGTCAAAAGTCGCCATATACGAAATACTTGCTAATAATTTTACAGGATGGAATCATTATGGGAAAACTTGAAAAGCAAAATTTATATCCGTTACTCTTTGCTCCAATTTACAAAGAAGTAATGTGGGGTGGTGAAATGCTTAACACGCATCTCAACAGAGGATTGCCTAAAACGAAAGTTCCTGTCGGAGAATCCTGGGAAATTGTAGATAGAGATGATGAGATAAGTGTTGTAGAGAATGGGGCAATGAAAGGAAAGACTATTCGTGAACTTCTAGAAGTTTATGGTAAAGACATAATGGGTCGTAATTTCGGGGGCGGAAGGTTTCCGTTGCTTATAAAAATGATTGATGCCGGGCAACGATTGTCATTGCAAGTTCATCCTGACGAAGAAGCCTGTAAAAAACTCCCTGGAGCCGAACCTAAAACAGAAATGTGGTATGTAATTGCAGCAAAACCCGATGCTAATATTATTGCTGGTTTGAATTATCGCTGTACCAAAAGATCTTTTATCGATACTTATCAGACAACTACTGTAGAAAGTAACCTTCAGATTTCAAAATCGGTGCCGGGGGATGCTTATTTTATCGGTGCAGGAACTGTGCATGCTATTGGTGCCGGAAATCTTCTTTTGGAAGTTCAGCAAAACAGTAACACTACTTATAGGATAAGCGATTGGGGACGAGTCGGCACAGACGGCAAACCCCGGGAACTCCATGTGGAAGAAGCTTTGGAATGTATTCAGTTTTCACACAGAAATTCACCTAAAGTATCTGGTGTAGTTGGTACTGTTGCGCATAATAGAAAATTTCCTACGGTAAAAAATTGTAGATTTTTTAGAGTTGATGATCTCAGACTGGTTAAAACATGGATGGATAATACTAAAAATGAAAGTTTTCATCTGCTGACCGCAATTAACAGACCTATAAAAATAGTTAAAGACGATGTTACTACAATTGTTGAAATGGGGCGTAACTGTCTGATACCAGCTGCTTTTGGAAGTTATAAAATAGAAGTTGAACCGAATGTAGAAACCACTGTAATCAAAACAGTCATTTAAGTGTACAGGATCTTGATGAAATTCTGTTAGTTGCCTCATGGTATAAGTTGAAAAAAATTCTCTGTCATGCACAAAACGAAATGGTTTCTGATAAAAAAAAATAGATAAAGGTAAAAATATACCAAATAAAAATATACCTCTGGTATAATTTGGTAATGAATCAATGGAACGAAAATAATGAATTTTAAATGTATTAAAGATTTGTCTAAATCTCTAACGGAATCTTTTTTAGGAACTGATGCAAAAGAAACTATAACGATATCACCAGAATTGTGCCCACCAAACATGGAAGGTGATATAACTGTGAACTGCTTCAGGCTGGCAAGATCGTTACGTAGCAAACCGGATACTATAGCGGAAAAAACTGTAGAATTTTTTAGCAGTCATCCTGACATAACGAAAGTAGAAAAGCTCAAAGCTTTTGTTAATATCACATTAAGATCAGAAGCGCTATATAGTGAAACACTGGGTAACACAGAAAAACTATTAAAAGATGCTGTGCTGGATGACATAGATAAAGTAAAAACACTTATAGAATACTCTGCACCTAATACGAATAAACCTCTTCATTTGGGGCATTTGAGGAATAATACTTTGGGGATGGCCCTCGTATCTCTTTTAAGGCGTGTTGGAAATGACACTGTCGCTGTTAACCTTGTTAATGACAGAGGAATTCACATCTGCAAATCGATGTTGGCATATAAAATGTTTGGTAATGGAACAACGCCAGAGACAACAGGCAAAAAAGGCGATCATTTTGTAGGTGAATTTTATGTTCTTTTTGACGCCGAATTGAGAAAGCAGTTAAAAGCACTTAAAGAAACAAATCCAGAATTGGCAGATAAAGCCGATGAAGAACTTTTTACCAAAACCGAAATTGGTGCGGCAGCACAGGAGACTTTGATAAAATGGGAAAACAGTGATCCTGAAACTATAGAGTTGTGGAAAACTATGAACAGCTGGGTTTTAAAAGGATTCGATGAAACATACGAAAGAATGGGTATTAAGTTTGATAAGATCTACCTTGAAAGTGATACGTATAAATTGGGTAAAAGTATAGTTTTAAAAGGCTTAGAAGAAGGTGTTTTTAAAAAGCGTGAAGACGGAGCTATTTATGCGGACCTGAAAAAATACAAGCTGAACGAAAAAGTCCTGCTGCGGTCTGACAATACAAGTGTCTATATAACACAGGATATTGGAACTACGCTTTTGAAATATAATGATTTTAATCCGAAAAAACAGATATGGGTTGTTGGAGATGAACAAATCCACCATTTTAAAACACTTTTTTCAATAATGAAAGAGCTTGGTTATAAATGGGCGGATAACCTTTATCATTTGGCTTACGGTATGGTTAATCTGCCTTCAGGAAAAATGAAGAGTCGCGAAGGTACTGTTGTTGATGCTGATAATTTATTTGATGAGATGGTTGACCTTGCAAAGCAGGCTACGTTGGAACGTTGTGGTGATGCAATTCCTAAAGATATAGATAAACGTTCAGAAATTATTGGACTCGGTGCACTTAAATTTATGCTGCTTAAATTTAATCCTAAAACGACTATTATGTTTGATCCTCAGGCTTCAATAAAGTTTGAAGGTGATACAGGCCCGTATGTACAGTATGTATGTGCCAGAATTAATTCTATTCTGAGAAAAGCGGAAGAACAATACGGAAAGATTTCTTTCGAAGATGTTAACTGGAAATTGCTTGATTCTAAATGGGAAAGAAAACTGTCTGTTTTATCAGCCTTTTATAGAAGCGCATTAGTATCATCTGCAGAAAAATTGGATTGTTCCGGATTGATATCATATCTAATTAATCTTGCTAAAGCATATAATTCTTTTTACAGGGAATGTTATGTTTTAAACGCTGAAACACCTGAACTGCGTAACGCAAGACTTGCTCTCAGTGCTTCAGTCAGGACTATTTTGAAGGATGGTCTGAACACATTGACAATTGATATACCAGAGGCTATGTAAACCAGTTTTTTTTAAATACTGGATACATTTTTGGTTTACTTTAATTTTTATTTCTGATATGTCAGCAGAAAAGATTAAACAAGTTAAGCTTGATGGCTAAATAAATATTGTTTTATACAAATTTTTATATATAATTTAATAGTATAGGTATTTGCTTGTGTGTTGCCTGCTATACAGCAATGCCATATTTCTAGATATAAAAAAACAAGTTCGGTATATATAATGTATAGGAATTTGCTTTTTAACATGTTCATATTCAACTATATTAAGCAACGTAACAAAATAAAAAGATAAAAGCAAAATTTATCTTGTCAAAAATCTAAACAATAATTATATCTGTAGGGTTCACTATGCGTAGTTTAAGAAAATTATCCTATATTTTGGTTAAGGAACGGAAACAGGTACGTTTTCTGCTGCTTTCTGGTATAATACTTGGTGCCTTGGTCGGTGTTGTAGGCAGTTTGTTCCAATTAAGCATTATTTGGTTTAGCGGATTGAGGGATAATTTTTTGGGTTTGTGTGGAGGCAATGAAATTTGGCAGTGGGGGGCTTCTATAATATTTACAACAGTTTTGCTTGTTTCTTCTATATGGATAGTCAGACGTTTTGCACCTGAGGCGGCCGGCAGCGGAGTTCAGGAAATCGAAGGTGTGCTGGTTAATAAACGTAATTTAAGATGGCACAGAGTTTTACCTGTTAAATTTATAGCCGGTTCTCTGTCGTTATCAAGCGGTTTGGTTCTGGGTCGAGAAGGTCCTACAATTCATCTGGGCAGTGCTCTAGGAAAAATGTTAAGCAGTAGGTTTCGTTTTAAATCAGAACATACTCATATTTTGATCGCTGCTGGTGCTGCTGCCGGTTTAGCCACTGCATTTAACGCACCTTTATCAGGTATTTTCTTTGTGGTAGAAGAGATGCATTCTCAATTCAAGTATAGTTTTAAGTCGCTTCAATGCGTTATTGTTACTGCTGTTGTCAGTGTAGTTGTACTTCGCATGTTTATGGGACAGGCTCCGGATTTACCAATGACCCATTTTACTGCTCCACCTCTGACTTCGTTGTGGGTCTTTTTGATATTCGGGGCAGTCTTTGGCATTATGGGGGTGATTTTTAATAAATATTTAGTTGTCTTTCTTGATTTCTACGGCAGCTTAAAAGGGTATCATTACTGGGGCGTAATTATAATTCTCGGCATAATTGTCGGAATATTGTGCAAAGCTTATCCGTATGTTGTAGGTGGAGGATATTATGTAATACCACAAGCTCTGACCTACAGGATCTCTACAATGGCTCTGTTTTTCATTTTTATAGTAAGAATGGGAACTACATGGGCTTCGTATGGTTCAGGAACTCCAGGGGGTATCTTTGCGCCTATGCTGGCGCTTGGTTCTGTGTTTGGTATGTGGTTTGGATATTACGCCAGTCTATGGTTCCCCAGCATGATTTATGAACCAGGGATTTTTGCTGTTGCAGGGATGACTGCACTTTTTACTGCAACCGTTGGTGCGCCGTTAACCGGTATCATTCTTGTAGTAGAAATGACTATGAATTATGCGTTAATTGTGCCTCTTATTTTGACATGTTTCAGTGCTACAATGGTTTCTTATCTGTTGGGTGGAAATCCAATTTATGAAACACTTCTTGAACGAACTTTAAGATTGGAACAGAAGAAAATAAAAGAAACTCTTAAAGAAGCAGAACGTGCAAATAGAAAGCTGTGCGATTCTTAAGAGTTTCTTTAAATAGCAAAAATTTACTTACCAATTTTCGCCGAGTATCTCAAAATGTGCCTGTGGGTGAATGCATGCCAGACATGTTTTT
>Ga0075121_1001888_pt1 | contig 12480 bp, 9 predicted proteins | sample AntAceMetag02UKG_FD_69793 | JGI IMG/M metagenome (GOLD analysis project Ga0075121, IMG submission 69793) | Saline lake microbial communities from Ace Lake, Antarctica - Antarctic Ace Lake Metagenome 02UKG | ecosystem: Environmental > Aquatic > Non-marine Saline and Alkaline > Saline | place... | reverse complement strand
CTCTCTGACTCCGAAGATGGGGTAATTCGAGAGTTTTCGGCTCAGAGGACGAAAGGGATTCCCTACATCCAGCGGTATAGGTTACCGGCTAATCAACTTCATATCGCGGATTTAACAAAAATTTCTCCTGATCACTTTGTAACTCAGGTTTTCTCCAAGGCCGAAGAATGCAATGTGGAGGGACGAGGACTACCAGGCTACAATTTCAGCCAAATGATTGCAGAGTTCGTAGCTGCTAATTTCGAAGGAATGCGGGTGCCGGGAGTGCATGGGGTATCAGGTGAATGGTACAGCAACATTATCATTTTTCGTCCATTTCCGGATTGGCCCAATTGGCTCGAACCTGGATCCACCCCGTACTGTTTTCGTTCCTGAAACTCGTAGCCGGGGTATGGTTACTACACATTTCCTGGCCCAACGGCCAGAATTCACCTGGACAAAAAGCGTTAGCTTTTAGGATCAGGTGAATTCCAGCCGTTGGATAACTGGGAGCCATGTGGAGATTCAAATATGCACCCATACCAGAACCAAGTAAATAAGATGTGGGAGGTTATCAAGCTGGAACTTAGGGCGAAGAAGAACGGTTTCTGGCTGGAATCATTGAGCCTTTCGTATATGCTTCTGGAAGTGAATCTGCGGTTGCTGTTAACATCAAAAGCTGGCAAGGATAGTATTCCATTATCTTCCGGTAAAATTGACAAGCAACTCTATTTAATACAACTGGCTAATTTAGCAAGAGATCACAAATTCATAGGCCGCGTAACCTGGCAAAAAATAAAGGAATTTAACGACATGCGTAGAAAAGCAATTCACAGTTTGATACGTGGTGAAATTACATATGAAGAGCTTGAGGAACCAGCGAAGAATACTTTTGAAATCGCCTATGCCATTCAGAACAAATGGCTGTCCATAACTTTCGAGAAAGTTGAAACCTATGAAGAATATAGCGCCAACAACCCAGAATAAAAGTGCAGCACCCAACCATGTTCTTGCAGCGGATCGCAAAAAAGCAGTGCCCACTGAAGAGCGCCGTTAAGCAAAAAAGAAAATTCCGGGGACACGATACTTAATTTTTCCCGGGGGTAAGAATAGAACAAACGACGAAATGCGATTTTTTTGAAAAAATGCTTCGGCTGTGACCGTATCTGACAAAACCGTGTGGTATGGTAGCCGAAAAATATGAATATGGATGCGGTTTCCGAGGCGGGTTTTCACAAAAGATATCAATTAGGGGTTCTTAAAAGCTTGAAAATGGGTGGCGTGTTTTAGTATGTTGATTGAAGGATAAAGCTGGAAGTCGTAGAATTGAAACGATGTTCTAAACTCAGAAAAAACATGAATTTCAAACCCGAAAAAACAGCATTTGGCCGTCACGAATCCTTTGCCTTGCGTTACGGCTGGCTAACCAAGGGATTTCAGGCTTTTGAGCGAAATAAAGAGATTTTCAGCAGCCCTGATGCGATCGTGACCCTCGGGGTTGGGAAAAACATGGTCAATTCCATACGTCACTGGCTCCGCGCTGCTCGACTTGCTGATATTGATCCTGACAAGAAAGAAACCACTCCCCTTGGCACAGCAATTTTCTCCGAAAACGGATGGGACCCTTACCTTGAAGACGAGGCCACAATTTGGCTCATCCACTGGCTGCTGTCCACAAATCCCCGGTATGCCACCTCATGGTATTGGTTTTTCAATCGTTTCCATAAACCTGAATTCACAAGCAAGGAAGTTACATCCGCACTGATCAGCTTTGTGACAGACCGGATCACTGCTAAAACATCCGTGACAACCATAAAAAATGATGCGGCAGTGTTGCTGCGTATGTACGTGCAGAGAAAAAACAATCAGAAAATCACCCTGGAGGAAGCCCTTGATTCCCCATTGTCTCTTTTGAATCTCATCACTTATTCCTCTTCAACCAAAACATATCAGTCAAAACTTACGCAACGAGTCGGACTGCCGTTAGGGATTCTCGGCTTCGCCATTACGGAACTTCTCAACGAAAACAAACAAACGGAAATCCCCATTGAAGACCTGATGTACAGCAAGAACAACCGGGTCGCCCCGGGACTGATTTTCCGGCTTTCGGAAACAGCCCTGTTGACTAAACTTGAACAACTCATTCACTATATTCCCGGCATATATGCAATTGGAGAAACCGCAGGCATTCATCAAATGTACATGCTGAAAAACATTGCCGCTCAAGATTATCTTACCAAACACTATGAAGCCTCACAAAAACAGGATGAAGCAGCATGAAACTTCAAGACCTGATTCGCGTTAACACCAATTACACCCGTTCAATAAATCTTGAACGTGATGCGAATTCCTCTTCCATAGCCAAATCTTATATTCCCACATCGCGCACGTTATCAACACTTTCCAGGATTGGAAACAGCCTGAACAGGGAAGATACCCCGCGTGCTCTTGCCTTGATCGGCCCTTATGGCTCAGGGAAATCAGCATTTGCTGTTTTCTTAGCCCATTTGTTGGGGCCATTTGACGATGAAAGCGCTAATTTCGCCAAACAAGCCCTACGTAAAGCGGACCAACGTTTATATAATGAATTCAGATCACACACAGATGGAACCCAAGGGTATTTACCGGTCTTGATTACCGGTTCCCCGGAGCCGCTCGGCAATCGCTTGGTCGTCAGTTTATACAAAGCCGCCGAGCAATATTGGCAAGGAAAACCGGGCCCCAACCATTTAATCGTTAAGAAGCTCGACCAATGCACCGGCAAGCAGCTTTCCATTAAAGAAATAATGGCGCTGGTCTCCCAACTTCAAGCTGCCGTCTCTAAAAGTGGACGCGGCATTCTAATCGTTTTTGATGAGCTGGGGAAATTTCTGGAATACGAAGCGCGTCATTATGGGGCAAATGATATTTATCTGTTGCAAGCGCTTGCTGAACATGCCTACAAAGGGAACGAAGTTAATTTGCTTGTAGCGGTTCTCATGCACCAGGGATTTGAGCAATATGCCAGAGGCCTCGGGGAGACACTTCGCAATGAATGGGGTAAAATCCAGGGACGTTACGAAAACATTCCTTTTCTTGAGTTAACCGAGCAAACTCTACGGATAGTCGCGACGGCCTTTGAGCACAATTTCAGCAAAAACCAGCAAATCATTGTCGCCGGGAAATGTTCCTCAATCACATCCATCCTCAAGGAACAAAATGCCTTGCCCGGGGCAATGACCGGCGAGGAAACCGCCGATCTTTTCAAGCGCTGTTACCCTCTTCATCCGGTTGTTTCACTGGTCTTGCCGATTCTTTGCCGGGAACTCGCCCAAAATGAACGGACGTTGTTCAGTTATCTCGGCAGTAATGAACCGTACGGCTTTAAAGACAGCATCAGTAAGCTCACAAGCGTTAGCGGCTTTGTTTCACTGTGGGAAATATACGAATATTTTATCCACAATCAGCCTGCCGTACTCAACGATCCATCCACCCATCGGCGATGGGCTGAAGTTGTCACAGCCCTTGAACGACTTGGCGATGCGCCGGCAGAAGAGATTAAACTTGTTAAAACCATCGGCCTGCTCAATATCATAGGCGCTCACGCCGGTTTGAAGCCATCTCGATCAATTGTTGATCTATGTTTTCCCCATAAGGTAAATGTTCAAAAAGCGCTTACCGCATTAACCCGGAAATCAATTATTCACTTCCGCAAATACAGTAGTGAGTATAGGGTGTGGCAAGGCAGTGATTTTGATCTCGAAGCTGCGGTCCGGGACGAGCTCAATCAGATCAGCCATTTTAGCTTGCCGGAGTCGTTGAATGAGCGTAAGGCCTTGCCGCCTATTGTTGCCCGCCGTCATACCATTGAGACAGGCGCCTTGCGCTATTTCCAGTCCCACTTTGTTGATCCGGTTTCTTACGCCAAAGAAGCCGGTCATTCATCCATGCAAAGGATTATCTTCTGTTTGGTTGAAACGCGGGATGATAAGGAAATTTTTCATCAAGATATCATCGGTTATTTTTCAAATCAGGATATTGTTGTCCTCTGCCAAAACGGTGATCAGTTGCGCGAAGCAACAGCGGAAGTTTTAGCGTTACAGCGTGTACGGACGAGCCGTCCGGAACTGCATATGGACCCGGTAGCCATGCGTGAATATAAAGACCGGCTTACCGCCGCGGAACAGCATGAAGACGAACTGCTCGCCGCATTTATTGAAACGCCTGAAATCGGAGAATGGTATTGGGAGCAGACGAAATTCGCGGTTGACAACAAAAGAAATCTGCAACAAGAACTGTCGCGAATCCTTGATACGGTCTATCACGCGGCGCCTGTTTTTAAGAATGAATTGATCAACCGCGAAAAACCTTCTTCCCAGGCAACCGCAGCCCGCAACAAATTAGTCGCCGGCCTCCTCCATAACGTTGACAAGGAAGACCTTGGCATTGAAAAATATCCCGCGGAAAAAGGAATCTATCTGGCCTTGTTAAAAGCAACCGGGCTCCATAAAGAAATGGGGGGTAAATGGCAGCTTGTATCACCAGCCAAAGATGAAAACCCTTTCAATATTTATCCGGTTTGGGAAAAGGTCACCGATTTTTTAGAAAAAACGGAAAACAAACCTCGATCTTTTGCGGAATTAGGCCCTGACCTTAAGGCCCCGCCTTATGGCATTAAAGAAGGCGTATTGCCGATCCTTTATGCCACCGCATTTCTTTGTCACCAACATGAACTGGCCCTCTATGAAGATAATGTTTACACCCCATATTTTACCGAGCAGCATTTAGAGCGGTTTGTTAAACGGCCGGATTATTTTAGTGTTCAGCGGTTTCGCATCAGTGGTATGCGGGCAACGATTTTTAAACAATATGTCAAAGCGCTTTATGGTGATGCCGAGCAATCCAAGAGTTTATTATCCATCGTTAAGCCATTAGCAAAATTCATGGCGGAATTGCCTGAATATACAAAATCTACAAAGAATATCCCTCCCATCGCTCAAAAAGTACGTAAGGTTTTTGAACTTGCTAAATCCCCGGAAGAGGTTCTTTTCAATATTTTGCCCGAGGCCTGTGGGATTAGCGCTATTGATCCGAACGAAGTTATCGAAGATAACCTCAAAGGGTTTTCTGCGACCTTGATGGATGCACTGAGGGAACTTAAATATGCTTTTCCGAATTTGCTAACCGATCTTACCAATAATATTACACAGGCTCTGCTCCCTCATAATAAAACCGAATTATCCATCGGCGAATTGCGGCTAAAGCTATTAGGACGTTTTGACGGGCTTTCGCAATATACCGTTGATGTGAAAGGGTTAAGGGCTTTCCTTCTGCATATTTGCAAGATCGGAGAGAGTGACGAACGATGGCTGGAAAGCTTATTGTTATTTCTGGCGAATAAACCCGCTAAAAAATGGTCGGATATTGACCGTGATGGCGTTGACCTCAAACTTGCCAAATACTCACGCCGTTTGCTTGATTTGCGTAGTCTGCAGGTTGCACATGAAAGGCGGACAACCAAAAACAAGGACTTTGACATTATCCTGTTAAAGGCCATGAGGCATGGCAAGACAGAAAATGAACGGGCGGTGTGTATTGATAGAGGCCAGAAGAATTCCTTCGCAAACACAAAAGAAGAAATCAATAAACTGATAAAAGATTTTGATTCCGAATCGCAACTCGCCATCCTTGCAGAGTTAGTTGACGAATTCCTGGAACATTCCCGTATGCAATCTTCGGGGGAAATTGATGAGGTCCATAAGAAAGCAGAAAAAGGTTAGGGGAATGACTGAATCCAACCGTATCGAATACAAACAAGAGTTAACCGCTTTACTGGAGAAAGAGGTCATTGCCTTTCTGAACTACCCTGAAGGCGGCGTCATTTATCTGGGTATCGACAAAAAGGAAAAAGTAGTCGGTCTGGATGATGCCGATGTGGTTCAACTTAAAGTCAAGGACAGACTGAAAAACAATATCCAGCCAACTTGCCTTGGCCTGTTCGATGTTATCCACGAAACCCACGACGGCAAAGATGTGATCAAAATCATTGTCGCCTCCGGCACCGAAAAACCCTACCACCTCCGAAAATTCGGCATGTCGGAAAAGGGATGTTTTATCCGCATCGGCAGTGCAAGCGAGCCGATGCCCTTAAGAATGATCGAAGAGTTTTTTGCCCGGCGCACGCGCAACTCTATCACCCGCATTCGTTCTCCCCGGCAGGATCTCAGCTTTGAACAGCTCAAAATTTATTATCAGGAATCAGGCCTGTCTCTGGGTAGCAAGTTTGTCGCCAATCTCGAACTGCTTGCTGAAGATGGCGCTTACAACTACGCTGCCTATTTGCTGGCCGACGAAAACGGCAATTCCGTTCAGGTGGCAAAATATGCCGGGACTGACCGGGTTGATCTTGTGGAAAGCAAGGAATACGGTTTCTGTTGCCTGGTCAAGACCTGCAAACAGGTGCTGGACAGGCTTGAAGGCGTGGAAAACCGGACTATAACGAAAATCACCTCAAGGAAACGAATAAATCGCAGTCTCTGGAGCCGGGTAGCGTTGCGCGAGGCCGTCATCAATGCTGTTATCCACAACGACTACACCACTGAACTGGTACCCAAGTTTGAAATCTTTGCCGACCGTCTTGAAATGACCTCGGCAGGCTACATTCACCCCGGAGAAGAACGGGAGGACTTCTTTGCCGGTTATTCCATTCCTCGCAACAAAACGTTGATGCGCGTGTTCAAAGACCTGGACATGGTGGAATACCTGGGTTCCGGGATGCCGCGGATTCTCAAAGCCTATTCCAAGGGCGCTTATACCTTTTCCTCCCGTTTTATCCGAACCGTTTTCCTAATTTCGCAGGAAGCCCTCAATCTGGAAAAACAAGTCATTGCACAACCTGGGAATGGCCTGAAAGAAACGTTGCAACGAGAGTCAGGGGTAGAGTTAGGGGTAGAGTTAGGGGGGGAGTTCGGGGGAGAGCCCCCCCTGGCCCTGAAAGTGCTTCATATCCTGAGCATGAATACATTGGGAAAACAAGCACTTGCCGAAACCCTGGGCAAAGAGCGCCCCTGGCGCTATCTGAATGACTTGATCGCCCGGATGGTTCGTGAGGGCGTAATTGAAATGACCATTCCGGACAAGCCGACAAGCAGCAGGCAGAAATATCGACTGGCGGAGAAGGGGCGGAAGAATCTGGCCGCCGCCAGACGAATGAGGAAAAAAATAGCAGAAAATGAGTAACTCAAAAAAAGTCAGGCATGTCCTTGGTATCTCTGGCGGCAAAGACAGTGCTGCTTTGGCGATCTACCTTAAACAACAAGGTAACATCCCGGAAATGGAATACTATTTTTCCGATACTGGTTGTGAGCTGCAGGAAACGTATGATTTTATTGATAAGCTTGAAGCTCTTCTCGGAAAGAAAATTGAACGAATAGGAAGCAATGCCCCTTTCGAACATCATTTGTTTATGTCGGGGAACATGTTGCCCTCGCCCCGCCAGCGTTGGTGTACGGTAAAAATGAAACTGGAGCCATTTGAAAAGTTTGCTGGGACAGATGAAGTTGTGAGTTACATTGGTATACGGGCCGATGAATATCGCGAAGGATATATCAGTAAAAAACAAAATATAAAACCTGTTTTTCCTTTTATCCACGATTGAATTGGCAGAAAAGATGTTTTTAAAATGCTTGAGGAAACGGTTGGTGTTCCCCGAGTATTATAAGTGGCGTAGCCGCTCCGGTTGTTATTTTCGCTTTTCCCAGCGCCGAGAAGAGTGGTTGGGCCTCCACAAACATCACCCAAAACTATTTCAAAAGGCAATCGATTTTGAAAAAGTTGATCCCAATACAGGGGAAGGTTACACTTGGATTAACGGTATGACTCTCAATGAATTATTGGAAAAGAAAGAAAGAATTTTGACTTTCGCTTCAAACCGAAAATCCTCAAAAGATGATAGGCCTTGGCAGGAAAAACTAATTGAAGACGGTGATGACATTGAAGACCAGGGTTGCTTAATTTGTAGTTTGTAATAAAAATATATGTCTGACTTTTACTCTCAAAACTCCGAGCGCTTTCTGGCAGAATATGAAAGTGTTTCCTTTTCAGCCATTCATAAAAGTTGGCGCCATTTAATACCTTCTACAAAGTCCCTCATCTTGGATGTTGGAGCTGGTTCTGGGCGTGACGCTGCCTGGTTAGCAGCGCAAGGCCATGAGGTTGTGGCCGTTGAACCTGCTAAATCACTGCGTGAAAAAGCCAGGGAAATTCACCCGACATCAATTCAGTGGATCGCCGACACCCTGCCTTCATTAAAAGAGGTTTACAAGTTTAACCTCAAATTTGATCTCATACTTTTGAGTGCTGTATGGATTCATATAGCACCAAGCGACCGTCAACGGTCCTTCAGAAAACTGGCAAACTTGCTCAAACCTGGTGGCAAACTGGTCATAACACTTCGCCACGGCCCTTCCCCAGACAAACGCGTCATGCATCCATGTTCCAGCGGAGAGCTCAGGCAGCTGGCCAATAAGTCTATGCTGGAAATTCTCTTGGACACAGAGAGCAAGGATCAACTTGGTCGTTTGGAGATTTTTTGGACAACAGTCGTATTTGCCTTGCCCGATGACGGTACAGGGGCATTACCCCTTCTCCGCCACATTATAATAAATGATGCGAAATCTTCTTCTTATAAACTTGCTCTTTTGAGAACCATTTTACGCATTGCAGATGGCTGTCAAGGCATGGTGCTTGAACAGGACGATGATATTGTAACTTTGCCATTCGGTCTTGTTGCCCTTTATTGGATAAAGATGTTCAAGAAGCTTGTATTGGATGATGAATACCCGCAACAGCCTCTGGGAAGCGGAAATCTGGGTTTTGCTAAACCACCCTTTTATGCACTGAAAAGGATCTCACCATATGATCTGCGTATCGGAGCCAAGTTCGGTGGAATTAACGCCAAAAATGTGCTCATGGCAATGCGGGATGCCCGAGATACTATCAAAAAAATGCCAGCTTTCTATACAACTTATCCCAACAAGCAAACACCAGTATTTCGCTGCGAAAAAAAACAGGTTCGTGTAACGAATACTGTGAAACTTGATGTAAAATTTTTTTCCAAGTTTGGGTTTTTCAAAGTGCCGCGATTCCTCTGGGACGCCATGACACGTTATTCATGCTGGATTGAACCAGCAATCATCAAAGAATGGTGTGATCTCATGGCAAGCTATGACTCTAAAGGTGCCTATAAACGAACACTTGATGAGTATTATGATGGATTGAAATGGTTGGATGAAGTGCGGGATACCACAGAAGTCCGGGGTATTATAGATGAGCTGAAGTCAGAGGGGAAGTCAATTCATTGTGTGTGGACGGGTGATAAATTAGAAAATAACTATGATGTAGACCATTGTTTCCCTTTTTCTTACTGGCCCAATAATGATTTATGGAATTTGTTGCCAGCGACTCCAAGAGCGAATAGCGCTAAATCGTTTAAATTGCCATCGGCAGAACTACTCGAAAATTCCAAGGAGTACATTTTTGACTGGTGGTACAAGGCATACAAAACTAACCTATATTTTGAAAGGTTCATCATTGAGGCATCAGCGGCCTTGCCTTCTGTCAGGGACCTAACCGTTGAGGACCATTTTGAACGTGTTTTTAGCGGCATGCAGAATCATCGAATCAGATTGAAGATTGATCAGCAGTTGCAAGAATGGAATGGCTTAAGAAATTAACCAGGGAGCGGGGGGGCAAATCTGCCGTCGACTCTTGAGCAGGTTATTTTTTCCTTTTTTGTTTAGCCCTTTTCTCTGAGGATTCATGACAACCAAAAACACCAGGGTCGATGATGATGGTGGGGCTTATGCCGGCAGTCAACTCCAGATTCAGATTTATGTAAACCGGCAGTCAGAGGGGCTGACTCGAGAGGTGTTTGAGAGATTGCCTGATCTCGCTTTGTTACACCCTCGCCTCAATTGGGTCTCTCCTCTGGAAAAAGACAGATTCTCGGAATACCAGGACACTGCATTTTTGAAAGCATGCGGTTTGGAACACCTCTCTGATGAACTGAAAGCCTTCTGGCCCCGCAGAGGCCCGGTGTGGGATGCCCTTGCTTCCATTGAGTTCCAAAAGGATAAAAACAATAAAGGCATTTTGCTCGTAGAAGCCAAGAGCTACCCGGCGGAGATATATGGAAGCGGGTGCAAAGCATCACCAACATCCAGAGAGAAAATTGAAGATGCCCTCGATAGAACCAAAAAGTGGTGTGGGGTTTCAGCAGATACTGACTGGACCGGACGGCTTTATCAATCAGCCAACCGAATGGCGCATCTCTATTTCTTTCGCAAGATTGCAGGAGTGCCCGCCTGGCTCGCCAACATCAATTTTCTCAATGATTCGCATTCACCAACTGACTGCGAAACATGGCAAAAGCAACTGAAAAAAGTCAAAGCAGAATTGGGAATCTCCGGCGAAGGGATACCTTACACGGCTGATATTTTCCTCAAAGCTCGGGATAGAGGCGAATTATCTCTGTAAACATGTCAAGGCCACACAATCATGGCAAGAGACAGTCCAACATTGACAAGGTCGGGCCTCTGGCCGAGGGGAATTCCGAGGCATAGGGAATCAGAGGCTGAAAAAAAGGTCTATAAGGCGGAAAAGGGGGGCAGGTTTATTTTTGTTTTTTTCTTTTCCACTGAAACAAGTGGACATGGCAGAAATAAATCTGTCTCCTTTTTCTTGGCATATCCACATCGGCCGTCGCTCAAATTATCAGAAGGGATCGGTAAGTATAATTTGTCAACAACGTCCCCGCCTCCACAAGAAACAGAAAACAACAAAATTGAAAAACCATACACTATCAGGATTGGAAAAGGAGGATGGCATATGACTAATTATTTGATTATAGGGAATGGGGTCGCGGGGACAACCGCTGCAGAAAATATCCGCAAGATAGACAAGAAAGGGAGCATTACGATCGTAACCGGCGAAGATCTCCCATTTTATCACCGGATAAGGTTAACTGAATACATCTCAGGAGAGATAGCGGAAGATGATTTGGTTGCCAGGAAAATGGAATGGTATAAAGATCAGAATATCAACCTTGAGCTCATGACTCGAATCGTAAAGGCAGAACATCAGGAAAAAGTCATCATTACAGAAAATAACCGGACACTCTCTTATGATCGTCTTTTGATTGCCACCGGGAGCCATTCGTTTATCCCGCCCATAAAAGGCTCTGAGAAAAAAGGCGTCTTTTCCCTTCGTACCATCAAAGACGCGCGTGACATTTCGGCCTATGCCGGGAAGATTGAAGACGTTGTTCTTATTGGCGGCGGTCTGCTCGGCCTTGAGGCCGGAAATGCCCTCCGTAAGTTGGGAAAACCGGTTACGGTGGTAGAGTTTTTCCCGAGACTTTTGCCGAGGCAGCTGGATGTGGACGGCGCGAAAAGACTTCAGGGGATATTGGAAAATATGGGATTTTCCTTCAGGCTTGACGCAAAGACAGAGGAGATCACGGGTGGTGATCAGGTCGGCGGAGTCCTTCTGGCTGGCGGAGAGACCCTGTCGTCGGAAATGGTTATCATCTCAGCAGGGGTCCGTCCCAATATGGAACTGGCCAAAAATCTGGGGCTGGACCATGACAAGGGCATTAAGGTGGATGAACACCTCCGGACGAACCGGACCGATATCTACGCAGCCGGTGATGCGGCCGAATTCAAGGGAATGCCTTACGGCATATGGCCTGCCGCCATGGCGCAGGGGAAAATTGCCGGCAACAACATGGCCGGGGGAGACAGCGTCTATGAGGGAACCGTCATGGCCAACACCCTTAAAGTGGTTGGGGTTGATTTGGCTTCCGCGGGCAATATCGATGCTGAAAATGAATTCGAGTCGCAGGTTTTCACCGATGAAAAAATATACAAGAAAATCGTCATCGAGGATGATCGGATCACCGGGTGTATTATGTTAGGGGATACAAAAGGCTTTAACAAAATAACTAAGGCGATTTCTGAAAGGGTGGATGTTTCTAAGATAAAGGATCAGATTCTGTCAGCGGGATTTAATTTTAAAGGTTAGACGTTCCGGGTACATTACATCATGTCATGGTAAGAGGGATCGGAAAGTATAATTTGTCAACAACGTCCCTTAGCCCAATTGGGCATATGCACATCGGCCGTCGCTCAAATTATCAGAAGGGATCGGAAAGTATAATTTGTCAACAACGTCCCTATGTTCTGCTATACCTCGGCCATTTGTGTGGAAAAGGGGGTCGGGTCGGACCTCATTCCCAAAACTAACTAACCTTAAAACCCCTGAATGATTTTAAAAGATCGCTATTACTAGGATATTTCTGAAGGAGCTCTATCAGCTCTTCCATAGCGGTAACATTGTTAATTGTTGCCATACTCTGGTACAATAATTCAAGGCATCTGTACTCTTCAGGCTCAAACAATAACTCAGCACGTCGCGTGCCACTCTTTAACACATCGATTGCTGGGAACACCCTTTTAGTCACCA
>Ga0075121_1001880_pt1 | contig 12510 bp, 11 predicted proteins | sample AntAceMetag02UKG_FD_69793 | JGI IMG/M metagenome (GOLD analysis project Ga0075121, IMG submission 69793) | Saline lake microbial communities from Ace Lake, Antarctica - Antarctic Ace Lake Metagenome 02UKG | ecosystem: Environmental > Aquatic > Non-marine Saline and Alkaline > Saline | place... | reverse complement strand
TATACTGTTTAAATCTTCAACAAAACCAGGATAGGACACAGCTATTGGATCCAAGCAATCTATAGTCGACTCTCCTTTGGCTAATACAGCAGCTACTATATTAACCATGGCAGTCCTATGATCAGAGAAGCTCAATAAATCGGAGTAACTAAGTGCCTCCACTCCCTTTATCAAAACATCCTCACCTAGAACCTCTATTCTAGCCCCCATATTTGTTAAATTTGTTACTATAGAGTTTATTCGATCCGTCTCTTTTACCCTCAACTCCGAAACACCCTCTATATAACTATCTCCTTCTGCAAGAGCAGCAGCAAGAAAGAGGAGAGGCAGTTCGTCTATAAGAGACGGGATCTCTTCTTTAGATACATTGACCCCTTTTAATCTGGAAGTTGATACAACTATATCAGCAGAAGGTTCGGATATAACAGAATCTCTCTCGCTGAGAGTAAGATCAATATCTATATTGGCCCCCATCCTCTTTAAGACATCCACGAAGCCGCAGCGAGTAGGATTCACTCCTACGTTCTTAAGCAGTAATTTTGAATCAGGACTTAAAAGCGTAAGCGTGATAAAAAATGCCGCAGAAGATATATCGGCTGGAACAGAGAAATTAGGTACATTAAGTCTATCCGTTCTCTCTATCTTCACCTCTAAATCATTGGATGAAATATTTGCACCAAAAGAGAAGAGCATCTTCTCTGTATGATCTCGGGATTTATACTCTTGGTGAATTATGGTTGGAGATTCCGCATATAGACCTGCTATCAAAATAGCCGATTTAACCTGTGCACTAGAAATAGGCATAACATACTCTATTCCATTTAGCTTTGAACCTATAACTTCTATCGGGAGGAAATTGGCACCATCATCACCTTTAAAATTGGCTCCCATCATAGATAGGGGCTCTGTAACCCGCCTCATCGGACGCAGAGATAATGATTCATCACCTCTGATTGTTGCGTTAAAATCCTGAGCACTCAGAAGTCCTAAAATAAGTCTTGCAGTAGTTCCAGAGTTGCCAAGATAAAGATCCTTATCAGGATTTTTCAACCCTTTAAGTCCAACCCCCGATATGCTAACCTCATCCTTTTTAACAGATATATCCAAACCTAAGCTGCGAAAAGCATCTATAGTGCTGAGTGAGTCCTGAGAAAATAAAAAATTTCTTATTTTTACTCTGTTATTAGATAAAGCAGAAAAAAATATGCCTCGATGCGATATCGACTTATCCGCTGGCGGAGTAAGCTCTGAGTCAAAAGAAATACTCTCTCTCTTCTTCTTGATTTTCATATCGAATTATAGAAAGGATTATTCTTTTAAAAATATCTCTATGTTCATTCCTTCTGCTATATTATCTCGACCCTCTAATATATCCAATACAGCCATAGAATCATAAACTCTATCCGGATTAAGCTCTCCTTTTAATTGACCCTGAATATTAAATTTGTATACAGAGTCTATCTCTACACCATCTTTGACTCCTTTATTTAGAACAATAAAACCATACTCTTTATTGAAAGCCATAATCTCTGCCTCTATTTGAACAACTTTACTCTCTAGTAGAGGCTTAGCTTCTGGAAGAATTTCTTCTACTGTAATATTCTCAAGCTGCACATTGTCATCTTCTACTATAGGCTCTCTTTCTACTAATTTTGGAATCTCATCCTTAAGTTTGCTCTGATACTTTTCTAGCTTGGCCTTCTGTTCTTCGAGCCTGCCAAGGAGTACACCTCTTTCCTGCGATAATATGATGATCTCTGATTTAGCTCCATCCAGATTATCCACCAGTCTACCTATCTCATTGGAGAGCTCTTCATTTTTGACTATTTTTTTCTCAAGCTCCTGAGTTATTTTTTGATAATCATCTTTTATCTTACTTAAATCTTCTTTTATCTTCTGCTTATCCTTTTGCATCAAATCCAGATCAGCCTCCACGTCTTTTCTCAACATCACCTCTCTCTCTTTCTCTTGATAAAGAAAAAAGTAACCCGTTCCGATACCGGATGTTATAACTAAGATGAGTATAAAAATCAAAATTTTCTTAAACATATCACACCTCCTGTATAATATTATCTAAGATAAGATTATAGTTCGCTATTCCTAATTTAGAAAGCAAATTTTTAAAATCATTTGCCAATGGGGCCTTGAAATTGATCTGAATATTTTTCACAGGATGAAAAAACTTTATATGGTAAGCATGTAAAGCCTGGCGAGCTATCAAATCTGAACTCTTGCCATATTTAGAATCTCCAATAATAGGATGTCCATAATGTTTCATGTGGACTCGCAACTGATGCGTTCTGCCTGTCTTAGGAAACAGGGCAATAAGAGTATAAATCTTCTTAGACTTAACGGTAATCTTTAGGCTGACTCTTTGAACAACCCTAAAATAGGTCTCTGCTGGCCTCCCTTTAGAATCATCTATCTCCATAATTGTTCTTTTAATCCTCGACCTTCCAATGGGCCTTACAATTAAGCCTTCATCATACTCAACGCTGCCTTCAACTAAGGCAAGGTAAATTTTAATAACCTCTTTATTTTTAAATTGAGCAGCTATACCATTATGAGCTTCGTTGTTCTTAGCAATAATCATAATGCCAGAAGTATCCTTATCAAGCCTGTGCACAATACCGGGCTTTAAAGGCCCGTTGATATTTGAGAGCTCATTGAACTTAAAAAGCAATCCGTTAATTAGAGTGTCGGAATCGGACTTGCTTAGCGGATGAGTAATAACACCGGCAGGCTTATTGATAACCGCTATATCTTTATCTTCATATATAACAGAAATACCCATATCTTTAGGCTCTATATCATTCTCTCTAAATCCGTTTTTCAAAATGCTTACTTCATCCCCTTCTCTAACGATATCTGAAGGTTTTACCGCACTGCTGCCATTGACTGAAACAGCTTTCTGGTAAATTATTTTTTTGATCTTCTCTCTAGAGATATCTTTAAGCTCACCGTGGAGAAGACGATCTAATCTAATACCAGAGCCTTCGTACTTAAAAGAGTAACTATTCTTTTCTAAATATGGCATCTTTTAGCATTAAGCATATTGCTACAGTTATATAGCTATCTGCAAGATTAAAAGTAGGGAAAAAAGCAAAGTTTAAGTAGTCTATAACTCCTCCGTAAATAAACCTGTCTATGAGATTAGAGGCTGCTCCAGCTATGATTAAAGCAAAGCTTAAATATAAGGCTCTGGTATTTAAACAAAATAAGAAATAGATTAAAAAGGAGATTAAGATACAGGTATTCACCCATATAAATACCTGAGGCAGATTAGCTAAGACCCCAAAAGCTATTCCAGGATTTACCAAAATCTTAATATTAAAAAACCCGGGCAGAAGATCATAGACAACCTCACCTTGCGGAAATATGCTCAAATAGGTCTTTACTATCTGGTCCACCAACAACAAAATGACTATTAGAAAAAAATGAAGCCCCTTACCTTTGGGGCAGCTTTTCATTCCTTTTCCCTTTGAACCCTCTTCTCTTCTTCGATTTGGCATTCTAAGCAGTGTTTAGCATAGGGAATAGCATTTAAGCGGCTTTTCTTTATATTGTTCTCACAAAGCTCGCAGATACCATACTCGCCAGAATCAATCCTAGATAGAGCCTCACCTATAAGATACACTAATTCCTGTTCATTGTTGGCCAAAGCATAAGAAAACTCTCTATCAAAGCTGTCTGTAGCCATATCAGCCATATGATAGGTATAGTTTGATATCTCTCCAGATACATCTTGTTGGGATTTAAAGATACTATCCTCAGTTAAATGTCTTATCTCTAAAGATATTTTCTTTTTTAAATCCATTAGAACCTTCTTGATCTTTTCCAGCTCCTGCTTGTTGAGTTTTTTATTCATGATATCTTCTCCAATACTTTAGCACAGCGAAGGCAAACATCTCTATGTTTTCCATCTTTACCAACATCAAAAGTATAATTCCAACAACGCATACACTTCTTGCCCTGACTCTTCTCAACAACAATATCTATCTTTCCAAAACCATCTATATCCTCAGCGCTGCAATCTGCTTTATTAATCTTAAGTAGCTCCGCCTCTGAGACTATAAACAGCATGGCCAAAATAGATTTATAATTATCCAAGAAGTCATAGCTGTTGTCCAGTAGAATTTTTAACCTCACCTTAGTTTCAAGTGAGCTGCCTATCTCACCTAGTTCCCTCTTTCTCTCAATCGCCTTCATGACAACATCTCTTAAAATAAAGAGCTTATTAAAATCCTGCAAAACCTCCTTGCTCTCTTGATTTAATGCCATATCTTTAAAAGAAGTCAGATGTACACTATCGCACCTTGAATCGTCTTCATCTTTAATCTCTAAGTTTTCCCAAATATCTTCAGCCGTAAAAGGCAATATTGGAGCTATTAGCCTCACCAGCGTAGACAGCAAATGGTAGATTACAGTTTGAGAAGATTTTCTCTTCTGATCCTGGGGATTAAAAGTATACATTCTGTCTTTAAGGATATCTAAGTAGATGGATGATAGTCTCTCGTTCATAAAAAGATAGATTTTTTTAAATACCTGATTAAATTCATAATTACCATAAAGAGATTCGACTTCCTTATTAAGCACTATAGACTCTGCATATATCCAGCTATCTATCAAATCCAGATCTGAATATGAAACCTTATCCTTTCTAGGATCATAGTCGTATATATTACTCAAAAGAAATTTAAAAGTATTTCTTATCTTTCTGTAGGACTCTGCGCTCTGCTTTATTATGTCCTCTGAGATTCTTAAATCCTGAGTAAAATCCCGTGATATAGACCAGAGCCTTAAAACATCAGCGCCATATCTCTGAATCACCTTCAATGGAGATATCACATTACCTAAAGATTTAGACATCTTTTTTCCTTCGCCATCAACCACGAAACCATGCGTAAGAACAGTTTTATATGGAGGTTCCTCTTTTATGCTAATTCCCGTAATAAGAGACGACTGAAACCACCCTCTATGCTGATCGCTACCTTCAAGGTAGAGGTCGGCAGGATAGCTTAAATTATACTTATCTTTTAATACTGCCTGATGACTTATTCCAGATTCAAACCAGACATCTACGATATCATTCTCTTTTTCAAAGAGGTCGACATTATTATTACCGCAATGATCACATTGAAAACCTCGAGGCAGAAATCTCTTATAACTTTCTTGAAACCATAGATCAGCACCATTCTCCTCCACTTCATCAGCAACATTGAGAATAAAATCTTGATTTAAAACAGAACTTTTACAATTCATACACCTAAGAGAGGGGATTGCAACACCCCAGTATCTTTGGCGGGAGAGACACCAATCCGGACGTGTCTGAAGCATCCCTCTCATTCTCTGTAAACCTATCTTAGGAATCCACCTTACTTTATCAGCTGCCTTAAGTAATTTAGAGCGCAAATCGGACTTATCTATTGACATGAAAAGCTGTAATGTAGCTCTAAATACAATTGGAGATTTACATCTCCAACAATGAGGATAGGAATGCTTTATCTTCTCTTCCTTTAAAAGCAGGTTTTTATTTTTAAGTACCTCTCTTACTTTTTCATTCCCGTCCCAGACAAGCTGACCGGAAAATTCGCCAACATCTTCAAATATGCCTTTATCGTTTAAAGGCATGATCATATCAAGCCCTTTCTCTCTACCTAAAAGATAGTCCTCCATACCGTGACCTGGAGCTATGTGGACACACCCTGTACCATCTTCCATGGATACAAAATCAGCCCCAACAACTTTAGACTCCCGCTCTATGAAGGGGTGCTTTAAATGAAGGCCTTCAAGCTCTCTTCCTTTAGCAGTGTGAATTACAAAGTCTACCTCTAAGGCAAGCTTCTCTTTTAAAAAAGGCAGTCTTTTAGAAGCAACGACCAGCAGTTCTTCTGTTTTTAGCTTCAAGAAGCTATATTCCTCTTCATTGCTAAGCGCCACAGCAACATTGGATATCAATGTCCAAGGAGTAGTGGTCCAAATTAAAAAATAAGACTGACTTGGAAGGCTCAGATTAGCCGCTAATTCTGAATTACTATTGATCATAAACTTTACATATATAGAGTCAGATAGGTGCTCCTCGTATTCTACTTCAGCCTCAGCTAAGGCGGTTTCACACTTAATACACCAATTCACAGGTTTAACATCTTTATAGAGATAGCCTTGCTTTACAAGGTCTGCTAAAGAACGTAAAATAGTGGCTTCATAGTCATAGTTTAAAGTAAGATAAGGAGTATCCCAATTAGCCATACAGCCTAATCTCTGAAACTCTTTTTTCTGAATCTCTACATACTTAAGAGCATAATCCCTCGCCTTCTTGCGAAACTTAACAGGCTCTATCTCAGATTTTTTCAACCCAAGATTTTTAATAAGCTGATGTTCTACGGGTAAGCCATGACAATCCCAGCCAGGTATAAGATTAACAAAATGACCAGTCATGGATTGAAATCTTAGCACTACATCCTTCAATGTTTTATTTAAGGCGTGACCAAGATGGATATCTCCATTAGCGTAAGGAGGCCCGTCATGAAGAATATAAGGAGCATTGTTTTTATTCTTTAATTTAATCTTTTCATATAAATTATTTTTTTCCCACTTTTCAATAAAACCAGGCTCCCTCTGAGGAAGATTTCCCCGCATAGGAAAATTAGTTTTGGGAAGATTTAAAGTCTCTTTATAGTCTTTCATCTTAACTTCGGTATTAACTTATAGACAAGTTGGGCTAACTTAGGCTCTGCTTTTGCAGCAATCCTGAGTATCTCTTTGAAATCTACCGGCTTCAGCGCATCAGGTAAACATAGAGCGGTAACACAGCTTATACCCAAGACCTTGAACCCGCAATGAACAGCTGCAATAACCTCAGGGACAGTAGACATGCCTACACAATCAGCCCCTATGGTTCTTAAAAAACGGTACTCTGCTCTTGTTTCTAGGCTCGGCCCTGTTAAGCCAGCATATACACCCTTATGCACTCTTATCTTTAAATCTAAAGCTAAGTCCATTGCCAGCTTCAGCATCTCCTTATTGTAAGGTTCGCACATATCCGGGAACCTCTCTCCAAGCTTATCATCGTTAGGACCAATAAGAGGATTTAGACCCATAAGGTTTATATGGTCGTCTATCAGCATGAGATCTCCTTTTTCAAAACAAGGATTCATCCCGCCTGCAGCATTGGAGATTATAAGGTGCTTCGCGCCCAGAGCACGCATAATACGTATTGGATAGACAACATCATAGACAGAATAACCTTCATAGAGATGAAACCGTCCTCCCATAATTACTACATTCTTAGTGCCAACCTTTCCAAAAATTAACTCTCCCTTATGCCCCTCTACTGTAGAGAGAGGGAAATGAGGAATGTCAGAATAGTCCATACTCTTACTGTTTTTAATCTTTTCTCCAAAAGCAGATAATCCTGAACCCAAAACAATCGCTACATCAGGCCTGACTTTAATACTCTTTTTTATAAAAGAGCCTGTCTCATTGATTTTTTTTCTTAAATCTTCCACTTTAAACTCCTCTTTTAAATACTTCCTTTAAGATAGTAGCTTATCTCCAGCAGCGTTTTAACTAAAAATGATCTCAAAAATATTATTATAAAGAACGCAATAATCGGAGATATATCTATTCCAATGCCAGCTCCAATAGGCAGCATTCTTCTTATAAGAGAGAGTACAGGTTCTGTAACTTTATGCAGAAACTGAACTATTGGATTATAAGGATCCGGATTGACCCAAGACAATAAAGCACGTATTAAAATTAACCAGTAGTATATAGTAAGCAGAACGCTCAAAATCTCAGCTATTGCTCTAATTAAATTAGCAAATATAAACATTATCTTCCTAACTCCTTTGCCCTATTCATTGCTTTTTTAATTCCATCTTTTATAATACCTGATAGATCGCTCTGCTGCCAATAATCCAAACAAGCCTCCGTTGTTCCTCCGGGAGATTTAACCATCCTAATCAACTCATCTGTTGAAATACCCAATTCTCTTAATACTTTTAGAGTTCCTCCCAAAGTATCTAGAGCAATCTTAGAAGATATATCCCCAAGACCAATCTCAGCTGCAGACTCCTCAATAGACTTAAGGAAATAGGCAAAATAAGCAGGTCCGCTGCCAGATATAGCTGTAATGGCATTTATTGAATCTTCGCCTACTACTTTAACATCTCCTATGTTAGCAAATATTTTCTTAGCCAACTCAAGCTCTCTATCGTTAACTTTTTCTGAATGAGTGAGAACCGTAAAAGATTCACCCACCAAGGCACCCATATTCGGCATCGCCCTAATCACCTTCTCTAAAGAACCTTCGTTCTGGATAAAACCTATAGAGGCTCCAGCCGCTATTGAAATAAAAAGCTTATCTCTTCTTAAAAGACGGCCGATCTTATTCAAAAGCTCTTTTAAGTCCTGAGGCTTAACTGCCAGTATAATAACGGCGGATGAATCTATGAGCTGCTCAATATCAAGACATTTTAATCTTCTGTATTTATCAATTATTTCCTCACACCGCACATCATCAGACTCATTAAAATATACCTTATAGCCTCTTGATCCTATTAAGCCTTTAACTATAGCCTCACCCATCTTCCCTAATCCGATAATTCCAATATTCATAGTCTCTCTCCAAAGATTGCTCTACCCAATCTTATAAAATCAGCCCCTTCTTCAATTGCAATCTCAAAGTCATCGCTCATTCCCATTGAAAGATAGAGCTTTCTATTTAACTTTTTACTTATATCATCTCTTACAATTCTAAGCCTTCTGAAAGACCCTCTAATTGCATCCTTATTATCTGTAAAAGGAGCTACGGTCATAAAGCCCACTAAGTCCAGCTGCTTGAACTCTACTATTCTACTAACTAAGGCTTCTATGTTATCCTCACTAACTCCAAACTTCGTCTCTTCTCCGGAAGTATTTACCTCTATAAACACTTTTTGATATTTGTTTTTAATTCTAGAGCACCTATCTATCTCCTCGGCTAACTTTATGCTATCTAAGGAGTGTATATATTCAAAGATATCAACAGCATATTTTACCTTATTAGTCTGGAGATGTCCAACCATATGCCAGCAGATATTAAGACTTTTCAAGTCACCTAACTTGCTTTTTGCCTCCTGGATACGATTCTCTCCGATATCGGAAACACCTAGAGAGGAAGCTTCTCTTATCTTCTCTATATCTACATTCTTCGTTACAGCAACTAGTTTTATAGAATCGGGAGCTCTATCGCTCCTCAGGGATGCTTTTTTAATTTCCTCTTTTATTAAACTAAGATTTTTCGAAATCATTGCCACTAATTTTACCTAAGCAATATAGCCCTGTCAAACTATACCATCTACTACTATTAAACCTCTAAGAGAATTACCTATAAAGACCTTCTCTGAACGCTTAAGATCTTTCAGATATAATGTTTTCTCGCAAACCCTACCGCTATCTAATAGATCTCTCCTCAATACCCCTGACAACAGACCGCATTTTACAGGAGGCGTATAAAGATGGTTATCCAGCAGCAGGAATATATTGCTAATAGCCCCTTCAGTAATCTGACCTTTGGTGTTCATATAGATAACATCAAAAAAACCTTCTTCAAGAGCTTCTATCCTCTCCTTATCATAAATATCCCGTCGAGTGGTCTTATGGTAAAGATATACGTTATCAGGATCTATCTTAGTCGGACTGATCTTAATCTTGATGAGAGAGTTAAGATCTTCCAGTATCCTAAACTCTATTTTAATATTACCTTCCATATCAAGCGTTAGCCTTACCCTATACCTATCTTCTTTAAATTCTTTCTCAAGCTCAGATAGTCTCTCTCTTAAGATACCAATATCTAGAGAAATCTGAAAATATACTGCTGAGCTAGACATCCTATCTATATGATTTTCAATAAGATAATACCCTCTACCTTTATCCCAGCGCATAGTCTCTATTAGATTAAAACAAGAGAAATCTCTATTTAAAAAATCCGCCTTAAGAATAGCCTCTTTATACTCAGACTTATCTAAAGAGTCATACACAATGCCGCCTCCAACACCCATCTCAGCCCTATTTTTATCCAGAAGAATAGTTCTTATAGCTACATTAAAACATGTTTCTCTATTTGGAGAGATGTAGCCAATTGAACCTGTATATATATGACGCGGCTCCTTCTCTAACTCTCTGATTATTCTCATCGTACTTATCTTGGGGGCTCCGGTAACAGATCCGGATGGAAAGAGAGATTTAAATAGCTGCTGATAGCTGAGGCCTTTATTTAAAACCCCTGCTACGGTAGAGGTCATCTGATGCAAAGTGCGATACCTCTGAACTTGAAACAATTTTTCAACCTTAACGCTGCCTATAGAAGAGACTTTTCCCAAATCATTTCTTAGCAAATCAACTATCATGAGATTTTCAGAACGATTTTTAATATCTTGAGCTAACCAAGCCTCTTGGTCTCTATCTTCTAAATTAGAGAAGCCTCGAGAAACAGTACCTTTCATAGGTTCAGTCAAAATATTGCCCTGAGACATTTCAAAAAAGAGCTCCGGCGAAAGAGATATGATATTATTATTACCGGTATTAACGAAAGCGCTGTATGACGTTGGCTGACTCCTGCGTAAATTAAGATAGAGACCTAGCGCGCTCCCCTTAAAGTTAAATTTATATTTAAAAGTATAATTGACTTGATAGGTCCGGCCTGCTTCGATATATCTTTTTACCTTGGCGATAGAGCTGTTATACTCCTCCTCTTTGACGTTTGGCTTAAGCCCTGTTATCTTATAGCTTAAATCTCCAGAGACACCAGATGTCAAGGATCTATCATTATAGCTATGATCAACAATTAAAGGTTCCCTGCTAACGCCTAGCCATATAAGCGGAAAACCCGTGTTTGATCGACATAAGCCTTTGAACGATTCTTCAAAAAGATACCCTGCCTCATATGAGAAAAAACCGCAGAGCCAGAAACCTTTTGTTAAAAAATTTTCAACTTTTTCAAAAAAATCATCCAGGTTATCTCCTGGATTAAACACCAAAAAATCCTCGAAATTATTAAAAAGAAAAGATCTTTGATTGTCAAAATTAGAAGATGCGCTTTCAAGAAATACAAAAGGGCTATCAATTATAGGATTGATTAAAGATATTACTCTTTTTTCAGTAAAAGGAACGCTCCGGGGATACAAGATTTAATCTTTAAAAATTATTTTTCTAAACCTGTGCTTCCCTACTTTAAGAATATACTCGCCCCGCTCTGCTAGTTGAAAATCTTCATCCTCTATTCTACTAGAGCCCAGAGTCACAGCGCCCTGCTTTATCAAACGTCTAGCATCGGAATTACTCTTGACGCAACCGCTATGCACTATCAAATCTACTATCCATGTTTCAGAATTAATCTGATGTTCCTCAATCTCTTGGGGGGCCTCTTTATTAGAAAAGACTTTGATAAAATTATCCTTACTATCTTTCGCTTCATCCTTACTATAAAATATTTCAACAATCGCTTCAGCTAATATAAGCTTGGCATCACGTGCATTATTGTTTTTTATATCTTCCAGATCCAGCTTAGTAAGCAGCTCTGCATATCTTAGAATAAGACTATCAGGTATAGACATGACTTTACCGAAAATATCTTTGGCCGAATCTTCTAAAGCAATATAGTTATCTAAGCTTTTAGACATTTTCTGCACTCCATTCGTACCCTCTAATATAGGTAAAGTAATTATAACCTGAGGGCTCTGCCCGTAATCCCGCTGAAGCTCACGTCCGACCAGAAGATTAAACTTCTGGTCTCTTCCGCCTAACTCTATATCGGATTCCAAGGCAACAGAATCATAACCTTGAATTAAAGGATAAAGAAACTCTGTTAAAGATATCGGCTTACCCTCTTTATAGCGCAGCATAAAATCATCCCTCTCGAGAATTCTAGCAATCGTATAGTGAGAGCTAAGCTCCAAGACATCTTCAAAGTTCATCTTTTCAAGCCATTCTGAGTTTAAGACAACCTTGGTCTTCTTAGGATCAAGAACCTTAAATATCTGTCTTTTATAAGTTTTTGCATTCCGCTGGGCCTCTTCCTTGGTCAGTCGAGGCCGAATCTCTTTCTGTCCGCTCGGATCACCTATTCGAGCTGTAAAATCACCTATTAAAAAATATACTCTATGGCCTAAATCTTGAAAATCCTTGAGTTTTTTAAGCAGCACCATATGTCCTAAATGAAGATCAGGTGCGCTAGGATCAAATCCTGCTTTAATATTTAAAGGCCTATTAGAGGCATATGAACTCTCTAGCTTCTTAAGAAGGTCTTCTTCTGTGATCAGCTCATCTAAACCCCTTTTGATTATCTTTAACTGCTCATCAGGGGCAACCTTATTATTCATCTCTTTTTTCATCAGAAGCCTCTCCTGCTTCTTCTTTAACCTCTCCCTCTTCAGAAACCTCTTTTGCTTCATCCTCAGCCTGAATAGATTCAGAATCCTCAATTACTACCTCTTCCTCGGAAACATCTTCAGGGCTAACTTCTATTTC
>Ga0075121_1001863_pt1 | contig 12589 bp, 8 predicted proteins | sample AntAceMetag02UKG_FD_69793 | JGI IMG/M metagenome (GOLD analysis project Ga0075121, IMG submission 69793) | Saline lake microbial communities from Ace Lake, Antarctica - Antarctic Ace Lake Metagenome 02UKG | ecosystem: Environmental > Aquatic > Non-marine Saline and Alkaline > Saline | place... | reverse complement strand
ATACACCTTGCCACCGGGCTGATTGTGGGATACCCACCATGTCCATATATTACTTATTTCCACGATTTTATCGAAAAGAGATACGACGTTGAAGTAGTTTATGGCACCCATCCCATACCCCAAAAATATCTTATTATGCATGAAAAATTAGGGACATGGAATGGTCCTGAGTGGAAACAGATTATTCAGCCGACACTGGCGGATGAAGAGATTCGTTTAGCCTATGATTAATGCGGGGCAAGCCTCGTTAAAAACCATTATTGTCCCGACGTGCCGGGATAATAATGGAAAGTATTCACGCAGCATGGAGTCTCTGCACTCTATAGAGGGACAGGCTCCGTGATAAATCTTCACCTCGTTTCCATACTCTGAGCGGTAACGCAGAAAGGAAGACATGTAAATGAAAATAGCAATAATGGGGATCGGCGGCGTAGGCGGTTATTACGGAGGAATGCTGGCAAAACATTACTCCGGTGATAAAAACGCTGAAGTCGTTTTCATAGCGCGCGGGCCACACCTCGAGGCGATAAAGGCAAACGGGCTGCAGGTAATGAGCGCGGCAACAGGAGATTTCACAGCCAGGCCTGATCTGGCAACCGATGATCCGTCGGACTGTGGCATATTCGATATTATCCTCCTGTGCGTCAAGGGCTATGATCTTGCGGAAAGCGCGCGACTGCTCGCGCCCAACACAGGCAAAAACACCGTCGTCATTCCTGTTCTGAACGGGGTGAATAACACAGAGAAATTGAAGGCAGTTCTCGATAAGGGAAAGATATGGAACGGGTGTGTGTATATTGGATCTCATATCGTGCGGCCCGGCGTTTGTCAGCAGTCGGGTGGTTCGTGCAAGATGTTTTTCGGGAATGAAACGAATGACGAAACCGACGGGACACGTATAGAAAATATGTTCCGGGAAGCGGGTATCGACGCGCAGTACAGGACCGACATCAACTATATCGCATGGGAAAAATACTTTTTCGTTTCTCCTCTCGCGAACGCGACCACCTTCCTCAACACCACCATAGGGGGAATTCTGGAGGACAGGGAAGGCATGGAACTCATGGGCAAACTCCTTGATGAGCTGCTGGCCCTTGCCAGGGCATATGGCATTAATTTCCCTGAAGACATCAAGGAATCAACCATCGAGAAAGCCAGGGTTTTCCCCTATGAGGCTAAGACATCACTGCAGATGGATTTTGAGAAGGGGAAGCGAACGGAAATAGAAACTTTTGTCGAATTCATAGTCAGTGGGACCAGAAGGCTGGGTCTGCCCGCCACCACTCACGAAAAGATTTACGCGGCACTAAAAGCCCGTGAGTAGATGACAGTGCTGGGGGACACTTGGGGGACAAGGTGTATGTGGTTATTTTGATACTAAGAATAGCGGACAGGAAAGATGTTCACCAAATTACGTTATAAATAATTGGCGGAAGTGCATGTCATAGTTGAATTGCAAAGAAATCAAACAGTGGTTTATAAAAGTTTCCCCAGTAGGTTATGGCCACCAAAATAATTGTAGCAATAAGACTTGCCTTAGAATTACGATCACTCTCTATTAGTGAAGTTATTAGATTTATTAAGAGTACAGATAGAAACACCAATTGTGGCAATGCTTTCTTTAGCAACTGAAGGATGCTATTCCCGTCTGATAAGATATCTTTTGCTGGGATCTCAACACCAACAGCTATCGTTGCCATAGCCAAAACACTTAGAAATGCTAAAAAAATGATCAATGGCTTCATTTTACCCTCCACGGCACTTTATAACTATCACTATTTATATGGGAAATCTACATAAATCATATTATTTCTTCAAGGAAGGAAGAAATAACTTTCAAACTTCAAATCCGGTGTGGGATTCTAGAACCGCAAGGTTAAAGGAAGGTTAAAGAAATATATTCGCTAAAAATCGAATTTTACGAATAATTTGGCGGAAGTGCATGGGAATCGAACCCACCTGGGACGGTTCTAGCGCCCCACACCGGATTTGAAGTCCGGGAGGCCCACCAGTGACCTTGGCACTTCCGCGCGAATTTTAAATCTGTTTTTATCTCTCTCCATACAGGTTGTCAATCGTTGAGATATTCCGGCTCTTTTGCGAAATCCTGAGAACTATCGAGGAGCTGCACCGTTACCTCGCTGCCGGCTTTAATAAAATCCATATCTTCGGGAATGACAATTATGCCGTTTGCAAGAACCATGGACTTCAGTATACCGGAACCCTGCTGCCCTGTAGTTTCCACGACAAATCCCCTTCCCTGACTTTTTATACGGCCCCTGATAAAATACCTGAGTCCCCTCTTTTTCTTTATGTCTTCTGTAAGTTTTGCCCTTATGGTTCTGCGAAAGACATCTTTATGTCCGGTCATTTTCAGTATCGCGGGTCTTACATACTGTTCAAAGGTGATCATGGATGACACCGGGTTGCCGGGAAGCCCGAAGGCCGGCTTGCCCTCTCTGGAACCAAAGGTCATCGGTTTTCCAGGTCGTTCTGCCACCTGCCAGAAGTCTATGCCGATGCCCATATCCTTCATGACGTCTTTTACGAAATCGTAATCTCCAACCGATACCCCGGCCGACGACACGATGATATCAGCCCGCATGGCACCCCTGAATTTCTCAGTCAGATCGTCAATGTTATCTCTTGCGATACCAAGTTGAAGCGGTATGCCCCCGCATTCCATCACCTGCGCCGCGAGGGAATAGCTGTTGCTGCTTACAATCTTTCCGGGTGATGCCGCGCCGTCTATATCGACAAGTTCGTCTCCCGTGGCGATAAGCGCCACCAGCGGTTTTTGATATACATCTACAAAGGAGCGTCCAAGGGCGGAAAGCATCCCCGTCTCCGCCGGTCTCAGCAATGTTCCTGCGTGTATGACCAGATCCCCTTCCCTTACATCTTCTCCGGCATATCTGATATTCTGACCTCTTGCCACCTGAGCGTGTATCCGCACACTGTTGCCGTCAGACCCTGTTTCTTCCACCATCACAACGGCGTCGGCTCCATCAGGCACAGGAGCGCCCGTCATGATCCTTGCCGCCTCTCCCGATCCAACTGTTTTTTGAGGGGTATATCCGGCCGGTATGTCCTCAATAACTCTCAGAACAACAGGAATTTTTGCGTCGGCCCCGGCTGTGTCCTCCGATTTCAGCGCGTATCCGTCCATCGCAGAATTGTCCCTCGGTGGTATGTCGCGCGGGGCATGGACGTCTTCTCCAATAACCCTTCCCGTGGCGCTTAGTATCTCCGCCTTTTCAAGTCCGAGGGGAACTATGGAACTGATAACATGATTCAACGCTTCTTTGACCGTTACCATGATGTAGCCGTAATCCTTTCACTCCGTGGGAACACTTACTGTACCCGGATTTGCGCATAACAAGTTATTACTATATTAAACCCATATTCCTGTCAATATCTCTGAATCATTTCTGCCTTGAATAAATATGGGCTATGTTATAGGTAGGTCCCGTGTTTATGGGCAGGCATCTGCCGGACACATGAAAACTGCAGGGGGAAACGATATGAACATTATAGAGACACAGAAAAAAATCAGAAGCCTTCTGAATGACAGAAATGCCATCCTTCTGGCCCACCATTATCAGCGCGATGAGGTTCAGGATATCGCTGATATACTGGGTGATTCTCTGGCCCTCAGCATGGAGGCGGCTGAAACAACAGCGGATGTTATTGTCTTCGCCGGCGTGCGATTCATGGCGGAGAGCGCTTCCATACTGTCGCCGGATAAGACTGTACTCCTCCCCCGCCTCGATGTGGGATGTCCCCTCGCGGACAAGATTACCGTTGAAGAGCTGAAAAAGGCAAAGGCGGAGAATCCGGATGCAAAGGTGGTTACATACGTTAATTCATCGGCCGAAACCAAGGCCCACAGCGATATATGCTGCACATCCACCAATGTCGTGCGCATTGTCAACAGCCTTGATACAGATACCGTAATGATGGTCCCTGATGGAAATCTCGCGAGCTATGCCGCACAGTTTACCGAAAAGAAGATAATCCCGTGGAAGGGGTTCTGTTATGTGCACCACAACCTGTCTCCGGAAGAGGTACAAAAGGTCCAAAATAATAATCCGGGGGTTCCGTTTGCCGCCCATCCTGAATGCCGCGCCGAGGTTCTCGCAATGGCAGACTTTGTCGGGAGTACAGCGGCAATTCTGAAGTTTGTCAGCCAGTCCGATGCGCAAAAAGTCATTATCGGAACAGAACAGGGGATCATGCATCAGTTAAAGAAGGAGAGTCCCGACAAGTCATTCATACCCGCATCGGACAATCTGATCTGCCGGGACATGAAGCGTATGACGCTTGATGATATCCTCAACTCTCTGCTCGAGATGAAACATGTGATAACTGTACCTGAAGAGATACGGGTTCCTGCGAATCTCGCCCTGAGCAGGATGCTGGAGGCATCGAAATAACGGTTTACGGTTAGCGGTTGAAAAGCTGTTAGCCGGCAACCGTGAACGGTTATTAATCTACTTTAAAAAGCTGAACTTTTGCGTGAGAAAAATAGTAGATAGAAAAACAGAATTTTTGGATTCCTCCCTTCGCGCGCTTGTCAACAACATCCTTCGCGGGGATGAGGCGATGGATATCTGCGGCCTTCCGGGATCCGCGAAACCCTTTATCGCGTCACTCCTTTTCAGAAACACAGGGAAGACCATCCTCTTTATAACTCCTACCCTGAAGGAAGCTCTCGATGCCTTCCGCGATCTTTCCTTCTTTCTTGGAGGAGAAGACGTTCTGCTTTTCCCCCCGTGGGAAATCATCCATCCAGACGACACCCTCTCCCGGCAAAATGAAAATGCGACCTGGCGGGCAGGCATCCTGTCAAGACTCCTGTCAACAAAACCGGCTGTGGTAATTGCCCCGGTGAGCGCCCTAATGCAGAAAGTTGCCCCGGCTGAGGTTTTTAACAATTATGCCGAGACAATCTCTATCGGAGACGAAAGAGACAGAGACGGGTTAGCGCAGAAACTGACTGAGGGGGGCTATCAGCGAACCCCGCTGGTGGAAAGAGCGGGCGAATTCAGCCTGAGAGGATATATCGTTGACATCTTTCCTCCGGCCTACCCCTATCCCTTCAGAATGGAATTCGCGGGTGATGAGATCGAGTCGATCAGGGAATTTAACCCCGCAACGCAGCGATCCGTAAGAGAAATCGTGGATTATATTCTTTTTCCGGCTGGAGAGGTGATACTATCAAAAGAATCGAAAACCCTTGCATTGAGAAACATGAGGGCCAGAATTAATGAATCGGGCGTTTCAAGGACAAGGGGAGAGAGATTGCTTGACGCGCTTGAAAACGATCTGATTTCTCCGGCAAACCCACAGCTCCTTCCACTCTTTTTCGGAGGCCTTCATTCCGAAAACAATGGGGGGAATATGGACACCCTCTTTGACTATCTTACCGCAAACAGCCTCATCATCTGTGAAAGTCCCGGTATCATGGAAAGGGCCGCGGAGGAAATCATCAATGACGCGGACAAATTTCTCCGAAAAGCTGACGAAGAAGGGAGATTCTTTCTTGAAAAGGAATCTTTCCTGACTTCATGGGACAGCATCTCCCGGAAATGTGACTCCCTGCAAAGGATTTACATGGACAGGCTGCAGGCCGCAGATGCAATCCCCTTTGAAGTGGAAGACACGGGATTAAAGAGCGGCACGGAGTTTCACGCGGACGCAGACGGCATCCTCGCCCCACTCGCGGACAGTATCAAGTCCTGGATCGACCAGGGCTGCCTGGTAACATTTCTCTGCGGCGAGGGGAATATGCAGAAGATGGAACATCTTCTTGAAGGTTATTCCATCCCGGTTCACAGATCTTCTCATCCTTTTTCCCTCGATCCCGTAGAAATGAGGGGGGGATGTCTCGTTCTCAGAGAGGGAAAGATAACAAAAGGGTTTTCATATCCCCGGCTGAAAACGGTTATCGTAAGCGAAGAGGGAGTATTCGGGAAAAAGACGAGGAGGAGAAGACGGGCAAGTGCCAGGGAGGGATATTTTCTCAGGTCATTCGGAGAACTGGAAAAGGGAAACTTTGTTGTCCATGTGGATCACGGCATCGGCCTCTATATGGGGCTTGAACGATTGACATTCGGCAACGTGGAAAACGACTTCCTGCTGCTTGAATACAAAGATGGGGACAAACTCTATATCCCGGTGGACCGGCTGAATCAGATCCAGAGATATATCGGTTCCGACGGCTATAGCCCGAATGTGGACAAGCTCGGAGGCACATCCTGGGAAACAGTCAAGAATAAGATCAAACAATCGGTGAGGGAGATCGCTGAGGAGCTTGTTTCTATCTACGCCGCCCGGGAGGTAATGGACGGTCACAGGTTTTCTCCTTCTGAACGAGACTATGAAGAGTTTTCCTCTTCCTTCGAATTTGAGGAGACACCTGATCAGGCAAGAGCCATCGAAGACGTTTACCATGACATGAGCGAACCAAGGTCGATGGACCGGCTTGTATGCGGTGATGCAGGATTCGGAAAGACGGAAATCGCGCTGAGGGCATCATTCAGGGCCGCTATGGATGGGAAACAGGTGGCAATCCTAGTCCCTACGACTATCCTCGCGGAACAGCATCACCAGACATTTACCGGAAGATTTGAAAAGTATCCCATTCGCATTGAGGTTTTGAACCGGTATAAAACTGTTGCCCAGCAGAAGAAGATCGTTGAGGATATAAACAAAGGTCTCGTGGACATCACCATCGGCACACACAGGCTCCTGCAGAAGGATATGACATTCAATGATCTCGGACTGGTGATTATTGACGAGGAACAGCGCTTTGGCGTAGCCCATAAAGAGAAACTCAAAAAAATGCGGGCGCTTGTAGACGTGCTTACCCTGACGGCAACTCCAATCCCAAGGACACTGCAACTGTCTCTCGTCGGAATGAGGGACCTTTCCATCATCGACACCGCTCCGCAGGAACGCCGTCCGGTGGAGGTTCATATATGCGAATTCAATGATGATGTTATTAGAGGCGCGATACAGCGTGAGCTTGCAAGAGGGGGACAGGTCTTCTTTGTCCATGACAGAGTCAGGTCCATACACAGTATCGCGCGTTTTGTAGAAAAACTGATTCCCGAGGCAAAGACAAGCGTGGCACATGGACAGATGAAGGCAAAGGAACTTGAAGATATCATGGTTAAATTCGTCCGCAGAGATTTCAATATCCTCGTATGTACCACGATAATAAGTTCCGGCGTCGATATACCCTCAACCAACACCATAATAATAAATCGAGCGGACAGATTCGGACTTTCCCAGTTGTACCAGTTGAGGGGAAGGGTCGGCCGGGGAAATGAGGACTCTTACGCGTATCTTCTCATCCCTGAAGAATCCGTCCTCTCGCGGGACGCCAGAAAGAGACTTGTCATAGCAAGAGAGTTTTCAGAGCCGGGGTCAGGGTTCAAGGTGGCAACTCATGACCTGACCATAAGAGGTGGCGGAAGCGTTCTTGGCCTGTCTCAATCCGGGCACGTGTCCGCCATCGGCTATGAGCTCTACACAGAGTTGATGGAAAAGACCATCAGGGAACTGAAGGGAGAAAACTATCCGGAAGATGAGATAGATCCCGAGATACACTTTGGCATACCAGCCTTCATCCCTGATGATTTTATCGCTGACATGCATACCAGGCTTATGATTTACAAAAGGATATCAACGGTTACTTCAGAAAACGACATGTCCGGACTGAGAGAAGAGCTTGCCGACTGCTACGGACCCGTCCCTTCTCAGGTGGGCAATCTGATGGATATCATAAGAGTAAAGAACAAGCTGAAGAAGATACTTGGCAAAAGAATGGAGTACAACGGGAAGGAAATGATCATCAATTTTCGTGAAGACAGCCTCGTGGACCCTGTCAGGATAATGGAACTCTCACAGACAAAGTTCAGCGGGCTGAGACTTACACCCGATTACAGACTTAGCGTTTCCATACCAGGGCTCGGTGAAAATGAAATTATAGACCAGGCAAACTATCTTCTTGGTGAACTGGAGATTGAAGAACGGAAGATATTCTGATAGCATAAAACGATTTTGAATAATGCAGGGGGGATATATGAAACTAAAACCATTTTTTATTGTTTGCGTCATTGTTATTTTCTATTCGGTATCGCTGCATGCCGCTTTTGAAGACAGGATTATCGCCATCGTGAATGACGAGGTAATAACCCTCTCCGAACTGGATGCCACCACTCAGACCTATATGAAAAGGGTTGAAACGATTCCACAAGGGGTCAAGCGGGAAGAAGTAGTGGTACAAGCCAGAGTGGCGGCCCTGAACAATCTTATAGACACTATGTTGCTTAAACAGGAGGCGGCGAAGCTGGCCGTTGTCGTAACGGATGAGAACGTAGATACTACTATAAGTGATATGTTGAGTGAACGAAATATATCCATTGAACAACTCAAGGATGCACTCTCTGAAGATAAAACCACCTTCGATGAATACAGAGAACAGATCAGGGGAAACCTCATCACGCGCAGGCTGGTACAAACACAGATAAGATCCAAGACTCCAATACATGAGAAGGAAATCGGTGAGTATTATAGTAAGCACAAGGACAGATATGAAGGCAAAGCGGCAACCAGGATACAACAGATACTTCTTATAAAACCGAAGGATCCTGATGAAAGCGCCCGGCTGAAATTGAGATCAATGGCGCAAAAGATACTAAAAGAGTTAGAGGGTGGCAAATCATTTGACCTTCTGGTTGAAGAGTATTCTCAGGGGCCGGCCGCCAGTTCCCGCGGCGATCTGGGTTTTGTTGAACAGGGGATGATGTTTCCCGAGGTGGATTCAGCTATCTCAAAGCTCAAGAAGGGCGAGATAAGTGGAGCAATAGAATCTCCCGTTGGCTTTCATATTATGAGAGTCATTGACAAACGTGGCTCCGGGGTCAAACCTGTCGAAGAAGTAAGGGAAGAGATCATCGGAACCATAGGGAGCGCAAAGGTAAAGAAAAGATTTGAGGAGTGGTTGAAAGAACTGAGGGAAAAGTCCCTCGTCGATATCAAGTTGTGACGGCTAAAAAGGTGGTTAACAGTTCACAGTTCACGGGTACCGGTTACCGGTTAAGAACGACTTACCGTTAAACCGGCAACTGGCAACATATAGCGAAGGACTCGGAGCTTCAAGGGGTCAAGGGAAAAGATGAAAAGCTGCAACTGGAAAAACCATCAACCGGTAACTGTAAACCGATAACTGTAAACTGTTATGAAGTATATAAAGATCAGGGGTGCGCGTCAGCACAACCTAAAAAATGTAAATCTTGACATTCCGAGAGACAAGCTTGTTGTCATCACCGGTGTGTCCGGTTCCGGGAAGTCTTCTCTCGCCTTTGACACCATATATGCCGAAGGTCAGAGACGATATGTGGAATCACTCTCAACCTATGCGCGTCAGTTCATCGGTCAAATGGACAAGCCTGAGGTCGAATCCATTGAAGGACTCTCCCCCGCAATTGCCATTGAACAGAGAACCGCGAGCCGTAATCCCCGCTCAACCGTCGGCACTATAACCGAAGTATATGATTACCTGCGTCTGCTCTTCGCCCGCGTTGGAATACCCCACTGCTATAACTGCGGGAAGCGGATCGACGCCCAGACAATCGAGATGATGGCCGAAAGCGTACAGGCCCTCTCTGAAGGCACAAAGATCAATATTATGTCGCCTGTCGTCAGAGGCAGAAAAGGTGAATTTCAGAGGGAACTGAAGAAACTGCGGAAAGACGGCTTTGCCCGTGTGCGCGTCGATGGATCTATAAGAGATCTCGGCGAGGATATCATGCCTGACAGGAATAAACGCCATGATATTGATGTGGTGATCGACAGGCTGATTATAAGAACCGATATGGGAAAGCGCCTGCGTGATTCACTGGAGATCGCAACCGGACTCTCGGGAGGACTCGCCTGCGTTCAAGTCGTGGATGGGGAGGAACTGCTTTTCAGCGAAAACTACGCCTGTCCCGAATGCGGCATCAGTATGCCAGAACTTACCCCGCGGATGTTTTCCTTTAACAGCCCGTACGGCGCCTGTCCCGAGTGTGGCGGGCTTGGAACAAAGATATATTTTGACGAAAATCTTATTGTGCCCGACCCCGGACTCTCCATAAGAGAGGGTGCTATCGCCCCATGGGAGCGGAAGGATTCCATATATTATCACCAGATGCTTGAGGCACTCTCCACCCACTACGAATTTGATATAAATACACCCTTTAACAAACTGCCGGAAAGGGTGACACATGTCCTGCTGCACGGTTCGGGGAATGAAAAGATAGGGTTCTATTTCGACAGAAGAGGGAGAAGATATTTCTACGAAAAGCGTTTCAAGGGTGTGCTGAACAAACTGGAACAGATCTACCGAGAAGAAAAATCCGGCGATTCCAGGGTGGAAATTTCGAGATACATGAATATCAGTGATTGTCCGGTCTGCGGGGGCGCCAGGCTGAAAAAGGAAATCCTGTCTGTAACCGTAGGTGAAAAGAATATAGATGAGATATCCCGCATGTCGATCAGGGAATGCATGGGTTTCTTTGACAACCTGTCCTTCACCAATAATGAAGCCATCATTTCCAAAAGGATACTAAAGGAAATAATGGAGCGATTGCAGTTCCTTGTCGAAGTGGGCATGGATTATCTGAGCCTTTCGCGTTCTTCGGGCACCCTTTCGGGGGGTGAGGCGCAGCGCATCCGACTCGCCACCCAGATAGGCTCCGGGCTGGTCGGCGTTCTCTATGTCCTCGATGAACCAACCATAGGCCTTCACCCGAGAGACAGCATGCGGCTTGTCTCTACTCTGAAACGCCTGCGTGACATGGGGAATACCGTGCTCGTTGTTGAACATGACGCACAGATAATGAACTGCTCGGATGACATTATTGATGTCGGGCCGGGCGCGGGGTTAAACGGAGGCGAGATCGTCTTTCACGGAACCCCGGAAGAGATCCGCGAATCTGACACCTCCCTCACTGGAAAATATCTTTCCGGCAGGTTGACGATCCCCGTCCCGGAAAATCGAAGGCCCCCTTCCGGCCGCTTCATAATCATAGAGGGCGCATCCGAAAACAATCTCAGAGATATTGACATAAGAATTCCCGCCGATGTCTTCACCTGTGTAACCGGCGTGTCCGGGTCTGGAAAGAGCACCATGGTGATCGAGACTGTTTACAAGGCGCTTCGCCGCAGGCTGAACAGGTACAGGGGCAAATCGGGCAGGATAAAACAGATAAGGGATTTCGGTGGTATAGAGAGGGTTATCACCATGGATCAGCAGCCTATAGGGCGCACTCCAAGATCGAATCCCGCCACCTATACCGGCGTCCTTACACATGTTCGTGACCTCTTCAGCCAGCTCCCGGATTCGAGGATGAGGGGTTATAAGCCGGGACGCTTCAGCTTCAATGTAAAGGGGGGAAGATGCGAGGCATGTCAGGGGGAAGGGGTGAAGAAAATTGAGATGCACTTTCTCCCCGATGTGTACATAACCTGCGATGCCTGTCACGGAAAAAGGTTCAACAGGGACACCCTGGAAATACTCTACAAGATGAAAAGCATAGCGGATGTCCTCGACATGACGGTCAACGAGGGACTCGCCTTTTTTGACAACATCTCCCCGATACGTTCAAAGCTGCAGCTCCTTTCCGATGTGGGGCTTGGATATATAAAACTTGGTCAATCCGCCACGACCCTTTCAGGAGGCGAGGCGCAAAGGATAAAACTGGCAAGGGAACTGGGCAAACGCTTAACTACAGGCACTCTCTATATCCTGGATGAACCAACTATAGGCCTCCATTTAGCGGATATAGAGAAGCTTCTTTTTGTCCTCGCGCGCCTGGTGGATATGGGAAACACCGTCGTGGTCATAGAGCATAATCTTGACGTGATCAAATCCGCGGACTACATCATTGACCTGGGCCCGGAGGGTGGAGATGGGGGAGGAAAGATCGTTGCCGCCGGCACCCCGGAAGAAGTAGCAGAAAATGAAGAATCGATCACCGGCAGTTTCCTTCGCGAGATAATGTAAAACGTCTGTCGGGTATCTGATCATGCCGTTGCACAAACAGGATGGAAATCATTTAGGACCTCACTATGAAGATAGAAATACTGGGTACAGAATCGCTTGGTGTAAGAGGGATGTGTTGCCTTGTGACTATAGGAAATCGAAAGATATTAATCGATCCTGGCATAGCCCTGGGTTATACCAGACATGGATTGCTGCCCCATTCATTTCAGGTGGCGATGGACGAAAAGATACAAGACAGGATCGTTGATGCGTGGTCCAGTGCCACAGATATAGTGATCAGTCATTTCCACGGCGATCATATCGCCTCTAATAAACGCCAACCCATATCAATTAAACATGGAAGAAATATCATCTCTGAATCAGGGCATCAGGGTATGGGCCAAGTCTCGAAATCTCTCCCCAGTTGAACAGAAGAGGAAGAACGCGCTTTCTGCTTTTCTGAATATGATCCCGGCGGAAGAACTCAGGGATGGTATATTGAGCTTTTCCGGAAGTGTTCATCATGGAGATGTCAATGGTTCTGAAATGGTT
>Ga0075121_1001861_pt1 | contig 12598 bp, 4 predicted proteins | sample AntAceMetag02UKG_FD_69793 | JGI IMG/M metagenome (GOLD analysis project Ga0075121, IMG submission 69793) | Saline lake microbial communities from Ace Lake, Antarctica - Antarctic Ace Lake Metagenome 02UKG | ecosystem: Environmental > Aquatic > Non-marine Saline and Alkaline > Saline | place... | reverse complement strand
GCTTTGTTGAGCTTCCATTTGTTGAGCCGAACCCAGCGCCAGCGCCGCGCGGAATCGAAAAAGATATGGGCTTTATGCTTTTTCAGCGGCCAATAATGGACATGGTCTATCCAAACTCGAATCCTTTGCCAGAGGAAAGAATTTCAACCTTGAGTGGATTTGCGACACAAGGCGAGTTTGAGCCAGTGTCTTTCAGCCTTTATCCATTTGAAAAATTAAAAAATCTTAGAGTGCGCGTCAGTTCCTTAAAAAATGAAGACGGCGAGATTTCCAAAGAGAATATTGACGCATGGCTTTTGACATATGACAATGTGAGATATCCAAGATACACTTCCAAGACCTGGCGGAGAATGCCGGAACTTCTGGAAAACGTGACTGTTCATACGGCGCCCGCAAAGGAATGCCAGCGCTATTGGCTGAGAGTCAAAGTTCCGGCAAGCGCAAAGGGCGGAATTTACAGGGGCAATGTTCTTATTTCGCATGATGGCTTTGATAAAGCTCTCTCGATTCCGATTAAATTCAGAGTGTTGCCTTTTAAGCTATTGAAGGACCCGAAAAAGCATTACAGTGCATATAATTACAACATGGACAAGGAAATCGATGACCGTACCGGGCGTTTGGGCCGAAAAGCCAAGGAATATGGAAAAGAATGGATACTCAAAGCCGCCAGGAACGAATACAACGCAATGGTTGATTATGGGCTTGACACGGCTCCTACTATTTATTTGAAGTACGACCAGAAAAAGAAAGAATTTTATATACCTAACGGCGATGTTCAGATAAAAGAGATTCTTGCCGCAGGCATGAAGGGGCCTATTCCGCTCGCTGGATGCGGTATGGGGGCAATATATCGTCAACATACCGGAAAGAAGCAGGGAAGGCATTCGATGATACCCGTCATGCCACCGAAAGCCTTATACGAGCAATTGACAAAAATGACCATAAAGTTTGAAAAGAAACGCAAAGCCAAGGGCTGGCCGGAATTTATTTATGTACCATTGGACGAGGTGGCGGCAAGCTCCAGGGACTTTGGCGTGAATGTTTACAAGGCTTTTAAAAAAGCTGGCGTTAAGACCTACGCCACAAAGAATCCAAAGAGCTCCGACTCCGCATATTATGCGCCCTATGTTGATTTCTGGTGCTGTCAGCCATACTCCACTCCTTATGAAGAGGTCGTCAAGTCAAAAAAACACGAATATTGGAGTTATCCGAATCACAACCTAAATGAGAATAGAAGAACTGGCGTGAGATGCAAAGGCGGCAGGATGACTTATGGCTTCGGCTATTGGAGGTCAGGATTCACGATGCTAATTCCTTGGATATGGCGCAGTTACGACACTGATCATTTTTCTAAATACGCGGCTTGCGGAAACCAGTTTGACAAAGACGGCAACATGATGCCTGCCGTTTATTGGGAATGCTTCCGCGAGGGCGCTGACGACGCAAAATATATTTACACCTTGCAGACCGCCATTGTTCAAAGAGAAGGCTCCAGCAATTTGGCTTGTAAGGCGGCTGTTAAAAATGGGAAAGAGCTGCTCCAGCAAATATGGGATTCTATTGAAGTTCAGGAAAAGTACTTAAACAAAAATATGTGGCCCTCCGAGGAATTCAACGCCATTAGATGGCGGATGGCAGTGGCTATTATGGATTTGCAAAAATACCCGGCGGTCAATAAAAAAACTTCACCGTCAGTTATTGTGGATTGGGAAAAGGCAGGCAAAAAAGAAAGCTTGGAAAGCTTTTTTAAAGAGCAGAAAAAAAATGGCAATCTAGAAGTTAAAAGCATTGGCGATGATGATTTTTCAAAATGGAAGCCTGTCGGCCGGGAAGTTCAAAAAAGCATAGAAGCAAAACACAAAAAGAAAGGCGAAAAATCGCTTCTTTTTGACCTGACTGTTGACCATAAAAGCGATGGCGGCGGAGAAAAGGGCCACTACCCCATAGGATGGCCTAGAATGACAATTCCTTTTTCCGGCAAGGGCACTGATCTCACAAAATATGACTACTTGACGCTTTGGGTGATGGTTGACTCGGAGCGCGATGAGATTGCAGATGATTTTTCCCCTTTGTACATCGCGTTCCGCTCCAAATTAAAAAAGAAGACTCTTTATATGAAAACAATACTCAATGACACTGAACAGCGAGTTTGGAAGCCTGTCATTCTTCCTGTAAAAGAGATGATTGGCGAGCAGGCAAATGAAAAAACATGGAGTCTGATAACCTCCATTGCTGTTGGCATTTGTGAAAGCAAATACAAGCATGGCGAAAACGTGAGATTTTATTTGGATGGAATATCCCTTGTGAAATTCAAAAGCCCCGTAATCAGCTCGTTGGAGGCTCCGCGCAATCTGACATTGCCATGTCAAAATATTGTTTGCGTTTCTGAAGTGATGGGAGTGTCTGACTCCAGCAAAGAAACATACAAGATGAAGGCGCAACTTTGCGACGAAAAAGGGAATATAATTCTGCAAAAAAACTGCCCCTTGGCGAAAAATGTCAGACTCTGCTTTGATGCAAGCAAGCTGATGCCTGGCAACTATATTTTGAAAGTGCTATTGATTGACTCAAAGGGAAAAGAATGCTCAAGCAAAAGCACGCGCTTGAGAGCTGTTCCTGGACCATTTTATAAATAAAGGTGTTGAAATGTTGCATGTAAAACTCGAAGAAATTGTTATCCCGACTTATTTGCGTGGAGAAGACAGCCCGTATCCTCCGTTGACGTTTGGCAAGAAGCCTCGCAAGTATAAACCTTACCCTTATTGCATGCAGGATGATATTGACATTGGCTCCGGCGGTTTGAAATATGACCCAAAAATTAAGCATAGGGTGGTCAGGCTTTCCAACGGCATTCTTGAAGCGTTGGTCATGCCGGACATGAACGGGCGCGTTTATTCTCTAAGGAATATAAAGACCGGCCGTGAAATATTTTACCGCAACAATGTGGTCAAGCCTGCTTTGGTTTCTATTCGCGGCGCGTGGATCAGTGGCGGCGTGGAATTTAATGCGCCCACTCTGGGGCATTCAGCCAGCACTATTTCGCCTGTTTGCTGGCATATCGAAGAAAATGAAAATGAAGCGGCTGTTGTCGTTGGCGATGTCGACAGAAGCGCTAGGGAGCGTTGGCAAGTAAGGATATCCTTGAAAAAGGGAAGGGCGGCTCTGGATATTGAAACTGAAATATCAAACCCCAACAAATATCGTGAGCGCCTCTACTATTGGGAAAACGCGGCTGTGCCTGTCGGCGATGATTTGCGCTTTGTCTGCAACTCTGATTGGACTGGTGGCGGAAAGATAAAGCCATGGCCCGTTCAGGATGGAGCCGACCGCTCATTGCATGTGAACAACTATTTGCCGGTTGACCATTTTGGGTATAGGACACACACCGATTTTTTTGGCGCGCATTATTCTGAAAAACGTTGCGGCACATATCATGTGGCGCTTAGGACTGAAACAGCCGGACAGAAATACTTTTCCTGGGGAATGCGCGAAGACAATAAAATATGGGAGTCGTATCTGACTGACTCAGACGGACAGTACATCGAACTTCAATCAGGCCTTTTTGAGTCGCAGTCTGTGACAGGCTGGCTTGAGTCAGGACAGTGCGTTTCCTTTTCCGGCTCATGGTTCGGAACGGAAGACATTGGAGAACTGACATGGGCAAACAAACATGCGGCCATGGCTGTAAGCAATGCCGGAGAAAAAATGTCCGTTGATATTGCGTCCCTTGATTTAGATGGACAATTTTCGATCAGGATATTGCGGGATGGGCATAAAGCTCTGCATAGAAAAATCAAGCTTGCTCCAGGCGAGAATTCAAAAGTCAACTTTAAGAGTTTTGGAGACTTTGAACTCTTGCTTTTATCGGAAGACAATGAGCTTGTTTTTCAGGAATCATGGCAAAGCAAGCAAAGCGCAAGCGCGGAGCTTGCTCCAAAAAACTGGAGCGTTGATTCTGCGTCCGCTCCCAATTGGAATCAAATCGGAGTGTTGGGAAAATACCATTCCTGGCTCAGCGCCATTGAAGAGGCCGGGAAGCATGAAAAAGATATGCCTTTGGGCGAGATGGATGCCGCTCTGGCGGAAATATACTTGAAAACTCATCAGCTTGAATTGGCCCAAAAGCATATTGACAAAGCTTTGGCATTTTTGCCGGGAAACAGGTGTTTGCATTTGTTTGCCGCAACGGCGGCCCTTCGCAAGTTTCGGAAGGAAAAGAGCGCTGCGCTTGCATGGAAAATAAATGACCATTGCCAAGCTTCCAGAAGCAATGGAGCTCTCGGAAAAACAGTGTTGCTTATTCTTGCGGAATTCGCCTTGCTCCAAGGCCGTGTTCTTGAAGCAAAAAACATATTGGAGCCATTGATCCGCAAGGATGGCAATTGCCCCGAAACGCTTGCGCTTTATTCTGGCATTTGTCGTAAATGTGGAGATTTTTCCGGCGCAGAAAAAGCTTTTTTGAGCATTTCTTCCCTATGGCCGCAAAGAGCAGGGGAGATGTTTTTGGCAAACGGAGATGCGTCGGCCTTAAAGGGCATTTTGTCAAATAATGGCAATGCTGTTGAGTTTACGGAATTTCTTCTTGAATGGCTTATGATGTATTGGCGCGTTGCCTGGCTTGATGATTTGGAGTTTTTGCTTAAGGCTGTTGGAAAAGAGTTTTCGGGCTGCTTGGAGCATCCTGTGTTCCTTCTGATGCTGGCTGATTGCGCTCTGGAAAAAGGGGAGAGGAAAAAGGCGGTAGACTGGGCAGAAAAAGCGGAATCATGTTCAATGAAATATGTGTTCTCGTATCGCTGGGAAGATGCTGTATTGCTTGAATTAGGCTCCACGCTTCTTGAAGGGGAAGCTCCTGCCTTGAAATATTTGACAGGGATTTGGCTTGCTCAGAATGGACAGTGCAAAGATGCCGTGAAGAATCTCCGCGATGCCTTGCGGAGTTCCTCCATCGACGAAATTAAAAGGCTTTCATCTCAAGCTCTATCTCAATGGAGTTTGCTTTCAGGCGACGTGATTGGACAAAGCCGCTTTTTGAAAAAAGCTTTCAAGGCCGGCTATTTTGACAGAAGATTATTCCTTGAGCTTGACGAAGCTTTGCGCGAATTGCAGGACGTGGGATACAGGAAGACTTTGGCAAATAATATCCCCGAGGATATTCAGGGCAGGGGAGACATTGCTTTCCGAAGGGCCAGATTGTTGTTTGACGACTCTCAGGCAGGGAAAGCTTTGGATATTGTCCTTTCGCATAAATTTTCTCAGCATGAAGGGCAATCTTTTGTTCGGCGTTTGTATGTGGACAGTCTGCTGGTTGATGGCCTTGATCTTTTTGCAAGCGGAGACTTTTCCGGCGCGGCGCAGAGGTTTGAAGGGGTAATGAAATATCCCGAAAATCTGGGCTCGGCTTCCTACTTGGGCGAACACAGTCGTCTTGCGCGTTTTATCTTGGGTATGATTGACGATTCACTTGGCGACAGAAAAAAGGCCGAGGCTCTCTGGCGCGGCGTTTTGAAAAACAAAGACGGCGGCGAAGTTTACAACGGAGCCGAGTTTTCCTTTGGACAGAAAATTCGCCTTGACGAGCTTGCCGCTATTGCATTGTGCGCCCATAAATTGGATTCTTCTTCAGAACAGAAAGCGGCGCGCAATGCGATTGCCTCAAGAAAAGAAGGTGAAGATCGGGTGGCTGGCAAAGTTTTGCTCAAGATCCTGGATGGAAAAAACTCTGAGGCAATCAGGGTCGCAGAAAAAGCTCTTGGCAATTGTCCATGCTCTGCGCTTTTGCGCATAATGCTGAGTCTTGCCGCCGCAGATATTTTGCAATAATCAACGCTGCGGCAATATATTTTTCAATGCCGCTCCATTCGTTGAAAAGTATTGACGTGTGTATTTTTACGCCGGAATCTGCAAAGTTTTTGTGGTGTCCGGCAAACTTGTCAAAGTTCTCAAAGAAAACGATGGGCTTGTTGTTTTCATAAAGGCGCGGAGAATCGTAACAGAAGCCCCATTTAGACCAAAACACCGAGTTTGAGCGCAAGAACTCCATAGCGTTAAAGATTTTTTCTATTGTCAGTTCTTACCCTGTTTCATTAGCTTCAATTCATTGAAAATTTTCTTTGCTTCGCTTTTATTCTTAGCTGGAAAGACCACAAGATTTATTTCATTGTATTTATCTTCAGCAAAAAGGCCAAGTTTGCCGTTTTTATTGCTTGAGATAAACCAGGCAGCGCGTTTTTTATTTGTCTCCCACGCTCTTCCTGAAAAATTTGTAAATATAAAACGCCCCGGTTCCCCAAGCCCCCGATAAATTACTCCAATACCGCTTTCACTGCCAGCAATATCCACGTATATCCACTTTTTTACATGAGGCAAAGGACTCCATGGCTTTCCCACAAGCACTTTTGCATCATCACTTTCAATATAGTTCAAACCATTTCGGAACCCCCAGCAGAAATTGCATTTCGCAGGCCCGGCATTGTCTCGGTTGTAAACCCTGCTGCGTATAAACAGCAAGGGAAGACCTTTTATTATTTCATATTCACAATAAAATTGAGTGATCACACCTTTCTTTTCAACAGCTTTGCCTTGCAGGATAAGCATTTTTCGTTCGGGGTCATCCACGCACAGCTTAAATTCTTTCGGCTCATATCCGGTATTGGCTGCCAGTCGTAGTGGTTTCCCCGCTATTTCAAACATGACAACAGGGTAGTTTCTGTGAACTTTAGCCGTCATCGTTCCCGATTTTAAAACAGCGGAATGCTTAGACATTTTTATTGAAAAATCGCTATCCTGAGCTTTAAGGTTCATCGCTGTAAAAATACACCCGAAAGATATTATTGAGTATAAAATGTTTTTCATAGTATATCTCTTTTCTTATTTACTCTTCGCCAGTGATGGCTATGAGAATCGGAACGGCCCATCCAGCGGAAATAAAATCTATACTGCCTATTTCAACATTCGGCTCCGGGTTTCGCCACTCGACAACATAAAGACCTGTCTCTCTAGGAGTCCCGTTAGATTTAATAATTCCGCGCCAACCTATTATCGCGTTTGGCACAGTCGGAGGATTCCACCAGTCGGCAATATTTTCGCCGTTTTCAAGTTTTAAAGTATTTTGTTGTATTGTTCCCCCCTTTTTTATATTCATGTTCATCCTTAGGAAAGCAACAGTTGGTTTTTTCCTGTATGCCCAGCAGGATGTTACTAGAAAATAAAGTTTTTCGGCTTTTCGGCGCACTTGTATGTTTTTTATCTCCAGTGGCAGGAATTCTGTTTTTGAATGCTTTATTCCCTGAAGAACAATGCATGACTTTCCGTTGTTGCTTGAAGGATTGATTATATTAAACGGCGCTCCGGCGAAAGTCTGTTTTCCTACAGGAAGTTTCGAGGCATCATTTTTTGGGCCTTGATCTGACCAACCGCCTTTAGCATCGTGCGCCTTGCTGTCCGCAAACCCCATGTTAACATATTTTTTAAGATCAACCTGAAAACATTTCCCGGCATCCACTTTATATTCACTGAGCTTTTTGTCCGTATTTTTAAGTTCAGGCGCGTGAGGGTCGTCAAAACCGCCGAGGGTGTAATTCATCAGGTTTACGGTATATTTTGTCGCTACAGAGTCGATTTCAAATCGGTCAATAGTTTTGAGTTGGGAAAAAAAGCATCGTCCCGCCCCGTAACGCGTTTCGCACACGCTCATGCCCATGCGGTAGTTCAACGACATGCCCATTGCCAGAACCCCTTCATTCAATGGAAGTATCCAGTTGTCAACAAGACGCGTGCCATCAGGGGTTTTTCCTGCCCAGAAACGGAAATCGTCTTGATTTAAACCCGCAAATACAGGATGCTTTTTCATTGTAAGCTCTGTCCACCAGCCGAATTCTCCAATGGAACCTCTGCGAGAGTTTGGCAATACCGTTGGTATTGATTTCTGCGCGAAGGCAAGCATTTTTCCTCCACCGGCAATCCATGCGGACAACTTTTTTTGATCATCCTTTCCGGTGTTAGCGTAAGGCGGCAGAATCAGTGTTCCGTCGCGGCCTTTAAGTTCGGCATAACTTTTTATCGCATTAAAATTAACTCCCAGTTTTTTGAGTATGGAACTGAGCTTCTGAACTGTTTCAGGATTATATCCTTCCGGCGCATACACTAATGCCGGAGATGCGGGAGCTTTCACTGTTATGTCGGATGGATTAAGGATATAGCATTCGCAATCATTAAGTGAAAGCTTGCCCTTTGCATCGGATGCCTCCAATAGAAGCTTATAATGTCCGGTTTTTAGTTTGGGCGCCTTCAGTTCTATGTCTTTCACTGCCATGCCGCCGACAGCAACTTTATCGAAAGAAAATTCGGCCAATTTTACAGGGGCGCTTTTTTCATCCGCTTGCAGAGAAATTCCGACTTTTGCATTGCGCAGTTCTTTTTCGCTGTCGTTAATCAGATAAAGTTTTGTTTTCTCAATGTTTCCTGCCACCATGTTTTTGTTGAAAAAACCGTCCAAGCATGGTAGAATCGCTTGTTGAGCCTTCGCCGCCGCTTCGAGCGTATAAGGAAATGCTTCTCCGAAAGAGAAGTGCTTGAATATTACCGGGACATGAATGACATAACCGGCAAGCACATCGCGTTTGCGGCGTTCAAGTTCCATTATCTGCCTGTTATGCCACGCCTGTACCTTGCATGATGCATCAGTGTCAACAGAAACATTGAACGGAATAAGTGAATACTCACAGGCTTCCGATAAGTATTTTCTATCAATTGCAGAAAGATTTCCAGCAAGCCATTTCCTGTCAAATTCTCCATCTTTCATGTGTGGAAGAAAGTCTTTCTGGCGATTGCGCAATGCTTTCTTTTGGGTTCCCTGGGCGAAAGTATAAAACTCCGACGATTCGCCATCAAGCATGGCCCTGGGCTTTCCATTATTGTCAAGGGTATAGGCATCCTTGAATTTTTTGAAAGAACGTTTGAACTCGTCGGTTTCAGAATCTTTCAGCCATCGTGTTGTGACATAAGGGTGGCAATCGTCAAAGTCAGCTTTGGCTTTCAACCAGCTATTGTAGTAAAAGCCAGTATACATTGGACCTCTTCCGGATGAAGAAGTTATGGGGCGTGTAGCATCGTGTTTTTTATATTCTTCGTAAATAGCGGAAAGCAAAGGAGCCCAGCCTGTTTTATTCAACATTGGAAGATCATATGATCGAGGGTCGAAAGCCTCGTTCTGGCAACTTTTCATCACATAGGAAGGAAAATTGTACGAGGAAATGCAACGGGCTTTTATCGCTTTTTTATATTTATCGGAAAGTGTAACTTTATTGTCTTTCATGGATTTTATCCCAAAATCCGGCATAAAGGCTGAATGCTCTTCGTCATATATGAGCAGTCCTTTTTCATCGGCTATATCGAAATAAATATGCGTGGGATAAACTGACTGCACTCTCATGAGATTGAACCCAGCATTCATATACTGTTGCAGAGTGTGCTCCATCATGCGATCTTTATTCAAAATACCCAAGCCGCATATAGACGGGACGTTTCCAGGATAATTCCATGCATGCGGGAAACAGTCCTCACTGCGTAGAAATATGTCTTTGTCGTTCAAGAGGAAATTATTTTTTCCGACAGTAAAACTTCTTAAACCAAAACGTTCCTGGCCAAGAATTCTCCCCTTTGCGTCCTTTATAACCATGTGATACAAATACGGATGCGCCGGACTCCAGTACTGTGCATTTTTAACTGGCGCTTGAAAAGATAATTCGTTGACTCCTTTTTTAAGCTTCCAGGGCGCGATATTGCTTTTCTGGATTGCGCCTTTTGCAAAATTGTATCTGAAAGATGTCCACGGACCAAGTTCAAGCACAGGCGATACCATAACGTCTTTGCCGCTTTCGTTAATGACGCAGGCCTTAACGCGTATCGATTTTTTTTCCAGTTCAGGAGTCACCAGAGCATATTTTACGTAAATTTCCGGTCGCGCTTCCAAATAAACTTCCTGCCATATTCCTCCGTTCGGACACGGCGCGAAAACTTTAACCGCTATGGTGTTTTCGCCTGATGAAAGATATTTTGTAATATCGAAGGTGAATTTTTCCTCCGTTCTTTTGGCGGCGATCCAGTGTATAGGTTTGCGGCTTTCCTCGTGCGCCCCGACTAATTTGCCATTGATGTAGACCTTGGCGTTCCATGTAACAGCTCTGAAAGCAAGAAGAATGCGTTCGTTTTTCCAAGAATTAGGAATGGAAAAAGTTCTTCTGTACCAGCCTAAATTTACTCGGCGTCCTTTTTTAGAGTACGGGCTCCCATCTTTTACATAATGCTCGCCTTTCTTGAACAAAGGGATTTTAAATTGATATATCCATGCCCATGGCACGGGTTGGATAAACCATTTTGAGTCATCAAAATTCTTATCCTGAAAATGATGTTTTTCTCCATAATCAGAGTCCCTGACATTTACGGAAACTGCGTGCGGAGAAGTGTCAACTTTCTGCACGGGCAGAGCTATGCGCTTGAATTTCCAGGCCCCGTTGAGATAGATGCGATTTTTTTTAGCATGCCATATATCAAAATCCTTCGGATTGATATTTTTTTTAAACCAGTCGTTGACTGTTCTTTTCGATAATTTCCCGGCGCTGTAATACGCTGGATCATTTATCTCATGGACCTGAGACACTCCAACGTGGGAAATAAGCATAAAGCACGATATAACCGACAAGAACAGCAATTTTTTCATAGTTCTCCTTTTATATATAATTGATTTTTTTACATCTATCATCTGGGAATAAAATCTGAGTCAAAAAGCGAAGAGCCAGTATAGCGCATGGAGTCAATATGACCATCCGTAAATAAAAAGTTCGCAGATTTATTGTGAACCCAGCCCGGTGAATATTTGCTGGTTGCAGGGAATTTTGATGAATCTGTCCATCCTCCCTGATAAATAAATCTGTTGACTCTGTTTGTCTCGCTACCCTCGCGAGTGCTGAAATTCTGTTCGCCCATGATTATCGAACCATTTTTAATCATGTCCATTTTACGGTAAATATAAAAGGTTCCACCGGAGTCGGTATATAGCCAACCGCCGCAACGCGGATTTGAATTGTTTTGTTTAAGAGTGACAGAGTATGTGGACCAGAATATATTACCTAGTTCGCTTCCATCCCAGCAAGGGGACGATGTCGGATTTGTCATGCTTGGGCAAAAGTAAATGCCTTCAGGGTTGGAAAATGAAATCAGGTAGTTTGGATAAGCCCACGAGCCGGATGTGGAAACGCCAGTTCTTTTTTTGTGTAGATAAAGTTCATTTATAAAATAAATGTATCCCATATTATATTTGGTAGGGGGCATATAATTATCGAAATCGTTGGCATAGAATGTAACGCCTGAATATATTTGTTTCATATTATTTATGCATGTTATACGCTTTGCCGCGTCTTTAGCCTTCCTAAGGGCTGGGAGCAACATGCTTGCGAGAATGGCAATTATTGCTATTACAACGAGCAGTTCGATGAGCGTGAATGGCAGAATGTTGCGATAGGCGCCTCTGGCGGTTTTCATCTTTCCCCCTTTGATATGTCATTGACCTTATTTTGAATGTCTTTCTGGGCGTCTTTCAAAGCCTGTGTCAATGATTTCTTTTTATAATAAACATCAATCAACATCTCGTAAAATCCCTTGGCGAAAACCGGAGCTGCGCTTGAATCAAAAGGGAAATCCCTGACGCTGTCAAGCATGGTCGATATGCTAACACGGCGCGATTCGTCGTTCTTTATAACATCAGGAAATGAAACCTCCCGGAGCGGAGGCAAAATGTTAGTTTCTTGCATAAAGTTTGAAATGCTTTTTTTGCTCGAAAGGAATTTTAGCAACTGAAAACTCTCCTCCGGATGTTTGCTCTCCGAGGAAATGCCCCAACCGTAAAAAGACATAGGACTGAATCTTCCCGACGGCCCTTTGGGCAAAGGAGCGACTCCCCATTTCGAGTATTCGCTGTCTTTCAACAGGTTTAATTGTCCAATGTTGCCGCTTGGGTGCATGGCAAGTTTGCCTGAAACAAAGAGGTCGCGCTGTCCCAGGTGATCCTTATTCCAATGCAAAGGCTGTTGAGTTGTTTTGTGGCGCATTGTCAAGTCTATCCCGTACTTTATGGCTTTTGCCGTTCTTGGATCCGTCAAACTGACCTTGCCGGATTCATCTGTAAAATCGCCACCGAAAGACCATATAAGCGGGGCTAAATAATTTAAATTTCTGAACGGCACGGAGCCAAACTGGGAAATTGAGCCGTTTGTTTTTATCGTAAGTTTTTTTGCCAGTTCGAGATAACTGTTCCAGTCCGTGTTTTCGTCAGGATAAGGCAGATTGGCTTTGTCGAACAATTCCTTATTGTAACAGAGATAAAAAATATTCATCGCCTTTGGCAGCATCCAGACTTTGTCTTTATAATTCATCATTTTTAAAATGTGTTCGTTTATGTCTTCCAGAGAAATTGCCGGGTCGCCTTCAAGGCGGTCGTTTAAAGGCTGTATGAAGCCCTCTTTGGCCAAAAGGCTGATTTGATGAGGGCTGACAGTTATTATGTCGTTTCGCTCCATGTCGCGAGTTGATATGGTCTGAG
>Ga0075121_1001857_pt1 | contig 12617 bp, 9 predicted proteins | sample AntAceMetag02UKG_FD_69793 | JGI IMG/M metagenome (GOLD analysis project Ga0075121, IMG submission 69793) | Saline lake microbial communities from Ace Lake, Antarctica - Antarctic Ace Lake Metagenome 02UKG | ecosystem: Environmental > Aquatic > Non-marine Saline and Alkaline > Saline | place... | reverse complement strand
TACTATTGGCAAATCAAGAAACTTCTTAAAGAAGAAAAGTATGCTAAAGCGGAAATATTGAAAGAAAAAGCAAAAGCTGAATTGATAAAGGCGCCTGCGATACTTGAAAAACTAATCGAAAAACTGCGAAAAGCCAAGGGGCCATTCAAAAGTAGAATCTCAAAAAAATCATTCTGGATTGGCGCGACACTGAAAACAATTGAACAATTAAAAAATAAAATAGAGAAAATAGATTGCACTAAAATTGTAAAAATCTGGCCTGAATTTGCAGAGAATAAAATTATTGGGAGAATCGCGTGTGCTGTAAAAATAGAAAAAACGCCCAACATCGATGGAATTTTAAGCGATAAAGCATGGACATACGCCATCCCTGTCGAATTCTTCGTGTCATACAAAAACGGTTTGAAGAAACCCTCGACACAAACCCGATTTAAAATTCTTTATGATAATAAAAATATCTATATCGGCTTCAAAGCATTTAGCGGGAAAAATAAGCCGATTGCGTATGAGCATTCCGTCCGTGACGCCAATATCTGGACGGGGCAGGATAATGTTGAGGTTTTTATTGCTCCAGAAAAAAAGAAAAAATTATTCTATCAATACGGCACAACCCCTTACGGAACAATCTTTGATTCACGCAACGGAGACGTGATTCCTCCATTTCGCGCCGCATGGGACAGTCCAGGCTTTAAGGTGAAGACATTTATAGGAGACGGATACTGGAGTGGAGAAATGGTTATACCTTTCAAGGATATAAGAAGCAACATTCCAAAGATTGGAGACGCCTGGAGAATAATGCTTGTCAGAAACATAGGAAAAGGTAACGGGAAACTGGAAATAAGTTCATTTATTCCATGCTCCAAAGGTTTTCTGTCTCCATCTATTTATCCACCGCTGATGTTTATTGGGAAAAATCCCGAAAAAGTAAAGGTTGCAACAGAGATTATTTCCCTGAACGCGGAGCTTTTAGACAAAGTTTTTGTAAACCGAGCGACATCTGTTGTTAAACTTTCATTCCAAATTAAATCAGACACACTACTTCATAAGGCAAGAATAATGATAAGAGCAGTTGATTCTGATGGAAAAACCGCAGGAAAAATGGAACCTTTAAATCTCGAAGCAATCCCATTTTCCTGGAATACTCCTTATCCGGTCGAAATAGTCTTAGATAGAGATTTCAATAAAATCAAGCTTATTGCTGAACTTGAGTCTTTAGAAGGAAAGACAAGCAAAGAATTCAACGTTACTAAAAAGAAATAGGCTTCTTAAATGATCAAGAAATTAACTTGCTTTTTATTTGTTGTCTCAGCGGTATTTGTCACCGCTGGGGCAGAAGACAACAAATCAGAGCCGATATTTAGCCAGGACGGAAGCATTGTGTCCAATGCAAAAAAACTCTATCTGGATAAATATGGGATTCCGCACCTGGAAGTTCCCGGGCGAGTGAAGTTGATATTCAATTCACATGTCCATTTAGACACGCGCTATTTAACCCCGGAAAAGTTGACTCGATCCGCACTGCTGAAAAATCAGCGTTATAAAATGACAACATTCTCTTCGGAGTTTTCCGAGATACACTTGTCCTATATGAGCGAACTGCATCTTAAAGAATCAGGTGAAGCATATATTACAACACTCCTTTCCATTCCCCCCGGCTATAAGGTTAAATATGCTATTCTAAGATGTAACATAATTCCTCAAAACTCGTCGCAGCCTGTTTTTGTTTCCTCTGGCGGAAGAATAGCTGAATTGAAAAAGGCAAGTAAAGGTTATAGAAGAATTTTTAATCAGATAAACAAGCTTGTTTTTTTCCCAGATAATCCCGATTTATCTTTTTCACTCAAAAGTAAAACTCCTTTTACTCTTGTGGAGGAAAAACACAGCTATTATCTGCATTTTTCTCTAAGAAAGCCATGCGTCTTGGAAATAGTATTTAATGATAAATAAAATGATTGCTTAAACCTGGATCAGTGGGAAATGAAATTGCACAAAAAGGATTTATAAATATAACAGCCTAGTGAGAGGGGACATCGAGTTACAAACGGATTTTTTCAGTCGTCAGATGGCCGTTATCTTTTTGACCTTTTGTATAATTTGGAGGGCGTAACATCTGACCGGATATTTAGGAAAAGGACAAAATTAGCCTTATGAATCTTTCAATTAAGAAGCCTTTTTGTTTACAAGACTTTCAATTCTATTCCAGACCTCAGATCGTTCTTTTCTATTGGAAGAATTTAATCCTTCAACATATCCTCGAATATATTCGAAGTTTTCTGTGAAGTGATAAGCATTATCAAAGTTAATGAAGCCCGACATCGCGTGATATCGTCGCTTGACTTGAACATGGCTGCGCTCAATCGGCGTGACTGTAATGTGCATAATTCCGTGTTTGGCTTTCAGGGTTCCTTTTATCGGCTTTGGGTAGGCTTGATTCTTATCAGTGTAAACTCGTTCTGGTTTTACCTTGAAAAATTTCAATGTTTTTCTGAAGAACTTTCTTGCTTCCTCTTTACTACGCGCTGGAGACAGCATAACATCAAGAGTTTCGCCATTGCGATCCACCCGCCCGGTAAAGGTGTTTTCATTGGCCCTTTACCTTTATATATGTCTCATCGACGTACCACGAGATGGTACGCCGATTGCTCCAGTTCGACCTTGCTTTCTTCCCGATTTCAGGGCCAATCTTTTTTATCCAGCGCGCGATTGTTTGATGTGAAACGTCAATGCCGCGCGACAGCATTATTTCTGACAAATTACGCAGACTCAAATTGAATCTGAAATACCATAAATTCGTCAAGCGCATGGTTTCAGAGTCGAAACGACTATGATGATAATCAGGATTACTGCTTGAAGTGAAATAGGAATTGCATTTTCTGCAATAATATTCCTGTTCGCCAGATTTTGTATTGCCGTTTTTGACTATATCCGCACCTTTACAATATATACAGCTTTCCATTGTCAATCCACATCCTGTTTTTAATTGAAAAGGTAGCTTCAGTGACCTTGTCTTCAAGTTTGATTCGACAGAATCCGGTTAGATGTTACGCTCTCTGTTAAGCCAGCAAAATTTAAAATATTACATCTCTGGGCTGATTTAAAGGATTAGAAATATGAACAAAAGTGCTCATAAGGCAGATGTCACGATTTTCTTCCTCCTTTATTTTATCAGTTCGAACAGGCGGGTGTCCGGTGTGTCAAAATTGAAGGTGAATTCTTTGGCATTTCGAGCAGCAACCTTTCCTGAATAAAGTTCAGTTACTTGTGTATAGTTGTCAGGTAATGTTACTTTTATATCCCCTCCTTCTTTGCTGTGCAGAGCCAAGAGGCGACTGTTCGCGTATACAGGAATTTCCTCCTTGCAGTAAATAGTAACCCTTGCATCTGTAGCTATTTGCTTAATCTCTCCCGAGCTCAATTCTGCAGGTACGGGATAACTATTCTAGATGATAACGGGAAATGCTTGGGGCAAAGCACGGATAAGGATGCAGATAACGGAATGCGCTCTTGTATTATTGCGTTAGATGAACAGTCCGATGTGAAGATTATATACACGGTAGAAACTTCTGGAACTTTTTCTGTTTCTTATCCAATGCCTTATATGATTTTTGATGAATCTAAAGTTTTTACTCAGCTAATAGGAACGACTGGATTTACGATGTAATGAAACACGCTTTTTTTGGGCTATCCGGACCTATTCATTAACAAAGCTTAAGCGCGCCATCCCCACCGACTGGAATGAACAGAGGCTGATGTTCGGCTTTTTAAAAGAAGCGTAAGTCAGATAGTTTTGGGTTGCCCCCACACTCCCTTATGGGAACTATAAAAGTGAATCTGAAAGCGTTTTTGATTAAATACTGCTGTTGGCGGGGTTGGAGATAGAAAGGCTTATATTCGCATTAAACAAATAATACGATGCCACTTCACTCCGTCAGGGAATTACTGAATATCTACAGTCTGATTATTCAAAACGGTTCATGTCACGATATTTGCCGGGGGAAACTCCCGTATATTTTTTGAATATTCTGGAAAAGAAACAGTGGTCCTGATATCCAACTTCAAAGGCAATACTCTGTAAAGAGTCTTCGGTGCCGATAAGCATTTCCTGAGCTTTCATAATCCTCATCCTGCATATGTATTGCAATGGCGGGATTCCAAAATGCTTTTTAAAGGTGTTGGAGAAATATGTGGGGTGCATCCCAGCTATTTTGCCAAGTTTTTTAAGGGTTGTCGGCTTTGGCGCATTTTCTTCCATATAATTTAAGACTGGCCTTAATTTGTCAATCATGATAAAATTTTCATGGGCGGCAGGCTTGTTTGATGCAGCGCATACAAACGGCGCAAGAAGCAACAAGGCTAGCCCTTTGCATTCAAGCAATTCTCCCGGATTTTCTGGCTCCCATAATTCAAGAAGCCTTTCAAATGATTTTAAGGGAGTTTGAATCTGGTTTTGGGGTAGCTCGAAAGGGCACTTCATGAAATCAAAAAGGCAGATTTCACCCGGCAAACAGGTTTTGAAATGCATCCAGTAATGATCAAAAATATTTTTAGGCTTAACAAAAGAAAGAGGCGCTTTAGACGGGAGAAGGTAAAAGTTTCCCCCGGTCATGATTTTTCTTGTTCCATTGAGTATGATTTCAGCCTTGCCTCTTTTTACGTAATACAGCCTGGAAAAAGAATCGGCTACATTTACAATACTCTTCCATTCGCCGCTTATAAACCTTGTGCGCTTAACTCTCTGAATATCGATTACTAAATTATCTATTATCTTTTTCATAAGTCTAATTATACATTCAGTTCAATTTATTTCAATATAACAAAGTCATGATTTATGTATTTAGTCCAATGGAAAATGTATCAAGTCCATTGCGCTTTAAGCTAAATAAGAGTAAAATAGCCTTGATCAACAATTTACAATTAGGATTGATTTTATGCTTCAAAAAGGAAACACTGAATGGTTTACACACGATAGATTCGGGATTTTTATTCATTGGGGTCTTTACGCTCTCCCGGCAAGAGGGGAATGGATTAAAAGACACGAAAAAATCAGTGAAGAACAATACAGCAGATATTTTAAGCGCTTCAACCCTGATCTCTTTGCCCCCCAAGTATGGGCTGACGCCGCGGCGAAAGCAGGCATGAAGTATTTTGTGATGACAACTAAGCATCATGATGGTTTTTGTCTTTGGGATAGTAAACTTACTGACTATAAGTCAGTCAACACTCCTTTCGGAAAAGAGCTTTTATCGCCTATACTAAAAGCCTTCAGAGATAAAAATTTTAAACCCGGACTCTATCATTCTCTTTACGACTGGCATCACCCTGATTATATAATAGACCATGCCCACCCTTTAAGGGAGCATCCGGACGCTTTGGAGATGAATAAAAAACGTGACATGAAAAAATATTCCGATTATCTTCATGGACAAGTTAAAGAACTTCTGACTGAATTCGGAAAAATTGACATAATGTGGTTTGATATGTCGTTTAAAGCTTGTGAATATGAACTTTCGCAGGGATTCAACGGAAAAGGAAAAAATGAGTGGGATAGTGAAAAACTCATAAAAATGATCCGAAAACTTCAACCTGAAATAATATTGAATAACAGACTGGACATTGATCAGGATATTGTGACTCCAGAACAATTTATGCCTCGTGAATGTATAAAACGCGAAGGAAAGCCTGTGATTTGGGAATCATGTCAGACTCTTAACGGTTCATGGGGATACAACCCGAATGCTGAAGAATGGAAAAGCCCGGAGCAACTTATTCAGTTGCTGGTCAATGCCGTGTCTTCCGACGGAAATCTCCTGATGAACATTTCTCCTACTGGTCGCGGAGATATTGACGCAAAAACCCTTGAATGCCTGGATGTCTATGGCGAATGGATGGCGAAACACTCCCGGTCAATTTACGGATGCGGAGAAAGTCAGTTTGTTCCTCCTGCCGGATGCCAGTATACTCAGAATGGAAAAACTCTCTATCTCCATATATTCAATTGGCCGTTCAAGCACATGCATCTCGATGGATTTGACGGCAGGATTGAATATGCTCAAATGCTTCATGACGCCTCAGAGGTCAAATTCACGGAATCCAGCAAATATGAACCAGGCGGCTATACATCAATGTCTGTCAAAAAAGATTCGGTTGTATTTCACTTGCCAATTAAAAAACCTGATGTTACGGTTCCTGTAGTGGAGATATTTCTTAAATAAATGGATACAGGTCATGAATAAATTATCTAATATTGCTTTTACGCTCATTGAATTGCTCGTTGTAATTTCCATAATAGCAATTCTGGCAAGTTTGCTTCTTCCTGCTTTGCACAAGGCAAAGAGGACAGCCGTGAAAATCCAGTGCCTGAACAATGAAAAACAGATAGGCTCTGCTACTTTTGGTTATTCCAATGACTATGATGGTTGGTATGTGCCAGTCAAAATAGATGCTTCATGGGATAGCAACAATTATCAAGCTTTTGATTACCTTCTTTTTCCCTATATATATGGGGAAGACTCCAACAGGACCCCAAGGTGTGTGAAATATTATAAAAACTCTGTTTTTGCATGTCCAGAAGATAAGGGGGAGAGGGATAAAATACGTTCATATTCCGGCAACCTTGAAGCAATGGGAGTAAGGGATTTTGCTGGCGGAGGCTTGATTCCGTCCAAAAAACTTTCTTCTTTTAGGAATCCATCTAATCTTGTCTCTTTGTGTGAGTTCAGAAATGCCGGGACTGTATGGCAGAGACTTCTTTATCATGCATATGCACATTGCGGAGGAGGGCTGACATGGCCTTCAATCCCAGCGAGGACTTTTCATGGAAAATCGAATAATTTGTTGTTTGTAGATGGTCATGCCGTAAGTCGCAATCTTTATGAAGCTGCCACTGATAATATATGGTCTGAATAATTTTAATCGAAAAGGAAAAATAAGTAATGAAAACAAGGTTCTTTTGCGTAGTTTTGTGCAGTTGCCTTTTTTTGAGCAACAGCTTGGTGGCTGGTAAAACAGTCCTGGATCTGAAACTCGACAAATATTCCGACCAGAAAACATTTAAGGGCGGCGCTTTGGAAACATTGCCTCAGAAATCTGCTTTTTTGAAGATTGGAAATCTCTCATGTCTCCACTTTAACGGCCGAGGCGAAACTCTTGAGATAAAATCTCTCGATGAAGAAGTTAAAAAGACCCTTGAAGGATCATTCACTCTGGAGTTTGATTTTTTGGCGGACAAACTTCCAATAGACAGAAATCACTATGATACATCTCCATACAAAATAGACATCTTTTCCGCCCTTGATTCGTCGGGGAAAGCCGTCTTGAGTCTCAAGGCTAACAGGTATAACAGGATTACCGCTTTATTCCTGAATAGTAAAAACAAGTACTTTCAGCTAATATCTTCATGGAACAACAAAAACAATTATGAAGTCACAAGCATTTTAAGAGGCAAATGGTATAAAGCCTCCCTGGTTCACGATAAAAAGAAAGGGCTTTGGGGGCTTTATCTGGACGACGAACTGGCGGGAGAGAAAAAAGTCTCAGGCGAGATGAAAGAAGTGAGCTCTTTTCTTTTTGGAGGAAAAAACACACAAGACATTCGTCAAATGTTCAGAGGCGGAATAAGAAATATAAAGCTTGTTCAAGGAGCTCTGTATAATAAGGCAACGGCGAAAAAAGCGTCAAAAAAGGCCTGGAAAAGACTTCATGACTCGGCAAGGAGCAAATATTCAAAATATCTTCTTCCTGAAGATCCTAAATGGGCTCTTAATCATCCCCGAATGCTTCTTACTCCCACCCGCGTCGAGGCGCTGAAGGCAGCCCTAAGCAAGGGGGAAGGCCCTGAGTCGATGGCAAGGCTTATAAAAGAATGCGACGCCATGATAAACCCGGATTCCCCGGAATATCTCAAGGCTCTCGCTCGCGGGCATGATATGAACATGATAATGAAACCGGCGGCGCTTTCTCTTGCCACATTGCTTACCGGAAATGAGAAATATGCCTTGCATGCGGCAAAAATAGTAACAGAATTCACAGACAAGCTTGGTTATAACGACATGTCGCAGCAGCTAGTTATGTCCGCCGGTGCCGCGAAGCCCATGATGGCCATTACTCTTACATATGACTGGGCTTATAAATATCTAACGGAAGCGCAGAGAAGAAAAATAAGGCTTTTCCTTTTTGAAATAGCCAAGGGAACTTATGATCATTATAATGGCCTTGAGACTTCAACGGCAAAAAGAGACGCGCTTGCCGGATGGGTTGCCAACTGGACAGGGCTTTCAATCTCAACCATGGGAAATGCGAGTCTCGCTATTTTGGGCGAAACTTCCGGACGCACTCTTGTTTGGTTGGACTATGCCAAATTCAGAGCAATGCAGTATGGAATGTTTGCGGTCGGGATGGACGGATGCTTCCACGAAATGCCGGGATATCTGGCTTTTGGGGCAGGGCCGATCATTATCTTTATGGAAGCGCTTTACACTGCGGGCGGAGAAGACCTTTTGATGGCAAGTAATTTTTCCAAATTCCCTGACTGTCTGGCCTATCTTATTTATCCATACAGCAACAAAATGATGACTCTCAAATATTCTTCGGAAATTAACGGCCTCCACAGGACAGACTCATACATAATGGCTTTGTTGAGAAAGAAAATCGGCTCAAGGGCGATGGAGTGGGATTGGCAAAAAATATACGGGAAACATGCCTGGGATCAAAGTTGGAGCATCTTTCCCATCATATGGTTTGAACCGAAAAAAGAAAAGCTTGAATCACCGGGCTTGCCGCTTGCGAAATGGTTCAAAAGCGAAGGAGTCGTGGCGTTTAGAAGCGATTGGGGGAAAGACGCGATCGCAGGCACGTTTATGGCTTATACCGCAAAAATACTCGCGCATGACCAATCGGATAGAGGCCAATTCAATCTTTACGGTTATCAAGGACGGTGGATCATTGACGCAGGAGGAAGGGGGGCGCCGCAACACGCTTATCGCGACGCTCACAATCTTGTGACCGTCGACAATAAAGTGCCCAGGTTTAAGACGATAGTGCATTCAAATCACCACCATGACGCCTTTATGACAAATTTTTGCCATGACAAGGGCATTCTTACATCAGCCGAAGCTGATTTGGCAAACTCCTATCGATATCTGTATAATTGGCAAAGGGTTCCTGTCGGGAAATCGCGAAAAGCCGGGGCAAAGGATGATTTTAAACTGGCAAAGCGCGAAATACTTTTTATGCGCGAAAAATCAGCCCCTCCATACTTGCTTGTTTACGATGAAATCCAGGAGGATGAAAAAGAGCACGTCTATACGCTGAACCTTCATACTGCCTCTGAGAATGAAGTGACAATTAATGGAAACAGTGCCCAATTCACTCAGTATCCTGAGAAGTATGAGGAAATCTCATATCTGTCAAGGCCTCTCAATAAAGATGGAACAGGGAGGTATTACTACAGCGGATCGCCTCTTGCCGGTTTTGCGGAATACACAATTAACATTCCCCAAAACGGAAATTATGATCTTTACGGTTTTGGGAGGCCTGCGGATCTGAAACCAGGAGGGAGGGATTCTTTCTTTATTCAATTTGGAGGCCGAAAAATCAACTGGGGAACAAGTACGGCTCCACGGTACAGATGGTCGCAGATCAATACTAAGCCCTTCAAGCTTAAAAAAGGCGACAACAAGTTGACTGTGCTCTTAAGAGAGCCGGAAGCCAGAGCTGCTAAATTTGCGCTCTATCCGTCAAGCGGCGGAGTCCCATTGTTTAATAAAACTGGCGACGCGAATCTTATATTGATTAATGCGGCAAAGCCGGACAAGCTGGTTAAAGATTTTATTATTGGCAAAGAGCAAATTTCAATGAATGTCCCAAAGGCTTCAATGACTTTGAAGCTTTTGTATCCTGATGGCAAGTTTGAAAAAGAAATCGTTCAGGGAGCGCCGTTGCCGCATTTTCGCCTTAGGACTTCAATGAAGGGCGTCACAGGTAGTTTTCTTACATTTTATTACCCGCAAAAGCCAGGAATGGAAAAACTTGAAATCAGGAAAATTAGTGAAAATGTGTGGAAAATAAAATGGGACAATTGCGAAGACACAGTATTCCTTAAAAAAGAAAATGAAACTGAATTTGACGGGATAAAGACTGACGCTGATTTTTCAGTTGTCAGAAAAAGCTTTGGCAAAATTGTTTCTTTCGCGATTGTAAATGGAAGCTCTTTGATGGAAAACGGAAAAAACGTTATAACGCTTGAAGGGGGAAAAGGAATTGCTGGCTGGTCAGGAAATAAACTGGTTGTCAGCGGCAAAAACGTGTATAACTTTGCGTTTGAGTTTCCTCGAAATGGCGGAGTTATGAGTCTTTTCTGTGGCCGGACGCTGGAAATTATAAAAGCTCAAGGGAAAATTGTCGACGCGATTGAAACAGAAAAAGGCTGGAAAGCGAAAGAGCCGTTTGTTTCAAGAAACGTTCTTACTTGGTAAGTGGTTAGGGAAGCAAAAAATGGCAAAATTGGCAGTCGTGCTAGGCAAGAAACATAAATAGAGAGCTTGTTAGATAGCTTTGGGGTCAAGCTTGCCAACACGGGCTTTCAAATTTTTAAGCATAGTGAATAGCGCAATGGGCGCACAGATGATTGAGGCGTGAAAAAGTTCTCTATTTTTTTTAGAAGAAAGAGCATGAAATGTCTTGACAGACAAGAAATGAACATATATGTTATATCAAGTTGTAGAATGGTTGGACAAGTTAAAATGAAAAAATATCACTTAAAAAATGTGACAAAAAGCGAGCAAATAAAAGATATCCTGCAGGAAATGCTGGATTCAGGCGAATACGCGCCGGGGAAAAAATTGCCTGCTGAGTCTGAATTAAGAAAAACATTCAACGTTAGCCGAAACACCGTTCGCGAAGCGTTAAGTAACCTTGTTCATGAAGGTCGCTTAAGCAAACAACACGGAAGAGGAACTTTTGTTACAGATAAATTCATAAACGCCGATATGAAGAAGACTAATTTTATAGGGCTATGCTACCCGCTTGCTGAGTACAATCTTGATATTCTAAAGGATGCCCAGGAGCGCGTTTTAGAAGCTGGAAAGATACTTGTAACCTATAATGTAAACGAAGACCTTCAGGATCCTCTCTATGAAAAAAGATTTCTCGAAAAAGTTAAAAAGGAGAATTTTCAATCGGTTATAGTATTCTCTACTCCACGCGAGCCCCTGAATACAGTAATCTATGATCGGCTTCGGAAAAATGGAATAAAAGTAATCCTGATAAGTCCAAATAAAACAGACATGAGCGAAGAAACGTTTTTCTGTTTTGACTACAAACGATCCGGAATTTCTATTGCTGAAAAAATTGCGTCAATGGGATATAAACATGTGGCGCTAGTCTCTGCAAATATGCCTCCTTCATATCAACTGCTGAAGAGTGGAATTGAAGAAATTATGTCTAAAGAAAATATGACACTCTTAGATAATATATACGCAGACCCTCATCACTTAGATAATCCCAAAGAGATAATAACTTTAAATCCAGATTTTGAGAAAAAAGTCAAAACATTGCCTAAAAATACAGCGGTAATAGCAACTCAAATGGAACTGGGGTGGAGCGTTCATTCAGTGCTGTCGGAATCCGGTCTGGAAATTCCTGAAGATATTGGAATATGCGCATTCTATAATAGAATTGCCAAGAACAATTCTCCCATATTGTCAAAACTTATAATACCTTTTAGAACTATCCTTATGGACGCAATCCATTACGCAATAGATGAGGATATTCTGGCGCAAGACAATATTCAGAAATACTACACAGTCAATTTTGAACCACAAGGAACTCTGAGGAAAGAATAAGAAAATGTTTAAAAGAATTTTTACATTGATTGAACTTCTCATAGTAATCGCTATCATAGCAATACTCTCATCATTGCTTCTTCCTGCGCTTGGCAAAGCTCGTGGCAAAGCAAAAGAGATAAAATGCGCAAGCAATCTCCGCCAACTCGGCTTGAAATTTGTCATGTATGAAAATGACTATGGATATATGCCTTACAAAGGCGGGACAAACTGGCTATATGTAATGCAATCAGCTTATCCAGAAGAATACCCAGAGGCAAAAATTTGGAGTAAAAATGCCGGAGTGCGTCAACTGTGGCATTGCCCATCGCAGGCTCTCAATGATTGGAATGATTCTTCAGCTAACGGGCCCTCTGATTATGCAATTAACTCACAAGCCCGAACAAAACCTGCCCCAGTAGGCTTAAGTCAGCCTTTTTGTTGCAAGTCATATAACGCGGCTCCCAATCCCAGCGGGAAGTTTCTTTTATCAGACAATCAAATAGAGCCAAACCGCGCGCATATGTACCCAGTCTATTTTGACCGCTTGCCTATTCTCCACGCAAATGGCGGCAATTATTTGTTCTTCGACGGACACGTAAAATCGACCAAAAGAGACAATATGCCAATTTGGGGAAGCTGGACTGATTATAACAATGCCCAAAACAAAGAACCATGGCAATGTGCCCGCTAATTACAATAGAAATTATGGTTCTTCTGCGCTTTGTTCCGCAGTGAGGCTGACACAAGAAATAACCGGCCCCCTTGCGCAGTAAAGGGCAATCCGGCATAACCACT
>Ga0075121_1001856_pt1 | contig 12622 bp, 10 predicted proteins | sample AntAceMetag02UKG_FD_69793 | JGI IMG/M metagenome (GOLD analysis project Ga0075121, IMG submission 69793) | Saline lake microbial communities from Ace Lake, Antarctica - Antarctic Ace Lake Metagenome 02UKG | ecosystem: Environmental > Aquatic > Non-marine Saline and Alkaline > Saline | place... | reverse complement strand
TCAGTGTTTTTTAAGAATGCTTCTATAGTGTTGCCTAGAAGGGCATCCGCTTTCAGGCCCCATACTGGCAAATCTTCCACTTCCAGAAATTCTCTCGCTTTGGGATTGGCTAGAACTATTGTGTTTTCATCGTCAATGCCAAGCACTCCTATCGGCAATTGGTCCACCATGGCTATCCGCATTTCGGATTGTTTCATTAGCTGATGCACGCGAACGCTTAAAGATTGCGCCATTGATTCAAGCGCGCTCTTGTTTTTGGGACAGTAAAGCGATTCGGCGTTCTGATTTGTTATTTCGCGATAGGAATACGCGCGCTTTATCGCTTTGGTCAGGGAGTCTGGGGTCACTTCCTCCAATATGGAAAAATAGGGAGCGTCGTCGTCCGTGGCGCCCAGAAAGATGACGGCGGCTGAATCGTGCAGGTGTTCCAGGCTTTTTTGATTGTCTATTACGGCTATATGTGTCTGCTCTGGATTGGCCTTATTGCTGGATTTGCTGACAAAAGTCCAGTTGATAGTCCAATCCTCTGACAATCGCTGGCAAGTTTTTTCTTTCAGCGTATGATCAGATATATCTATGTAAATGTTTGTTCGTTCCGGCATGATCTTAGAATTCCATTTCTTTATTCATATCCGTAAAAAATAATATAGCGCCTATATTTGTAACTTATCTGTAAGTTATTGTTTTTTCAAGCAATTATACACGTTCATTGCAGGCGGGATTGCAGAATATTGTATTTTTCAAATAGCATTTGTTCAAATAATCACGCAAAGCATCCGGCGCAGCTGAGGACATATTGAAGTCTGCGCCTTTGTCTTTTGATTATTTTGAGTCTGTTGCAAAATGTTTCAGCCAGGATGCGAGCCCTTTTCCATTGCTTGCGTCATAGCGTGTTTTATCTATGCAGGATTCTTTTGCCACTGTCACCAGCGGGACGTAGCCGCTTTTTCCGCCATGCACGCTTTTCTTCATAAAGAGCGCGCCTTTTTCGCCGCTGGTGGATGAGAGGATTAAAATTGGAATTCCTGAACTTTTTCCGGCTTCTTCATATTCTTTTTTTAAGGCGCTTATAAAGCTCCAGCCATCCATGATTGGCATGTTAAGGTCAAGGACGATCAAAAGCGGCTCGCGGGTATGTTTTTTTCGTATTTTTGCTAAAACTTCCAAGCCTTCTTTTCCGTTGCCGGCTTCATAGATTTGAAGGTTTGGCGCAAATGTTCTGAGGCTTCTGCTTACCATTTTGCGAATTCCGCGCTCATCGTCGATCAGCAGGGCGGTGTTGTTGTCCGGGTTCATATTTTTTTTGATGGACTCCAAAAGGCTGGAATAAGATTCCCCTTCAGTGCTCAAATCGAAGCGTTGCTGGTCAAATTCAGGCATTATGTTTTCTCCTCTGATTTTTTTAAATTCTTCATAGTTTTATGGAAAAAGCGGTTCCGTTTTCGCCAGTGTGGCAATCTATGCTCCCGGAGTGAAGGTCTATGATTTTTTTGGCAATGGTCAAGCCCAATCCAGTGCCGCCTTCTTTTTTTGTCTTAAATGGTATAAAAAGATTGTCGGCTATTTCAGGAGGCATCCCCGGCCCGTTGTCGGCTATGCTTGCCGCAATGTTGCAGCCTTGCTGTTTGGAGCTTATCGTTATTTTGGGAATGGCGGTCTCATTGTCTTTCAAGGCTTCCACCGCGTTTTTGCAAAGATTGAAAAAAGCCATTTTTAATTTTCCGGCGTCGAGCTCTTTTTCTTTGATTTCATCGTCAAGTTCAAGAACTGCTTCGAAGTTTTCAAGTTTAAAATCTGCGGACAGGGCTTTGGCGGCGGCTCCTGTTTCCTTTAATATGTCATTTATATTGCATGGCGCGAAGTCAGGAGAGTAAAGTTTGGAAAACTGCAAATAGGTTTTCGCCAGTTCCGCGCCTTCGTGGATGGCTGTCTTTGACAATTCAAAATCTTCTTTCACATCGCTGTTTTCCGTGATGTCAGGATTTATCGCGTTAATGTCGTCTTTCAGATATTCTATCCATGAGAGTCCGGAAATCATTTTGTTTTTAAGCTCATGGATAACTTGATAGGAGGTTCGGCGCAGAGATATGACTTCCATGCCAAAGGCTATCATCGGGAGGATGCAGAATATGTTTTTAAGTTTGTTTGTGTAAAAATCGCTGCGCTTGAAGTCGTTGAGGCTAAACTCCAGGGCTTTCTGTTGCAGATCAAGTTCAGGGAACGCGTCTTTATTGAAAAGTATTTGCAGAGCTCCTGCATTTTTGGCTGGCTTGGAGGCTGTTTGAGCGTGATGAATGGAGGGGATGGGAATGCTCAGGAGGTAATCTGTCTGTTTTTTGATTTGTTTGTCCACTCCGTCAAAATGACGCTTGTCTGAGGGCGCGTGAGTGTAGACCACCATGTTGTTGTTGACCGTGACTCCGGCTATGCTGTCAAAGGGCACGCGGACGCCTATCAATTCTTCCACATCCGAGAAAAGGAACTGCAAATACGGGCCTTCTTCGCCAAGTATGGAGCCGCTGGAGCCTCCGGCCAGTTCGATGCATATTTCAAGAGAGGTTTTGAGCATTTCTTCCGGGCTGGCGCCAAGGCTGGCATGCACTATTTTCTGTAAATATTCCTCCATTAACATGATTGCCTCTGATATAGTTATGCATTAAAAACGCCTTTGCTACTATATCCAGAATTGTCATGAAGTTCAAGATGAGGGGATTTTTATTTTGATTCTTCGACTTTGATTCGGGATAAGATTGCGGCGCCCGCTATAAAAAGCATTATTAGACTCAGTATTCCGTACTTTGAGTTTCCCGTGAGTTGAATGGCAAAGCCCATGAGCAAGGGGCCGAGTATTGCGGCAAATTTTCCGAATATATTGTAGAATCCGAAAAATTCAGCCGATTTGCATTTGGGTATTATTTGGGCAAAAAATGATCTGCTCAGAGATTGAATGCCGCCTTGCGATGTGGCCACAAGCATTGCCATTGTCCAGAAAAATGCCAGTTTTAAGGTTTTGCTTTCCAGTGAAGGAATAATAAAGCCGACAATAGTGATGATTATATATATGCCTATTCCTGCAAAAAGCATTTTTTTTGCGGAATATTTTTCGGCAAGCTTGCCGTAGAGCAGGGCAAAAGGGAACGCAACAAACTGAATGGCAAGCACGATTGTCATCAGTTGGCCTGGGGATAATCCGATATCCTCGCCGTAGGGCACCGCCATTTTTATAACAGTGTATACTCCGTCGATATAGAAAAAGTATGCAAGCATAAAAAGGAATGCCTGTCTGTGTTTTTTGACGCGCCTGAAAGTTTCAAACAGCCTTGCAAATGAATCGCGGACAGGGCGCGATGATGGCGGAATGCAGTATTTTTGTTTCAGATTCCGAATTGCCGGGATAGTGAATGCCAGCCACCATATCCCGGTTACGATAAATGCCAGTCGCGTCATCAAGACGGAGTTTCCTGTTTTTTTGCCGAGCATAATAAGGGCTATGCACGCAATGAAGGGAATTGTGCTGCCAATATATCCCCAGGCGTAGCCGCTTGCGGATAGCCTGTTCATTTTTTTGTGGCTGGTCACATCGACGAGGAACGAGTCATAAAAAACGTTGCTTCCGGAATAGCCAATGACCCCCAGTCCGTAAATCAGCAATGCGTAAAGCCAGTTGCCTTCCGTAGCTGAAGACAGCATGAATGTGAAGACAATGCCCATTGTCGCGAAAAAGATAAAAAAGCGTTTTTTATTATTTTTATAGTCGGCAAAAGTTCCAAGAATAGGCGCCAGCACGGCAACAATCAGCGATGCGGCGGAATTTCCGTATCCCCATAAGGCTGTTGATTCGGCTCCTGAAATGCCCTTGCAGGCAAAGGATTTGAAGAATATGGGCATGATGGCCGTCACAATTATAAGCGTGAACGCCGAGTTGGCGACATCGTAGAGTATCCAGCTTTTTTCTTCTTTTGTCATAGATAAATATATGCTATTTTTTTAGATGTCAATGGCGCCTCTTTTTCGGAATTCATTTGGGGTGGAGCCCATTACGCGCCGGAAAGTCCTTGCAAAATGCGATGAATTGTCATAGCCGAGCCTTGCGCAGATTTCCTTGCAACTGTCGTTTGTTGACTTAAGCAGCTCGCAGGCAAGGCGTATTTTTTCCCTCGATATATAATCTAGAGGATTTGTGCCTGTTTCTTCTTTAAAGATTCTCGACAAATGCTCATGGGAGACGCTAAGCTGCTCCGACATGTCCTTGACATTAAAGTCCTCTTCGAGGTGTTCATGGATGAATCTTACAGCTTTTCGCGCCAACTGGGCGGCGGCGGTAATGCCTCCATGGCTTGTCCCGGCTTTTATCAGCTCTGAAAAAAGATCCGAAATAAAAACAAGGGACTCCGCCGCGGAGAACTCAATGAGGTTCCCGTTGTGGCGCCGGAATTCTCTCATCCTGATTGCAAAAGGATTGTCAAGACCCAGATGATATATATGCCCGAAGCGCGACACCAGTTCCCTTGTCATTTCGAGGGTGTTGAAAAAGGAGGTGAAGATAATTCTCCAGGTTTTTTTTGCGTCTTCAGGATAGTAGTAGCTTGTTTCGGGATCGCTGATTTCCCAGAGAAAACCGGTTCCCGGCTCAAGAATGTGCTTTCCGTCTTTGTCGCAGAAAATCCCGCGTCCTTCAAGAGTCAGCTGGAAGCCGCAGCGGCCAACGTCTTTTTTTCTTTGCTTGCCTTCAAAATAGTAGTCAGGGCTGTTTATTGCCTGCTCTGTGATGCTTGTCGGGTAAGGAAAATTGTTGATTGCAGGGTAGCTGCTGATCGGGACGCGCCAAATAAAAGGCATTATATCACCTATTGGGTTTTAATATCAAAATTTGGTTGTTGATGGACTTAATTTAAGATTTTATAATAGTAATGTCAAGCTTGTTCGTTTAATTAGCAATCAATTAATGTGTGGGAGTTGGAGATGAAAGTAGTTATTATTGGAGCGGGAAGCGCGTTCGGAAGCCGTATTTCGGTGGATATTCTTTCCAGAAAACCTCTTGAAAACAGCACAATCGCTTTGTGCGACATCAATGAAGAAAGACTGGAAACTGTCCGGAAATATGTCCAAAAGGTTGTTGACGCGCATAATCTGCCAGCAAAAGTGGTGGCGAGCACAGACCGGAAAAAGCTGCTGCCCGGAGCGGACTTTGTTGTCATTTCGGTGGCGGTGGGCGGGCCGGCTTATTATGACAAGCCTTACGAGGACGAGATAGCCATACCACTAAAATATGGAGTAATGCAAACAGTCGGCGACACCGTCGGGCCTGGAGGAATTTTCCGCACGCTCAGGACTGGCCCGGCTTTGATCGGAATGACCGAAGACATAAACCGTCTTGCTCCGAAGTCCACCATCATTAATTACACAAACCCGATGGCGATGCTCACATGGATACTTAACGAGACTTCAGAAGTCCCGGTGGTCGGGCTTTGCCACAGCGTTCAGGGAACCTCGAAGCAGCTTGCCGGATTTATCGACGCGCCTTATGAGGAAGTCGGCTATTGGGTTGCCGGAATAAACCATATGTCATGGTTTATGAAATTTATACATAACGAGGAAGACGCGTATCCCCAATTGAGAAAGGCTATGAGCGATCCGACTATATTCGAAAAAGATCCCATTCGTTTTGAGGTAATGAAGAACTTCGGCTATTTTGTCACGGAGAGCAGTCGTCACATGAGCGAGTATCTTCCTTATTTCCAGCGCGAGCATGAAAAAATGCAGCCTTATGTTGAACAGACCAAAGGCATCAAAGACAGGCGCAAGGCATATTTTGATGACATGGGCTTGAAGGCGCACAGTCCTGACAGCATTGAATTGGTAAGGTCGCACGAATATGCTTCCGAGATTATGGAAGCCATGCAGACAGGCGTCCCCATTCGTTTCAACGGGAATGTTATGAACAACGGATTGATTGGTAATCTGCCGGCCAATTGCTGCGTCGAGGTTCCTTGTCTCACTGATGGCGAAGGAATTCATCCTTGCGCAATCGGCGATATTCCAGTGCAATGCGCTGCGCTTTGCCGAAGCAATGTTTCTGTTCAAGAGCTTGCAGTGAAGGCCGTCCTTGAGAAAGACCGCGAAGCCGCGTTCCATTCTCTTTGCTTGGACCCGTCGGCCTCTGCCGTTTTGACTCTTGACAAAACGCGCCAGATGTTCAATGAGCTTTGGGAGGCCGAAGGCCAGCTCCTGAGCTATTATGCTTGATTGACGGGATATTTTCCAAATTGATATGCTGCGTCGAAAACGGCGCAGATTGCCTCCGGGAGAACGGCTGGTTGGATGGCGTGAATCTGGTTAAAGATAAAGCCGCCTCCCGGAGCCAAAATTTTGATTCTTTCTTTTGCGTGTTCCACTGCTTCTTCGGTCGGACGCGCGCCGAGCACATGTTGGGTGTCGCAGCCGCCGCCCCAGAATACGATGCGTCCGCCGTATTTGCTTTTCAGCTTTTCCGGCTCCATTCCATTTGCCGATGTTTGAATGGGATTCAATATGTCAACGCCCATTTCGATGAATGATTCAATAAGCGGCTCCACTGCGCCGCAGCAGTGCAGATAAAGCTTGAAATTTGTTTCAGAGTGAAGCCAGTCTGTGAATTTCTTATAATGGAGCATGATTGTTTCACGGAAAAGCCCGGGGCTGATAAGAGGAGCGTTTTGGGAGCCCAGATCGTTCGTGAATATCACGCAGAACGCATATTCTCCGACTGCTTCGTTGAGGAGCTTGTACTTTTCAATGAGCTTGTCGCAATGCTTGTCCATTGCGTCGTTTGCCTTTTCTGGCTCCGTTATCAAATCCATCAGGAATTCGGGGTTGTTTATGTCTCCAAAGCCTCCCCCGAATTTTGCGGCGATTGCGTAGTCGGTGGAGCCGTAAAGATTAGAAGCGCATTTGCGAAGGCTTTCAAGATTTTCATCGCTGAGCTTAAACTCCGGGCTGAACCAGCCAGTTCCGTCTTCGGAGTCAAAGTAAAGGGACTCGTCCGGTTTTATGAATTTTCGCTGTTGTTTGTCGGTCAGAGTCCATATTCCATTTTCTTTTTTCAGATTCAGCTTCCCGGGCAGCAGAGTGTCATGCGCTTTGAACAGAGGATAAGCTTTCCAATTTTTTTCCAGGCTGGTCGGGCTGATTTGAACGACATCCACATGGAGGAGCTCAAGTATTTCCTCTTCGATTTCGGCAAGCTGCTGCATTATGTCGTTGCACTTTACGGGATTGGATGATAGCCCAAGATGTTTTTTTAGCTTGTGATATGCGCTCACATGGATTCCCGAGGCTCCGGTTGTTCCGCCCAAGTCTATAGGCACGCGATCTGGCTCTTCAAAGTTTATAGCCTTTAACACTCTTTCCCGGCTTTTCATTTTTTTGGAACCTTTCTGTTTGCCTGTTGTCAATAGCTTACACGCACATGGCTTTTAGTGGAATGGCGAAAATTGTCAAAAACATAGCGTAACAAATCATTGGACCTAATGAGCTTCTAACGGAAGAGCATTTGATAAAACAGGGAAATTGTTGTAAATTCCCTGAAAGGGCAGATTAATTTTTTTTAAAGGAACTGTTTTGATGAAAAAGCAATTTAATAAAAAAGACATGAAAGAATATTTGAAGAACTCGTTTATGACGCACCTGACGCGGACTTTGGCGAAGCGTTTGGACAGGGCTTCCGAACTGGACCGCTATCAGGCTCTGGCTTACAGCATACGCGACTTGATGGTTGACAAATGGATTGAAACCAAAGAAACTTTTGACGAAGTGGAGCATAAATGCGTAAGCTATATTTCTTTGGAATTTCTTATGGGGCGCGCCCTTGGCAACGCCATGATAAATCTGGAAATATTTGACGCCGCAAAAGAAGCAATGACCGAGTTGGGCTTTGACATGGAAGAAATCCGCGAGCAGGAAGTCGACGCCGGCCTTGGCAATGGCGGTCTTGGCAGACTTGCCGCATGCTTTATGGATTCCATGGCCACCTTGGACTTGCCGGCGCGCGGTTACGGGATCCGTTATGATTATGGCATATTCACACAGCAAATAGAAGATGGCTTCCAGGTGGAGGAGCCGGACAATTGGCTCCGCAACGGAAATCCATGGGAGGTGCGCCGGACTGAACAGGCGCAGACCGTGCGCTTTTCCGGACATACAGAGACGTACCCATGCTCCCGAAATAAGCACCGGAAAGTCTGGCTCGGCACTCAGGATGTGCTCGCCATTCCCTATGACACTCCTATCCCCGGATTCAAAACAAACAATGTGAACACTCTTCGGCTTTGGTCGGCGGAGTCTGTATATGGATTCAACCTGAAAAGCTTCAATATGGGCGATTACATCAACGCCAACCTCGAAGCGTCAATGACTGAGAACATAACCAAAGTCCTTTATCCCAACGACAATAATTTTGAGGGCAAGGAACTTCGCCTGAAGCAACAGTATTTTTTGGTTTCAGCATCCATGCAGGAGCTTGTTGGCCGCTTGAAGATTTCCGGCCACAATGTCCGCGAGTTGCATGAACTCAACGCTGTTCAGCTGAACGACACACATCCTGCTTTGGCTGTGCCGGAGCTTATGCGTCTGTTGATTGACGAAGAAGACCTTTCCTGGGACGAAGCCTGGGGTATTTGCACAAAGACTTTCAGCTACACCAATCATACGCTGATGTCTGAGGCGCTTGAAAGGTGGCCTGTGGACATCCTTGGAAAGCTTCTCCCGCGAATCCTTGAAATCATTTACGAAATAAATTCCAGATTTATGCGCGACATAGCAAACCACTACCCCGGAGACATGGCGCGCCTTGAGCGCATGTCACTGATAGAGGAGGGCTCCGAGAAAATGGCGCGGATGGCATATATGGCTGTCCTTGTCAGTCACAAAGTCAATGGCGTGGCCGCGCTTCATACCGAGTTGCTTAAAGAGGGCTTGTTCAGGGATTTTTACGAATATGCCCCTGAGAAATTCGTAAATGTCACCAACGGCATTACTCCGCGCCGCTGGCTTTACAAGTCGAACAGAGGGCTTTCCAAAATTATCACCAAAAAAATTGGCGATGGCTGGGTGAAAAACCTTGATGAAATAAAAGGCATTGAAAAGTTGGCTGGAAACAAGGCGTTTCGCAAGGAGTTCAGGACTGTAAAGCGCGAGAACAAAATTGTTCTTGCAAATTACATAATGGAAAACAACAACGTTAAAATTGATCCCAGTTCGCTTTTTGACGTTCAGGTGAAAAGGCTGCACGAATACAAGCGCCAGCTTCTGAACATACTTAATGTGATAGCCATGTATATGGACATTAAAGATTCTCCAAACGCGGACTTTGTTCCCAGAACAGTAATGTTCAGCGCCAAGGCGGCTCCAGGCTATTATATGGCAAAATTGATAATCAAGCTTATAAATTCCGTGGGCGATGTCATAAACAATGACATCACGATCGGAGACAAGCTCAAAGCTGTATTTCTGGCAAATTATCGCGTTTCGCTGGCTGAAAAAATTATTCCGGCAGCCGATCTTTCCGAACAGATATCTCTTGCGGGAACCGAAGCGTCGGGCACCGGCAACATGAAATTCGCCTTGAATGGCGCGTTGACCATAGGAACATTGGACGGAGCCAACGTGGAAATACACGAAGCGGTCGGAGAAGAAAATATTTTCATTTTTGGAATGACCGTTGAGCAAGTGAAAGAGCTTCGCGGACAGGGATACAATCCCAGGGACTTCGTTGAGCAATCTTCGAGGTTGAAGCGGGCCCTGGAGCTTATCCGATGCGGGTTTTTCTCGCAGGTAACCCCTGACTTGTTCAAGCCAATATTGGACAGTCTGGATACAGACTTTTACATGATCGCCGCTGATTTTGAGTCTTACTGCGCAGCGCAGCAGGAGGTGAGCGAAGTCTTCAGAAAGCCGGACGAATGGGACAAACGCGCTATAATCAACGTGGCCAACATGGGGCCGTTTTCAAGCGACAGAAGCATTTCCGATTACGCATCAAAAATATGGGACCTGAAGCCAGTTCCTGTGCCTTAGAAAGCAAAATATAAGAGAATAAATATGAACGAAGCCGGAAAAAAAACAATATATCTCAGCGGACCGATCATGGACGAGCATCTCGGAGTTGCCAGAACTTGGCGGGAGGATGCAAAGTCTCTTTTGAAAACGCAGTTTAAACTGCTTGATCCAATGCGGAGAAAATTCGTAGACAGACAGGTCGACAGCGCAAACGAGATAGTTGAATTTGATCTTCAGGATGTGAGAGACGCCGATATTATTCTGGTCAACTACAACAAGCCCAGCATAGGCACAAGCATGGAGGTTTTTCATGCCGCTTATAATCAGGGGAAGTTCGTTGTTGCTTTTTCTCCTTTTAAATTCGAAAACTGCAGCCCGTGGATGGTGCGTTTCAGCACTAAAATAAAGCCATCTCTGGAGGAGGCCTGCGAATATATTCTGGCCCACTTCGGAGAGGCTGTGGACGACTTTTAATCGTGGACGCAGAATTGCTTGAATATCTGTCCGGCTTTCTGACCGATGCCAGAAAGAGGAAAATAGAGGAGATACTTGAGAAAAGAACCCGGCATGTGACCGTGGTTCTTGAGGATATCTTCCATCCTCCGAATGCCAGCGCCATCATTAGAACATGCGAGTGCTTTGGCGTTCAGGACATGCGTTTTATTCAGAACCACAAGGTGTACCGCGTTAATGCCGATGTTGCCCAAGGAGCGTCAAAGTGGGTAAATATTTTTGACTACGCGGAAGGGGATTCAAATACTGAAACATGCCTGTCTGATCTCAAAAAACAGGGATATCGCATTGTCGCCACAACCTTGCGGGAATCTGAAAAGACAATTCAACTGGAAAAGCTTCCCGTAAAAGAGAAACTTGCTTTATGCTTCGGAGCTGAAGAGACGGGTCTTAGCGACGAGGCTCATGAGCTGGCGGACTATCATGTAAAAATTCCAATGTCCGGCTTTACGCAGAGCTTCAATATTTCAGTCAGCGCGGCGTTGTGTCTGCAAGTTGCTGTCGCGCGCTTGAGGGAGTCTGATGTTGACTTGAGATTGAGCGATAAAGAAAAGGCGGAGTTGCGGCTTGACTGGCACAAGAAAAGCATTAGAAATGTTGACGCCATCATAAAACGGTTTTACGAATGATTCGTTGACTCCGACAAAGCCGGATGCTGTTGGCGTATAAAAATCAGGAATGATAAATGCCCTGCTGGCGGCGTTTTTCCGAGCAGGCGCTTATTTTGCTGGATTCAAAAAAATCAAGCCCTGTTTTATTAACCAGTTCCTTCAGGTAGTCAAAATGAGGACACGGGGGCGCATGAAAATTATCCTTTGCAATGCATGATGAAAACTGCACGGCAACTTTGTCTTTTTCAATGCCTTCTTTTTTTAGCGCCCGGAGCAAATGAGTAAGTTTTCTATGCAAAGCGCGTCCGCAGCATCCCCCGCAAGTAAGGTAAATAATTCTGTAGGGTTTGTCTTTCGGGTAGATCGAAAAACCTCCGCTTCTTTCATTAAAAGCCTTTTCACAAAGATAACCGGAGCAGCGTTCTTTTACTATATGGCATTGCGCAACAACAATGTATTCCTTTGTTTCGGGATCGCCCATGCACCACCTCTATTGTTTTAGTTTTGCGTCTGGCATGATCTTGCAAGTCGACTGTCAACATAGAGTTTGTCCTGAAAAAAACAAGTTTTTTGAAGAGAAAGATAGGCTTTGCTTTAAAACGGTGTAGATTAAGAAAAAATACGCTAATTCCACCCCAAAACAGCTCAGGCCGATTGTGAAAAAAATATTTTTGGATTACAATTCAACAACGCCTGTGTTTAAAGAAGTTCTGGATGAAATGCTTCCATGTTTCTCTGAGATTTGGGGCAATCCTTCCAGCTCTCATTGTTTCGGGCGGCAGGCGAAAACAGCAATTGACACAGCAAGAATCCGCGTGGCTGAAATGATAAAGGCGAACCCGGAAGAGATTGTTTTTACAAGCGGCGGCACGGAGGCCAACAACCTGGCTCTCAAATGCTTGTTGGCAAAAAACGCTTCAAATGAGAAAAACCATGTTATTACAACGCAAATCGAGCATAGCTCCATTTATAACGCCTTTGAGCATCTGGAAAAAGATGGCTTTGAAGTTTCCTGGCTGCCCACTGATAAAAACGGCGTGGTTTCCGTCTCTGATTTCCAATCAGCAATAACAGAGCGAACGCTTTTGGCGTCAATTATGTTGGCAAATAATGTGACTGGAGCCTTGCAGCCTGTCCGCGAAATAGCTCGGATCGCTTCTGCAAAATCAATATTTATTCATACGGACGCTGTTCAGGCCGCAGGCAAAATGCCTCTCTCTGTCAATGAGCTAGGGGTGGATTTGCTGACATTGTCGGCTCACAAGATTTATGGGCCCAAGGGCGCGGGCGCTCTTTATGTCCGTCGCGGCCTGAAGACATCCGCCGACAGCTATGGCGGCGATCAGGAAGGCAAGCTGCGCGCCGGAACTGAAAATGTGCCGGGAATTGTTGGCTTTGGAAAAGCGTGTGAAATGGCGCAAAAAAATCTTGACATAAATATCCTAAAAATGGAAAGCTTGCGG
>Ga0075121_1001850_pt1 | contig 12653 bp, 11 predicted proteins | sample AntAceMetag02UKG_FD_69793 | JGI IMG/M metagenome (GOLD analysis project Ga0075121, IMG submission 69793) | Saline lake microbial communities from Ace Lake, Antarctica - Antarctic Ace Lake Metagenome 02UKG | ecosystem: Environmental > Aquatic > Non-marine Saline and Alkaline > Saline | place... | reverse complement strand
CTTACCTGTAACCCACTTATTTAATCTACCTTTATAGACAAATTTTATTGTCTGAGGTACTTTCAGCCAGCATTTTCCACTCACCCAAGAAAAAGCTATATCGGTGCTCCCTACCCCTGTTGCAAACGCACCCAGAGCTCCATGGGTACAGGTATGGGAATCAGCCCCTATTACTAAATCTCCTGGCTTTATAAGGCCACGCTCTGGGAGCAAAGCGTGTTCAATACCAACATCTCCTATCTCAAAATAATGCTCGATTCGCTCTTCTCGAGCAAAATCTCTTAGAATCTTAGCCTGTTGAGCAGATCTAATATCTTTATTGGGAGTAAAATGGTCCGGTATTAAAGCAATCTTTTTTCTGGAGAATAATCTCTTTTTTGTTTTTTTAAACTCTTTTATTGCAAGTGGAGCGGTGATATCATTTGCAAAAGATAGATCAACCTTAGCAAGAATATATTCACCGGGACTAACCTTATTCTTGCCACTATGTTTAGCTAATATCTTTTCTGCTAAAGTCATACCCATTTTTACAACTCCTTTATCATTGCTTCTTCATTACAATTAGGAAATTTCGGACAATTTATACACTCCGCCCAGATCTTGTGAGGCAGCTCTGATTTATCAACCCTTCTAAAACCAGACTTTTTAAAATATTCGGGAATAAAAGTAAGTACAAACACTCTTTTTATATTATAGCTTTGAGCCTCTTTTAAAGCCTCTGCGATTAAAGAAGTCCCGATGTTCTTTCCCTTAAAACTATTATCTAAAACTAAAGACTTTATCTCAGCTAAATCCTCCCATATAAAATGCAGAGCCACACAACCTACAATTTTGTCCTTATCGCTAACTACCCAAAAATCCCGTATATTCTCATATATATATCCTAGGGCACGCGGTAGAACCTCATGCTCTTTAGCCGCCTCATTAATGAGATTATATATATCAACTCCGTTTTCTATTCTTGCCTTATCTATCTCCATAATTTAAATTATCCCCATAACTTTTGAATATTTTTGGCTAAATTATAACCTAAAAACCTATTTTAAAAAAGCAGAGAATATAGATAGTACTAATTTTTTTTAGCTTTTAAAATACCTCTAGTTAATACTACTACCCCAAATAACACTAAACCCAAGCTCACAAGATAAGCAATTTTTATATTGCTACCCCAAAGATAGAGCGAATCAGCCCTAAATAAAGATATATAGAATCTTATCAGACCGTAATATATAAGGTACAACGAGAAGATAAAACCACGAAAAGGTGAATCTTTCCTTATAACCCACAAGAAAACAAAACCTATGAGAGACAATATAAATTCATAAAGTTGGGTCGGATGGAGAGCCTGAAAACCATATTGGTAATAGGCAGAGCTGTCCTTGGTAAATATTATACCCCATGGTTTTTCTGTGGGTAAACCATAACAGCAGCCGTTTAAAAAACAACCTATTCTGCCAATAGCTTGACCAAGCAACAAGAGAGGTATAAGAAAATCTGCTAACTTTAGAAACTCAGCACTATTTCTCTTTGAAAAAATATACAGCGATAAAATTCCGCCTATTATGGCGCCATGCACAGCAAGGCCACCCTGCCATATAAAAAGCAGAGCCCATGGCTTTGTAAAGTAATAATAAGGGTCATAGAAAAGACCGTAATAGACCCTAGCACCAAGCAAACCTCCAAGCAGCAGATAATTTGCAATTGAATCCATATTCTTCTTATTTAAACCAATTCTTTTTGAATCATACTTTGCTAAATAGAACGCTGCCAAAAAAGCTATGACCAGCATAACTCCATAACTTCTAATTGCTAAACTTCCAAATTGTATTATAACAGGATGCATTATCCCTCCATGTTTTTAACAATATCTATATATTTACAAACCGATAACTGTTCAGGCCTTTGATTTAAATCTATTCCTAAATTATACATTACAGATGCAATATTAAGTCCAGTGAGAATTTTAGAATTTTTAATTATGGTTGTTATTTTCTTTCTCCTCTTTTGAAAAAATTCAGAGGTTACTAGCGACAGGAGAGCTGCATCCTCTATAATGCAATCATCTTTAATATTAAAAGAGATGAAATAAGAGTCAACCTTAGGCTGAGGATAGAAGCAGCTTTTTGGTACCTTAAATAGTCTTTTAAGATTTAAAAATGTCTGAGCAAATATAGAGAGGCGCCCGTACTTCTTGCTCCCAGACACTGCAATCATTCTTTCAACATACTCTCTTTGAAGCATAAGATATCCATCTTTAATAATCTTCCTGTTCTCTATTATCTTCTCTATTATCTGAGTAGATATATAGTAAGGAAGATTGCCGACTATTCTCAGAAGACCGTACTTATTAGAATAACTTTTTAAATCTATAGCTAAGAAATCAGCATTAATTAAAGATACGTTAGGGCTCTCTTTAAAAATATCGGTTAAAACATCGAACAGTCTGACATCTTTCTCAATCGCTATCACAGAAGTCGCATCTTTAGCCAAAACCCGAGTAAGGTTTCCAGACCCAGAGCCAATCTCCAAAATAGAACCTCCATCTTCAATGGCCATAGAATCTATTATTTTATTTAAATGATATTCCGATATTAAAAAATTCTGACCCAATCTCTTGTTGGGTTTAACATTGTATTGTTTAAGAATATCTTTAAGATACATTGAGAGTTAATGAGTATTCAATAGCTTTAAGCAGCGAAGCCGGATTTGCAATTCCCTCACCCGCAATATCATAGGCCGGACCATGATCCGGGGAAAATCTTAAAAAAGGAAGCCCGAGAGTAAAGTTAACCGTATTATCAAACATGGCTTTGATTACAGGTAACGTCTGATCATGATAAAGGCTGACAACAATATTATAGTTGAACCTCTCCCTATTTCTGAAAAAACCATCTCCGGGATAAGGGCCATCGATATTTAGACCCTCTGCCTTCAGTTCCTCTATTAGAGGTTTAATAATCAGCACCTCTTCATCTCCTATGATACCGTTTTCGCCTCCGTGAGGATTGAGGCCTAAAACAGCTATTTTAGGTTTATGTTTATCAATTCTAGAAAAGAAACTATCCATTTTCTTAATAGCATCTTTTAACTCAAAATAATCGATATGGGCTGAGACTTCTCTTAAAGGAATATGGCGAGTAGCCAGATAGAGATAGAAAACAGGGGTTAAAAATACCATCAATACAGAATCTACGCTAAATCTCTCCTTTAAATATTCTGTATGCCCTTTAAAACCTACCCCCAATGAAGATATCTCCTCTTTAGAGACCGGAAGAGTTATCAATGAAGCTATATCTGATCCATATTTTTTAATTATATCTACAGCTTTATCGAGGTATTCCAGGCTTGCCTTAGCAGAGGCTGCATCAGGCCGAGTCAGCTCTACATCCGGCGCATTAGAGAGATCTAGGATATTTAAAGCACCTGCTTCTAAGAGGTTGCTATTAAAATCAGTCATTGGATTTAAACTGATCTTTGATTTTAAAATTGAAACAGCCTGAAGAATAGATCTATGGTCTGCAATTATAAGATGTATAGCAGAGTCAAGAACCTCTCTTTGGCTTAAAGATTTAATGATTATCTCAGAACCCACTCCGGCTGGATCTCCCAGAGTATAGAGCAAAATCTTCTTATATTTTAATGTCGATTTGGGCATCCTCTTTAAGCTCTGTGATAAACTCATTATATTTCTCAGAGAATTTTTTCTGATATAGACTATTATAGACTCTATTCTTAACCTTATCTAGCTTTTCTAAATGCGCTTCTGCCTTAGCCGCGACTTTAAATATATAGTAAGCACTCTCAGTCTCTACTATATCGCTTACCTCTCCGACATTAAGACCAAAGACAGCATTAGCTATATCCTCACTAACCCTACCCTTAAAAAGCCACTCCCCTTCTCTTACATTATCAGCCAAGGAATCGCTATGATTCTGAACCAAAATCTCAAATGGTACCTTTTTTTCAATCAGTAATCTTATCTGATCTATTCTATTCTTACTATTTTCGATTTTTTTAACATATATTTTTTCAACCTTGAATGCCTCAGGAGCAATAAACTCATCCTCGTTAGCAAAATAGTATTCTTCTATCTCTTGAGGATGGGACTCTATCTTACTTTTGACAAAATAATCAACGGTCTTAGTTTTTAGAATATCATTGTATATTCTCTGCCAAAGGCTTTCATAGCTTAAGCCGTCCCCCTCTAATCTACTTAAAAACTCCATCTCGGTATTAAAACCGTCTTTGATTACGGCAATCCTTTTCTCAACCGCCTTTTCATTTATTCCTAAACCTAACCTCTTGGCATAAGAAAGGATCAGCATATCTTCTATCAGCTCATTGAGTGACTCTCTGACAACCTTATCCTCTGCTGCTCTATCCATTTGAGCTAAATCTATATTCCGAGCTATAGCTATCTTTTTAGCAAAACGAACCAGGTCAGACTCAGTTATAACCTCTCCATTAACTACGGCTACCACCCTATTCACTAAAACAGCCTCGGAGATATTAACTATTAACAAAAGTAGTGCTGGCACCATTAAAAACTTTTTCATAAACCCCCCGCATTCAATTGTTGATTTTGTTAAATATTTTCTCTTTTATTTCATCTCCTGTCAATTTATATATTGTCTGCTTAAGAAGTCTGCAATAAAGATCAAAGCCCACAGACTGTATAAATCCGTGTTGTTCTTGCCCTAAGATATTACCCGCCCCTCTTATCTCTAAATCTCGAATAGCGATTTTAAACCCTGCGCCTAAATCCGACTCTTCTATTATAGTTTTAAGCCTTCTTGAGGCATCGTCTGAGACAGGCTTGCCCTTGGGTATTAAAAAATATGCATAGGCAATCCTATTGTATCTCCCTACTCTTCCTTTAAGCTGATAGAGGCCGGCTAACCCAAACATATCTGCTCTATTTATAATCAGAGTATTAACATTGGGGATATCGATTCCAGATTGAATTATAGTAGTAGAGACTAGAACATCTATCTCAGAATTTAAAAATCTCGCCATAATATCAGCAAGATCTCTTTCCTCCATCCTTCCATGTGCAACAGCAATCTCTGCTTTAGGTAATAATCTTTTTAATTTTGCTGCCATTCTCTCTATGCCTCTTATCCTGTTGTTTACAAAAAACACCTGACCCCCTCTTTTAAGCTCTCTCCTGATAACACGCTTAATTAGATTATCGTCATATTCAGAGATATAAGTCTTAACCGGCAATCTCTCCTCCGGAGGAGTATTTATAACCGACATACCTTTAATACCAACAAGCGACATGTATAACGTACGCGGAATCGGCGTTGCTGTTAAAGTCAAAACATCTACCACCTGACGGTATTGCTTAAATCTTTCTTTCTGAATCACGCCAAACCTCTGCTCCTCATCTATTATAAGTAAACCCAGGTCCTTAAACTCAACACTTGATGATATCAGCCCATGGGTCCCGATAATTATATCTATTTTTCCTTCTTTTAAATCAGCCAGAATCCCTTTTTGTTCTTTTCCAGTTCTAAATCTTGACAACATATCAACTCTAACCGGAAACTGTGCAAGTCTTTCTAGGAACCTCTGGTAATGCTGCTGAGCAAGTATTGTTGTAGGTACGAGCATTGAGACCTGCTTATTATCCATAACAGCTTTAAACGCCGCACGTAAAGCGACTTCGGTCTTACCGTAACCAACATCGCCACATATTAACCTATCCATCGCGTAAGTAGATTCCATATCTCTCTTTACTTCCTCTATAGCTTTGAGCTGATCAGAAGTCTCTCTATAGGGAAAACTGCTCTTTAAATCATTCTGCCAATCCGTATCTCTGGAAAAAGAATATCCTTTTAAAGATGTTCTCTCTGCTTGAATTTTTAGCAGATCTTTTGCAAAACTCTCTATGCCACATTTGGCCTTGCTCTTTAAACTCTGCCAATCTTTACTTCCTAGCTTACTTAACTTAGGAGCTCTACCTCCAAACCCTAAATATCTCTGAATAAGATCTGCATCTTTTATGGAGATATAGAGTCTATCTTCTCCAAAATATTTGATTAAAAAGAAATCTTCTCCTTTTAAGGTCTTAATGCCGAGAAACCTGCCTACACCATGATTAATATGGACAACATAATCCCCCTTTTTAATGTCGAGAAAACTCTCAATTGGTGTACTTTCAAGATAAATACTCTCCTTATCTTTCAACTTAGAAAGTTTTACTGGTAAGAGTATTAACATCCTATGTTCTTCTAAGATATCGCCGCTATGGGGATTAAATACTCTTATTGAAGATATGAGATCGTCATCTACCTCGATTCGCAATGGCAACTCATAGCTGGAAGGATATATGCTTATGCTAGACCCTTTTAAAGAGAACTCGTCTCGAGCGCCTAAGCTGCTTACTCTTCTATAGCCTAATTCGCTAAAACTTTTGACTAAACTCTTATAATCTACTCTTTCGCCAAGATATATTTTAAGAGTCTTAAACATGCTACATGCTATCGGGAGCAGATATCCCGAGCAATCCTAATCCTTTCTTTAGCACAATTTGGATTGCAGAACAGACATAGAGCCGCGCTTTTGTCAATGCAGCAGAATCTGTAACAACTCTATGTTTATTATAAAAACCGTGAAACTGCTGAGCGAGCTCGTATAGATATGCCGCAATAAAAGAAGGCTCCATTGTAAGAGCAGCTATCTTTATTATTCTAGAAAACTGCACCAAGCTGCGCAAGATATCTTTTTCCTCTGACTCTCTTAAGCTAGCTGTTATATCAGAAGATAGAGGCTCTCTTAAATCTATGTTATTCTGCTGCGCAAAACTTATAATACTTGAGATTCTAGCATGTGCATATTGAATATAATATACAGGGTTATCCATGGTCTTCTTTTTAGCAAACTCTAAGTCAAAATCAAGATGACTATCCAGTTTTCTGTTCAAAAGAAAAAAGAGCGTTGCGTCAGAACCAATCTCAGATAGAACCTCATCTAGGGTTATAGTCTCATTGCGCCTAGTCGAGAGCTTAATAGGCTTGCCGTCTCTATATAGCGTAGCTAGCTGAACAATCAAAACTTTTAGTCTCCTTGCCTCATAACCTAAAGCATCTAAGGCAGCTTCGACTCTTTTGATATAACCATGATGATCGGGGCCCCAAATATCTATTAGAAGATCATAATCTCTCTTGTATTTATCCAGATGGTAGGCAATATCAGCAATAAAATAAGTGTAACTTCCATCATGTTTAATAACAACTCTATCCTGACTATCGCCAAAATCGCTGGATTTAAACCATAATGCTTTATCCTGCTCATATATATGACCCTTAGACTTAAGCTTGGTTATAACATCTTCCATAGAGCTCTTGGCAGCAATATCTCTCTGTGAGACCCAGCCTTCAAAATCGACCCCAAAATCAGAAAGAGAACCTTTAATCCCAGATAGAATCCATTCAAGGGCATACTCAGAGAAATAATTCAGCTCTCTGTTTTCTATCTCTTCTATGCTTAGTTTCTCATCCTTCACTATCTTTTCTGCTACATCAATTAAATATTCACCTTGATAACCTTCACCAGGTAGCTCCGATTCTTTTCCAAGAAGCTCTAAACACCTTACCCGTAAAGACTCGCCCAGAAGATTTATCTGATTACCCTCATCGTTGACATAATACTCTCTATCTACCCTGTAACCCGAAGAGCTAAGTATCCTGGCTAATGCAGCGCCTATAGCTGCCTGTCTCCCGTGAGCGATGGAAAGCGGACCTGTTGGATTCGCAGATACAAACTCAATAAGGACCTTCTTACCTTTCCCTATATTATTTAAAAACACTCTCTCATCTTTTAATATGTCCCCTAAAAATCCATAAAGATACTCCGTTGAGAAATAGAAGTTTATAAATCCCGGCTCTACAATCTCGATGTTATCAAAAACATCCTTAAAATCTTCTTTAAGCTTTGGTAGTATGCTGGCTGCTATATCTTTGGGGCTCTTTTTTAAAGGTTTAGATAGTTTCAAGGCTATATTGGTTGAGAGATCCCCATACTCCCTAGAGCGAGGAGTACCAACCTCAAGATCCAAATCGCCAATACCCCAGCCAGCTGCAATCTCAACCAGATATTCTTTTAATCTATCTTCTATATTTAACATAACAATGAAAAGTTAATTATTAAGCTGCCTCAATATGCTCTAAAGGAAGGTCAGACCACAATCTCTCTAGCTCATAAAATAGTCTCTGCTCTTCTGTGAATACATGCACTACTATATCTCCATAATCAAGCAGCACCCAATCAGACTTCTCATAACCTTCAGAATGCCAAATTTTAATCTTATTATTTTTGGTGCTTGAGATTACATGATCGACTATTGCTTTGACTTGCCGGGCTGAATCAGCGCTGCAGATAACAAAAAAATCGGCAAAGCTCACTAATTTACCTATATGCATTAATACAACATCATTGCCGCCCTTATCTTGAGTAAGACCGGCAATGAGTCTTGCTTTACAGTATGAATCCACTCTTACTACTTTCCTGTCGCTATTTAGATCCTAAAATGCGAAATAAAGATGTACCGCAATCAGGACATTTTCCCTTCATTGCTTTTCTACCATTTTTCATAGTTACTTCTTCACCATCCTGCATTTCCTTCTTGGCTTTACATTTTACGCAATATGCTTCCATCTACGCCTCCTCTTGTTGAAAGGTTAAACTCACTATATATATGCTATCATATCTCGCTACCATCTTACAACCTTAAGTTGAAAGATAAATCGGGGCGGGCGGACTCGAACCGCCGACCTCCTGAACCCCATTCAGGCGCGCTAGCCATGCTGCGCTACGCCCCGCTAAATACTTGTATTAGTTTAAAGAGGGTAACAGAAAATGGCAAGAGGAAATATCTAGTGCTAAAAGAAAAGCCCGCTATTTCTAGCGGGCAAAACTTAATTGCAAATTCTATTATTCTATCTTGGAGCTATCTGCTCAAGCGTATCTGCTAATATATTAAACGCTTCATTGTCAACAGATTTATGTTCGGTTTTAATCACACTATTTAAGGCTTCTATAATTTTTGTTTGAACTTGCTCAGACATAGATGCAAATTTACGTGTTATTACATCTTGCACAGCATTAACATACCTTGTAGCTCTACACTGAGAAAATTCTTCAATATTTGTAATCAATCTCACCAATACATCTTGCCTTACCTGGTCTGAAAAATATTGTAAATTTTCACTTAATGCCCAAACCGCTGTTGTCGCTATACCTGTGCTCAGCTCAATAGATGCTGCTTCAGCATCTATTGATGTTGTCTTACCTACTATTGCACCACCCAAATCATCCCTTATGGTCTGGTCTTCTATAAAAGGTATCGCCTTGCTTATCAAAATTAATATTCCTCCCCTTACATAACCACTTAATCTAGTATCATCAAGTCTTTTTACTAAACCATTGGCTACATCCACTATCATATTTTGATCTAACTCAGCAAGGTTAAGACCACTCAAATCTTCAAGAGCTTGCGATCCATCTTCTAAATTGCTAGAGTTTAGCTGCTCCCCTTTAACTCTCCTCGCATTAGCAGGTTGACATAAAATTAGAATAGAAATAAAAACTAGACATCCAAATAAAGTACTTTTACTAAATTTCATTTTGATCTCCCTCGTTAAAAATAAAGTTTATATACCATTATCTTTTATAGCCTATGTAAGATTTATACCATATTTTACCAACTTGTCAAATAACTTTTGAAATTATTTTATTTTGTTTGTTTCAACAAATACTTTCAAGTGTCCAAAAAGTGTCCAGAATAGGGGGCAATACAGGGTAATAGGTGGTAATAGACGGTAATACAGGTAAGTCGCTAACTAACTGATTTTAAAGAGTATTTTACTTAAACTGCTGAATTAATTAAAGATATGATTTTGGCTTGATTCGGAACCCCATTCAGGCGCGCTAGCCATGCTGCGCTACGCCCCGCTAATCTAAACCACTGAAAAATAAGGTAGCAAGGAATTCCAAATGCGTCAATATTCAAAATTTGATTAAGGAGATAATTAAAAAGTTGTTTCACTAAGATAGATTGTTCTTCTACTAGGACAACTCTAGATTCTTCCTAAGCCATTCTTCGGGATTTTTCTTCTTTACAGCCTCCATGCAAAGCGAACTAGTTGCCCCAAAGTCTTCGTATGCTCCCAATAACTTCATTACTAGAGGCATATTTGTAGTCAACCATTCCCGAGGATTGTTATAGTTTATTACCGCACGCATAGCATCGCTTAAACTTATCTCAAATTCTTCAGCTAAATGTCCAGCTAGAGGCACATTTGCATTCAACCATTCTAGGGGATGACTATGCCTTGTTACAACATACATAGCATCACCTAAGCTTATATCAAATTTTTCAGATAATTGTCCAGCTAGAGACACATTTGCATTCAACCATTCTAGGGGACTGCTATAGTCTATTACAACGCGCATAGCATCGCTTAAACTTATCTCAAATTCTTCAGCTAACCATTGTATATCTTGCCAAGAAACAAGCTTTTTTAATAAAGTATCTACCTGAACTTGGGTAAATTGATGTATCGGATTATCATAGTAACCATTGATTAATTCAACTATTCTATCTGCAAGTGGAACAAGATTTAATGCCCTCACATCTGCTGTTGAAAAATTATCTATACCAAGTAAAAAGCTTCTTATCTCTTCTGTTATTATACCTGCTGATTCCAGCTGCTCTAAGGTCCCAGAATTATTCCTCACTAAACTATTAGAAACAATTTCCATATAATCTATCAACTTTTCTCTCCATGGAGTATCTTCTGTAATATTACCTATAACTGATTTTAATAATTCTGTTATTAAAACTTCCCTTATCTGTGTTCGATGCTGAGATAATGGCCCTCCCCTTGCCCCTAGATCATCCTCTACAGAAACAAATCTTCCTGGAATCTGAGAAATTGTTTTAGTTCTTCTGGCAAAAGCAGAAGAAGATAAAAAAACAATAGAGCTCATAAAAATAAAGCACACCAATGCAGTGGTTCTTAATTTACTGTATTTCATTTCAGTTTATCCAAGCTCCTCTTGTTACACTATTAGTTTTATAAAGCATATAATAAGTATACCACACCCTTGCCACTTGTCAAATAACCCCTCCCTCTTTTAGTGTCCAAAAAGTGTCCAGAATAGAGGGCAATACATGGTAATAGACGGTAATAGGTGATAATACAGGTAAGTCACTAACTAACTGATTTTAAAGGTGATTTTACGTAAACTGCTGAATTAATTAAAGATATGAAATTGGCTTGATTCGGAACCCCATTCAGGCGCGCTAGCCATGCTGCGCTACGCCCCGATAAATACCTGTATTAGTTTAAAGATGGTAAAAGGAAATGGCAAGAGGAAATATGCGTTTGATAAGATTATCCTGGCTAAGCTACTCCGAATAATAAACAAACATATCTAATCTAATTCTATTCTGCAGACTCTAAAATAGCATCGAATGCAGGAGTTGGTGTATTTAAACTGCGGGTAATCTCATCAAGCCACTCGATAGAACTTACACCAACACCAAGTCCTTGAGCTATATTGTTAAATGCAGTTTGAACATCTTCACCTGTTTGAAAATGAGCACCTGCTAATCCTACTAATTGAGACCTTATTACTGAACCATTCTGCCAAACAGTACTTAAGTTGGCTAATCCCTGAGTATCTATATTATATTCTGATGCAGCTATCACTTCATAGCCTTCTTTTAAAGCCATCAACCAACCATATGTAATAGCTGATAACATATTCTCTACAAATGCTTGCTCTTCTATGCTTATCTTCTCTGAACCAACACCTAAAGCATTACAACGCATCTCTGATGTTATCTCTTGGGATAACTCCTCATAGCGATGTGAACCCATCTTATTTCTTATTAAAGCTATAAAGCTAGCTGCAAAATCTCCTGGAGCAATATGATAATCTTTTAGATCAGTCTCTCTAGAATCAATACGTGCTTGCAAGGTAGCATCTAATACAGGTATTGCAATCTCTAATCTCATAGCATCTTCTTGTGTCCATGTCCCAGTACTTCCTTCTAGGATATGTGGGCCGACCATTGAAAAAACATCATCCTCTGCAACCTCTAAAGCTAATTCCATTATCCAAGAGGAGAGATTACTATCCTGTAAACCACCTATAACTTCAGCTAACTTTTCTTGATTCCAACCAAAATAGTTAGCCAACACTTCGACTCCTTCAGCTAATATTTGAAAAAATGAGTACTCTATACCATTATGCACTGACTTCACAAAATGTCCCGATCCAGCTTCTCCAAACCAATTATACCCATTCTCTATCCCTAAGGCTTTAAACACAGGCTGGCATTGCTGATAAGCCTCCTGATTACCGCCGACCATAATAGACATATTTCCTGCTGCAGCAGTACCACCACTTGTCCCAGCACCTAAAAGAATAATGCCTTCCTCTAAAAGTCTTTCTGCTCGAGCTCTATGTAAGATATGATTTGAATTACCACCATCTATTATAATATCACCTTCACTTAGTAACCCTTGTTGCTTTAATTCTATAATTTTATCAATATTTTCATCAACAGGTGCGCCATGAGGAACCATAAGCCAAATTACTTTTCTACCTTCACCCATTCCTTTAACCATTGATTCTAA
>Ga0075121_1001849_pt1 | contig 12657 bp, 12 predicted proteins | sample AntAceMetag02UKG_FD_69793 | JGI IMG/M metagenome (GOLD analysis project Ga0075121, IMG submission 69793) | Saline lake microbial communities from Ace Lake, Antarctica - Antarctic Ace Lake Metagenome 02UKG | ecosystem: Environmental > Aquatic > Non-marine Saline and Alkaline > Saline | place... | reverse complement strand
CTAATTGTTTTGATACTTCTATTATATTATTAACTAGCTCATTGCCCATTTTGAGTTTAGATTCTTTTGTAACTCCTGCTATATGGGGCGTGATCCAAACATTTTTGAAATTTTTAAAATCATAATCAGGGTGATCGTAGTCTAAGCCTAATCCTCCAATTTTTCCAATTTCTAAAAGTTCTTTGAAGTCTTCATGGTTTACCAGGCCTTGCCTGCTTGCGTTAATCAGCAGCATTCCTGGCTTACATGTACTTAATTTTTGTGCATCTATGAGATTACTAGTTTGTTCATTCTCTGGTACATGTAATGAAAGAATATCGCATTTTTTAATAACATCTTCAAGTGGCATAAATTCTACATAGCTATAAGATTTGTATTTTTCAGGATGAGCAGTATGTGAAATAATCTTCATATCAAAGGCTTTTGCTCTTTTATAAACTTGTCTTGCTATGTTGCCAAAACCTACTAATCCAAGAGTTTTGCCTGCAAGTTCTGTTGTGCCAAGATTTTCCCCTTTTAACCCGCTACTTCTTCTGTCTATCAAGTTTCTTTCTAGAAGTTGTTTAGATAAAGCAATCATAAGTGCAAATGTGTGTTCTGCTGTAGAAATAGTATTTCCTGTTGGGCTATTTACAGTATAAATTTCTGGATGATTTTGTTTTATGTCATTAAGATGTTCTGTTGCAATGGAGAGTGTTCCTATAATCTTTGTTTTAATTTTTGCATTAGGACATGCTTTTAATTTATCATGTGTTCCTAAAACGATAACATCGTATTTGGATAAAAAGTTTTCATTATTATCTTGGCTTATGTATTTGCCATCTTTGTTATAAGTAACTTTATGGGCTATTTTTTTTATTTGATTATCAAAGTATCTATTATGTTCTAAATCACTTATTGATACGTATGCATGTTTGAATATAGGATCAGCTTTTACGTTTACAATTAGAAACAATAACAAGGAAATCTTTTTTATCATTATAAAATCTTTCTTTTAATAGTTATTAAATAGTTTTTTGATATTATTATCACGTAATATAACTTGGTCAAGCTGTTTATTGTGAAATAGTATCATGGAGTTTCTTATCTATTGACTTAAAGAGCTCTTTTCTTATAAAAATGCAAGTTAGTTATATCGTAAATTGTTTATATTTTTATAGGGGAGTAGTTTTATGAAAGTTGTTAATCGCAAAAAATTTGCTTCAATAGTAGGTATAATAGTTTCAGCTTTGTTTGTTATTTTACATTTTTTTAAGGTTGAAGTACTTGAGCTTAAACATTCAATCCCATTGGTAGGTCTTATTGCTGCCGTGTTATTTGTATTTGCAATTGCATGGGTTGGGGCTTGGATGTTTGCATTAATCTATAATCACTTTATTAATAGCCGTAACAGGAAACAAATCAAGTAGCTTTTGTTTTTAGAATATATATTTTCTGGTAAATAAACTGTTTTTTGGTATCTTTGTTTTTTGACTAAATTTATCAATACTTTTAACCCAATAATAAAGAATTGCTTTAAATCATGAAACATATCCAAAAAACATTACTCACATTTATAGTATTAGTTTTCTCAGCTTCTGTTTTGTTTACAATGGATAGTGATGATGAGAACACGGCTCTTCTTGCTGATGCATTATCACAACACTCAGTTAATTATGAAAGTTTTTCTGGCCCACTTACACAAGTTAGTGGTAATCTAGATGCAATAAACTTTACCACTAAACAAAATGATGTAAGAGTTACACATTGTGTGTTGGCTGTTGAAGGCCTACAAAAAGGGGTTTTGAGAATACATAATCCTTGTGGACAGAGTTTTGTGATCAAAACAGAAGAGTTATCAAGCGCTTTACAAAAGCATTCAGGGAGGACCATTGCCGGTCCGTCTTCTGTAACTACATGTTGTGTAGGATCCGCTTGTTGTGGGGGTATATCTATAGGTGCAGGTTCAATTGAAATGCTTTTTTATGGCATTACGAAATTGGTATTACACTTTGTGCCATATAAACCAAAAGATGAAGCTGTTCTTAAGACTGCAGAATTTATTTATCTTATTACTGCAGGTCTTTTTTTCTTTGTGGGTTTTTGTCTTGTTGGTTCCGGTTTTATTCATGGTGGTTGCAATAGGCTTAGGTATAGTCCAGGTCAAGTAAATTTTTTTGATAAAAATAACCAGGATATAACTGTTGCACCTGACTCAAGTTATGCTGATTTAAATCTTGATTTTATTGACCCAGATAAATGGGAGCTGTTTTTGCAAGATTATAATGCTGGCAATATTCCCTTGCATATTCAATACAATAATTAAAAAATAGTTTATGAAAAACATAATAGAACAAATAAAAAAAGATCTAGATAATCTGGCTTGTTTGTCTGAGAACAAAAGAAATCGTACGCGCTATTGAAAATTTTATTCAACGCTTTTTAGGATTATCTTTTTATCAAAGCCGCCTCGTTTTTCAGCTTTATCTTTGCGACAAGCCTCCAAGTCATCTATCGTGTGCTCCTTGGCTTTGCAGATAGCGTGAATAACTTCTGTGACATCTGCAAGTTCTTCAAGATTATCATCTTTCAAAAACTCCGCGACCTCTTCTAGAAGCTTATTTTTCAGTCTTTGGTAATACTCTTTATCATCTGCAATATAGATATCAGGTATCTTTTTGTAATGACTAACTACAATTTCAGGGATTTTATCCCTAACTAGTTTATCGAATATTTTCATCTGATCCTTATTATTCAAAAATTAAATTCTGTCATTTTATTAACCTGATTATGTATTATTTTCTAGAATATTTAAAGAAAGGGATTTAATGAATAAAGTAAAATATATAAAGTCTGTTTTTATATTTCGTTCAGATTTACGTCTAGAAGATAATACAGCCTTAATTAAAGCTTTAAAAGATTCAAAGCAGGTAATAGCAGTATATTTAAAAGAAAATTTAGATTTATTTAAAGTTAAAAACAATAATAATCAGCAGTTTATAACAGAATCTCTAGAAGTCTTAAACAAAAAACTAAATGGTTTCAAAAGTAAGTTATTTGTAATAAACAGTGTTATAGATTTAAAAAAAATAATATCTAAAGACAAAGATATAAATTCTATTTTTATAAATAAACTTTATCATCCAAAGCATGTCTTACAAGAGAGCAAGATAGAAAAATTGTGCAAATCTCATAAAATAGATTTTAATATTTTTCATGATTATCTCTTGCATGAAGCTGGAAGCATTATCCCTTCAGGTAAAAAAACAGGTGAAGCTTATAAAGTTTATACGCCATTTTTGAGAAAGGTACAAAAGTTTGCAGTTTTAAAACCAGCGTTAAATAAGTATAAAAACTTTGTTGCGCGAAGCTATAAAATAACCGGTGATATAGAAATAAAAAAGCTTTTATCTACTATTAAAAATAACAAAAATATAGATTTAAATGGTGGCTTTATTTTGGGTAACAAAATCCTAAAAAGCTTAAAAAACTATAAAGATTACAAGGATATAAAAGATTTCCCTGCTATTGATGGCACCACAAGGTTGTCAGCTTATATTAACTCTGGTTGTGTATCTATTAGGCAGGTTTATCATAATATAGTAAAAACTTTAGGTAAAAATCATGAGCTTATCAGACAACTATATTGGAGGGATTTTTATTATAATCTTTATTATGCATATCCAGAGTTATTTAAATCTACTTTGAAGAAACCAAAGGTTAAATGGAGAACAAATACTAGCGCATTTAATAAGTGGAAAAAGGGTAAAACTGGAGATCCATTTGTTGATGCCAGTATGAGGCAATTAAATTCTACAGGTTTTATGAATAATCGGTGTAGAATGGTTGTTTCTAATTATTTGGCTTTAAGATTAAGAATTAATTGGAGATTGGGAGAAAAATGTTTTTCTAAATTTCTTACAGATTATGATCCAATTTTAAATGATGGCAACTGGCAGTATATGGCTCAGGTTGGTGCAGATACTGCAGGGTATTTACGTATTTTGAATCCTGTTTTGCAACAAAAGAAATTTGATCCCAAAAAAGAGTTTGCGAGCTTTTTTTTGAATGAAGAATAATTTATGGTTATTGCCAGTAAAAAAAATTAAATTATTTGAATTTTAGTTAAAATAAACTAAAATAACAGATCTATTTGTACTGCTTGTAACGTAAATTGTTTTTTAAGGGACATGTCATGATGAAATCTAAATTCCTATTGAGTTTTTTAATTTGTTTTTTATTACAAATATTTTGTAATTTGTCTGCAATGAATTATCAAAAACCGCTTGTGGCAAGTACAACTTTTGGCAAGATGCCATATAGAGTTGTACTTTTTGATTTGCGTAGATATATAGCTCCGTATTTATATAAACAACACGAAGTTCCCAAAGGTTACGTTTTTAAATTAGACAAAACTAAACAAAATGACTTTATTGGGACTTTTTGTGATATACAAAAGATTTTTCCCTCTAATCAAAATTATGATCCAATAACAATTAAACCTACTTTTAAAGTTTGTAGTGATATAAATAAAAAGCAAAAATCAGTGGAAATTAAAAAAAGAGGGGGATATGTTATTGATGAGAAAAGACATTTAAAATATTGGGTTGATCCATATCTTGTTCCTGTTGCTTTAAAGTATGATGGTAAGATTATTCATAAAAAAGCAAATCTCTTTGATATGTTTCCTACGCAAATAGATAAAGAGATATTAAATTATGGTATTTGTGAGATGATTGACCATATTGCCAAAGATAATGTCACAATGGAAGTGCAGTTACAAATAACAATTTTTGGTGGCATAGTTACAGAAGAATTTAGTACTTTGGGTTTCTTTCAATATACTTATAGTCCTTCATCAAAGAAATGGTATCATCGATATTTTAAGAGTTGGACTCCTTACTATTTAAAAACGTTAAGTATTTCTGATACAGTGCCTTTGCTTAGGGCATCATTAAGATACATGCTTGATAGTTTCACAAAAAAGACTATGTGTGATGATGATTCTCTTATTTTAAATAATTTTTTTAATGATCATCAAGACTTTGATAATTATTCACAAAGCCTTGATAAGGCGATTTCCGAATGCAAAGACAAGTATCATAATCTTGTAGAATGCGATTTAGCTGACGAGATAGATGATATAAATATTATCTAAATAATTAATGTAAGATTTTACTTTATTGCAAGTAGCTCTACATCAAAAATTAGGGTAGAATTTGCAGGGATCATATTACCCATTTTACGGTTGCCATAAGCAAGGTTTGCAGGAACAATAAGACGTCTTTTTTCTCCAACTTTCATTAACAATAAACCTTCATCCCAGCCTTTGATAACTTGCCCAATACCAACTATAAACTCAAGAGGTTGTCCTCTGTCTACAGAGCTATCAAACTTTGAAGCTGTTACTCCAGGTTGCCCTGTTTTTTCTAGCCATCCTGTGTAATGAGCACTAATCCTTTGTCCCTTTGTAGGCATCTTTGCATCAGCTTTAGCTTCACTTAAAATTTCATATTGTAATCCAGAATCTGTTTTTGTCATTTGATTTTCTTTCTTTATTGTTAGATCTTCTTTTTTAGTATTTGAACAATTTGTGCATAAGGTAAGGAATAGAACACTGCTCATTAATATTGTAATCATTTTCTTCATAAAAACTCCTTTAGTTATTAGCTTTTAACGTTTGACCATTCTTACTTTTTATATAAGTTTATACCTTAACTGCTTATTTGTCATGAAATCTATTAGGATGAAAATGAACTTTAACAAAAGAATTATCAAGATTTTATTTTTTACTTTTTTTATCTGCACCCCTTTAATCTTTGCAGAACCTTCGGCTGAAAAAACTGAAGAAGTTTGTGGTAAAGATATTCAGAAAGATCCAACTTTCATTGAGCAACTCTCTAGTATTAACTTAAACTCATTTAAAAGAGAACATTCTTCTTGGAGCACCAACTCTATGGAAGAATATCTTAAGCTTTTAGCAGAGCATAGCTTAAACCCTAGTCCAGTTGACAAAAGAGAGCTGTCTTTCCATGTTTTTAGAGAGATTGAAAAAAAAGAAGATAAGTCTGTTGCTGCTGTAGATACAACGATTTGGAAAGATTTAGATCTTTTTTGTGGTCAGCATGATAAAACAAAGTATGTAGCAAATTTGCTTAACAGAGCAAATACGGAAATGGGCACAATAAGTTTTTATCAGCTACTAGCTCAACCAATTTATGACACTGAAAAAATTGAAAAAAGACAAGAGGTTATAAAGACGCTTTTAAATAAAAAAGAGTTATTTGATGATCTTAATCAAGCGTTCTCTGACCTTGAAAAACCAGAGAATATTTTACTTGCGTTCTTTTGGGGTGATCACTTTGTTCACAACGTTAAACAGTGTAGTCTATTTTCTTTGCCTGGTTTTAAATTTCTCAACAAAAGTGACAATGCTGTTTTATTAAAAAGTGCTTTTAGTCATGTTGAAAACATGAATTCTGTTTATGGTACGGTTCTTGCAACAGCGGCATTAATTTCTTATGCAGGTTTTTGTGCAACCAACCGGTCCATAATCCCCGAAAAAGCAAAAAAGGTATTAGGTGTTGGGCGAGAACGAGAATATTGGGGAGCCTCTGGGCCAATTGTAGGCCGGTTATGCAGAGTAGATAATCGTTGGATTCATGCTTTAGTTTTAGCGGTAGGTGGCGTTTATTGTGGCCTTAGAATTAAAAGATGTGCCGAGTGGTTTAAGGATTTTTTCTTGCTTGAAAAAACAATTCATATTTTCACTATTCAATTAGCTAAATTTATAAATGCGTGTAGCAACGTCTATGAAATAATAAAGGAAGATCCAACTTTAAATGGGTTTGAAGAATTTAAAGAGTTTACCTCTTTCTTTGAAGCGGAACTTGAAGCTTCAAAGGAATTAAAAGACTTTTTTGAACTTGCTAGTTCAGGTACATTTAAAACTGATCCAACTTTCTTTTTGGCACACAAGGGTAAAGCTGCAAGGTTTTATATTTTAATGCATGATATAAAAGAAAAAATGGAAAAGATGCTTGCAGGGTTTGGCAAAATAGATGCATATCTTTCTATTGCAAAGCTCTATAAAGAATTTGAAAATGAAAAAATAAAATTTTCTTTTCCTGAATTTGTGCAAACAGAAAAACCGTCTATAGAATTAAAAAACTTTTGGCATCCTTTAATTGACAAAGAAAGCGTTGTTACAAACTCTATTACTCTTGGTAAAGATGATAATCGTTCTAATATTGTTCTTACGGGCCCAAATGCAGGCGGTAAATCCATCGCTCTTAAATCAATTGTTCTTTCTGTCTTAATGGCCCACACGCTTGGAATTGTTCCTGCTGAAAAAATGGTATTAACTCCTTTTAGTTCAATTTCAACATATCTTAATATTACAGACGATGTTGGAGCTGGGCAGTCTTTATTTAAATCTGAAGCTTTACGCTGTCAGGAGCTTGTAGATAAAATTGAAAAATCGCCACAAGACAAATTCCATTTTCAAGTTTTTGATGAAGTTTTTAATGGGACAACGCCACAGGAGGGTATGGCTGCTGCTTATGGAGTTGCGCAATATTTAGGTGGTTTTGAAAATAATATTTGTTTGATAGCAACACACTTTTATGAGTTAACAGAGCTTGAAAAAGCAACCGGAAAATTTGAAAACTACAAAGTGTCTGTAAATTATATACAAGATGGTTTTATAGAATATCCATACAAGCTAGAAAAGGGTACATCTAATCAACATGTTGCCTTTGATATTTTAAGAAACCAGGGTTTTACGGGAAGTATTATTGATATGGCAAAAAATAGACTGGCAGGCTAATTAGTTTTTAATTTGAATAAAAAGGATAGGGTTTTATGAAGAATTTTTTAAAAATATTTTTATTTTGTATAAGCGTAACCATTTGTTTGTTCCTAATCAAAGTGACCCACATGTTGTTAACAAGCCGTGCAGTGGTAGTTAAATTATTACCAGCAAGTGACAAAGAAGAGAAGGATATTTTTGAGCTGTTCAGCGATTCTTATAAAACTGATTTACTTGTCAGTGGTGAGTTTAAAGACATTCAAAGTGCTACCCGTTCAGCTAAAGAGGGGACTGATTTACGGAAAAAAAACCCTTCAGAGCATAGAGTTTATGTAATACAAGATATGAAGACTAATAATAAAGTTGGTTATTTATGGTGGTTTCCTAGGTCCTGTTTGCCGAATCAGGTAGATTCCTATAAAAAATTTGCACATCTAGGCTTCGTTTATATCTTAGAAAAATATAGAAGATCTGGTTTTATGAAAGCAGCAATTCTTTTGACCGAAAAAGAGAGTAGGGATTTAGGTTATGTTGCTATGAGTTTGAGTGTTTTTCAATTTAATAATCCTGCTAAAGCTTTGTATGAAAGTTTGGGCTACAAAGTAAATGATAAAAAGTGCAATGAACGAAAATGTGAGATGATAAAAGAGTTAGTCGATGATGATTATAGGGTAGTCGGTGCTGCTACTTATTAATCTAAAGACCCGTCATTTAAAAAATATTTAAGCTGGACAAATGAAAAACAAAAAGTTGCCTTTGATATTTTAAAAAACCAGGGTTTTACGGGAAGTCTTATTGATATGGCAAAAGTTAGACTGGCAGGTAACATCTAGCTGGCTTGATTGTGCTAATTATTTGATTTACATATCAAATAAATTTATCTATCATGTGAACGAACTGATTTTTATTTTTATGAAAAAAAGGAGTAATGATATGAAGTGTTGCAAGAGTATTGCATTGATGTTGTCAATTCTTTTAAATGGTCAAATAATGGCAGAAAATTCAACCTATTTATTTTCATCTGAATCAGTAACAGAAGGACATCCAGATAAAGTTTGTGATCAAATTTCAGATGCAGTTCTTGATGCTTTTCTAAAAGAAGATCCTAATTCAAGAGTTGCATGCGAAACGCTAGCCGCAAAAGATATTGTCGTAGTTGCTGGAGAAATTTCGTCTTCTTTCAAAGCTGATATTCCTCAAATAGTAAAAGATACAATCAGAAAAATTGGCTACACAGATGAAGCTTTTGGTTTAAGTGATAAAAATTGTAAAGTTATAACATCTATTAGCCAACAAAGTCCTGATATTTCTCGTGGTGTAAACGTAAGCGAAGAACGTGAACAAGGTGCTGGTGATCAGGGTTTGATGTTTGGATTTGCTTGTAACGAAACCCCAGAATTAATGCCTTTACCAATTTCTATGGCACACAAGTTAACTCAAAGGCTTGCCCAAGTAAGAAAAGAAAATATTTTACCATGGGTTCGTCCTGATGGAAAATCACAAGTGACTGTAAAATATGTTGATGAAAAACCAGTAGAAATTACAGCTGTTGTTGTTTCAACACAGCACGATCCAGAAATTTTACATGAAGAAATTACAAAAGAAATAAAAGAAAAAGTTATTTTTCCAGTATGCAAAGAATTTTTGACAGAGAACACAGTTTATCACATAAATCCTACCGGAAATTTTGTTGTTGGAGGCCCTGAGGCAGACAGTGGACTTACAGGTAGAAAAATTATAGTTGATACATATGGCGGAATGGGAAGACATGGTGGTGGATGTTTTTCTGGTAAAGATCCTTCAAAGGTTGATCGTTCAGCAGCTTATATGGCCCGTCACATTGCAAAAAACATTATAGCTTCAGAGATGGCTGAAAAATGTGAAGTCCAGATTGCATATTCAATCGGAGTTGCAGAACCTGTTTCTTTATATGTAAATACTTTTGGAACGTCTAAGGTAAATTCAACAAAAATAGAAAATGTTATTAGAAAAATTTTTCCATTAAAGCCAGCCGAAATTGTTGAGTACCTAGATCTCAAAAAACCTATTTATCTTAAAACAGCATCTTATGGGCATTTTGGAAGAGAAGAGGATGGCTTCAGCTGGGAAAAAACTAACAAAGTTGAAGAGCTAAAAGCAGAAATTAAAAAATTAGATAAATAAGCTTAAGTTTATTTATTAGATGGAACAGCTTTTAAGAATCTGTTCCATCTAATATTTTTAGTCCAAAAATCAATTGGGTGCTTAATTAATTCAATTAATGAAGAAGCTTCATTTGTATCAATAGAAAAAATAACAAATCCGACTTTGCCTTGAATCCTATCTCTATCTAAAAACATCCAATAGCGACTATCTGCACTATTTTTTCTATTGTCGCCCATAGCCCAATACTTGTCTTCAGGCAGTGTGATAGGACCAAAGCTATCAATGCTTTCTTCTTGATAAACCTGGCCAAAAGGATCCCTGATAACTCCGGCTTCACTCATGCCATAAGTTGGTGTGCCTGGCAATCTAAATATTGGTTCATTGTTATAATTTTTGATTATATTTTCTTTATTTAATTTATAAAATGGCTGATCCTCAGGGCTTATTTTAGGATCAAAAGTATAATAATTTGTTACTGTTACTTTTCGTAAAAAGTCTGGAACTGCAATCGGCCCAAAGCTATTCATGTCTATTAAGCCTGTAGTTCTTTTTGCTTTTATAAGAGGATATGGATTAACATATGCAGTTTCGTCCAATTTTTTACCGTTAAGATAAATAATCGTTTTGCCTTTTTCTATTTTGCCTTCAATAGTGTCACCAGGTATTGCGATAATACGTTTTGTCCAATTGTCAGGTCCTGCACTCAAGCCCAAAAATGGAATAGGGATGCCAATATATTTTTGCCACAAATAATTTATCTTGTTTGATTTATCGAATTTAAATGTTGGTGCATCACAGACTATGTGGTCGCCACGTTGCACATCTTTGAAGTTGTAAATGAACTTGTTCCCGAAGAGGTAATCACCAACTAAGATTGTTGGTTCAGCTGAGCCTGATGGAACGTGATATAGACCAAAGACGAAGGTTCTTAATAGAAAAACTATTGGTAAGACTATAACTAAAGCTTCTATCCATTGGCGTAAATTTGATTTTGGTTTTTTTAGATTTTCCATGAATTCTCCAACTATTTTGAATTTATAAGTTACAGTTCTAGTTTTGTCATAAATGTCTGTTATGGCAAGATATGGTTTAAAAAGCTTTGTTTTATAGTGAAATAAATATTTATATTAAGTTTGGCCTAAAGTATTGGATTAGCTTAGGTTATAAAACAGGTAAGTTTTATTGAATAATATTTAACAAAAATCACAAGAGATGCTTCTTTCGTCGCATCTCTTGTGATTGATTAATATAATTTGAATAAAAAATGAATAATAAAATAGTTTCTATGCTGACAGGTTTAAGCTTTTTTCAACATAGGAAGTCCGGTTCTCTCGTTTTCAATAACCTTATATCCCTCAGGAAGGTCATTAATAGCGCTTTCTTTAATCTCTCCTGCAAAATAAAAAATTCTTTGAAGACGATCGCCTTTAAGTTTTACTTCCTTTGAATGCAAATAGTATGTTTTACCGCTTTTTTTAGATTTAACACTATAGGCCATGATCTCTCCTATTTTTAGGTAGCCGCAATTGCGTAAAAACAATCTGGCTACGTTTATTAAAATATTCATGTTTAATTTACATGATTTCATTTTGCAAGCTATCATATTTGAAGTAGCGTTGACAATATCATAGTGAAAATTTATAAATCGGAGCTCCATTGAGAGGATATATCTATGTTTGCAAGTTTACCTAAACTCAGAAGAATTCAATTTTTACTGATTCTTTCTTTTTTAATATTAAATGTTGGTTGTCGAAAAGCGCCAATTTCTCAGGTTTACGAATCTTACGATATTGCAGATGTATTAAAATATGCCAACAAAGACTCTTTGGTCGTTTTTGATATCGATCAAACACTTCTTGATTTTTTTCTTAAGAATAAGGCTGGTGATGCTTTATGCTTGGATGGAGCTGCTTACAGGTTGGATGTTGCTTTTGTAATACAAAATGCGGTTGAAAAGTATTTTGATAAGGTCTGGGAGCAGGTTTATAAAGCCGGCGTTGAAAAAGAAAAAAAGAACGAAGTATTGAAGTTGTTCGAAAAATATTTAGAAAAACCTATTGATCAGCTATTGCATAAAGTACCTATTGATAAATATTTGGTTATTAAGGCAGCTGAGGATAAAACTTTAGAAGTGATTGACCAATTGCAACAAGATGGAATAAAAACAATGGCCTTTACTGCACGCAGCTGGAAGAATATAAAAGGAACCGAAGGGCATTTGAGTGAAGCTGGAATTGATATGATCAAGAACACTGTTTATGAAAAAGAAATAGTTGTAGAGCCGGAAAATAAAGATAATGGTTTTGGTTTTAGAGATGGGGTTCTGTCTGTTATTGATAACAAAGATGCCAAGGATAAGGACAAGGGACCTGTATTAGTTAAGTTCTTTGATGCTATTTCTTTTATTCCAAAGAAAGTTGTTTTTATTGATGATACAAAAAAGCATGTTGATAGCGTTGCTAAAGAGCTTCAATCTCGCAATATTCCTAATGTTGCATTGTGGTATAAATTTTTAAAAAAAAGTGAATCTAAGAGCTCTTTAACTCAAGAGGATTTAAGATTGCATGAAATTTTTTGGGGTAAAGATTGGTATAGGTTTGATGTTAACGTTGATGACGTTGTTAAATATATTTTAGATAATTTAGAATTGAATGTGAATTAATTAGAAGGGTTTGTCATGAGAGTCTCTCATCTTTTAAAATACTTTGTCGTATTCTTATTTC
>Ga0075121_1001848_pt1 | contig 12660 bp, 7 predicted proteins | sample AntAceMetag02UKG_FD_69793 | JGI IMG/M metagenome (GOLD analysis project Ga0075121, IMG submission 69793) | Saline lake microbial communities from Ace Lake, Antarctica - Antarctic Ace Lake Metagenome 02UKG | ecosystem: Environmental > Aquatic > Non-marine Saline and Alkaline > Saline | place... | reverse complement strand
CTTGAAACTGTCCGAGAAAGTCCTGCGTTTTCGTTCCATCTGCATCCGTCCTTTCGTACCATTTTCGGGACGCAGATTCTACTTAAGCTAGTGGTCCTAAAATCGGGGTTAAGCGCACACGCAGGCGCCAAGGAAAGCCTCAGAGATAAGAATTTTCACCACAAATAGATGAGTGCCGAATCCAAGTTCCGCAAATGCGGGACGAAGGCTGAACGCGATATTCTATAACGTCTCGCAAAGCGGGGCGAACGAGAGAGCAACGCGAACGTAGTGGTAACACACAGAGAACACATAGAGTTAGGGAAAAGAATTCAGATTGGGCTGCGCCGCCAGGCATTCTTCACTTGGACATTGGATATTGAATATTCGTTATTGGATATTAATCCCCCTGCCCCCCCTCTTTCATGCCTTCACTTGGACATTGGATATTGAATATTGATTCTTGAATCCTCCCCCTTCAGCCTTCAGCTTTCATCCCTCAGCCCCTCTTCTTTCCCCTCTTCTCCACAAAAAAAATGCGCCCCTTCCCCGCAAGGGAGAAGAAACGCACCCGCCCCTCCTTGGAGCTTTACAGATTGTAAACGGTATCCGCTGTCAGAACTGAGACCCCTGACTTCTGCAGTGCCTCAATGGCCGCATCGATGTTCTCGAATCGGAAAATAACAACCGCCTTCTCCGTTGCGCGACTGACAAATGCATACATGTATTCCACATTCAGCCCCGCCTCCGTCAACGCATCCATAATGCCCGCAAGACCGCCCGGATGATCCGGCACTTCAATCGCGAGCACTTCCGTCAGCGAAACCGTATGACCGGTGTCGCGCAGCGCATTCACGCATTTGTCCACATCATCCACAATGAGGCGCAAAATGCCGAAATCGCTGGTATCCGCCAGCGACAGCGCGCGGATATTCACTCCGGAGCGCCCCACTTCCTTCAAAACACTGGCCAGCCGGCCTGACCGATTCTCCAAAAAGATTGAGATTTGACGTACTTTCATGGCTCTTCTCCTTCATATTCCGTTCGTCTGCTCTACCTGAATTCAGCTTACACTTTTTTTGCCGACTCCACCCGTCTATCCATTTTCATGAATCGTTACGTGATTTTTCGTCGATCCTCCACCCGCTTGGCCTTGCCGACCGCGCGCGGGATGGTGTTCGGTTCCACCAGCGTGACCTTCACGCTGATGTTCAGCATCGTCTTGATCTGATGCTTGATTTTCTCGCGCAGCTCTTCCAGCCCGCGCACTTCATCCGTGAAGAGACTTTCCGTCACCTCCACCTTGATCTCCATCGTGTCCAGATTGCCCTGGCGGTCCACAATCAGCAGATACTGCGGCTGCACGCCTTCGATGCGCATCAGCACATCCTCGACCTGCGACGGGAAGATGTTGATGCCGCGGATAATCAGCATGTCGTCATTGCGGCCCATCAGGCGCGCAATCCGGCGGTGGGTGCGCCCACAGGGGCACGGGCCGTCATTCATCAGCATCGTGATGTCGCGCGTGCGATAGCGAATCAGCGGCACGCCTTCCTTCGTGATGCAGGAGAACACCAGCTCGCCTTTCTCGCCGTCCGGCAGCTGCTCGCCGGTCTCCGGATCGATGATCTCCGGATAGAAATGATCTTCAAACACGTGTAAACCGTTCTGCTCGAGGCATTCGTTGGCGACGCCCGGACCCGCCACCTCGGACAGGCCATAGATATCCAGCGCCTTCAGCGGCAGGATCTCCTCGATGTGCTTGCGCATCGCCTCGGTCCAGGGTTCCGCACCGAAGAAGCCCGCTTTCAGGGGCAGTTTCATCAGGTCCACGCCCATCCGGGCGGCCACTTCGCCGATCTCCAGCGCATAGGACGGCGTGCAGCATAGGGCCGTCACACCGAAGTCCTGCATCAGCATAATCTGTTTTTCGGTATTGCCCGACGACGTCGGCAGGGCCGCCGCGCCCAGCCGCTCGGTCCCGTAGTGCATGCCCAGGCCGCCGGTAAACAGGCCATAGCCATAGGCCACCTGCACGGTGTCCTCGGCCGTCACCCCGCCGCAACCGAGCGAGCGCGCCGCGCACTCCGCCCAGTTTTCGATATCGTTCGCCGTGTACCCCACCACCGTCGGCTTGCCGGTCGTACCCGAGCTGGCGTGGATGCGGACAATGTCCTTCTGCGGTACGGCAAACATACCGAACGGATACTGTTCACGGAACAGGGCCTTGGTCACAAAGGGGAGTTTGGTGATGTCATCAATCGTCTGGATGTCTTCCGGCTTCACACCGTGGGCATCCAGCAGCTCGTGATAGAACGGCACGTTCTCATACGCCCGCTTCACGACATCTTTCAGTCGTTCGCCCTGCAATTTCTTCAACTCGGCAACGGGCATGGCTTCGGCTTGGGGATTAAACATCGATATCACTCCTTATTGACTCCTGAATATGCTGACCATCCGCCGCGGACCTGTCCAGAAAAAACCCGCCGCTCCGCTCATTTTGTTGCGAGATGACCTGAAAACCATTTTGACAGGATGAACAGGATCGACTGGATATGGGAAGTCAAGAAAGACGGGGAAGTTTTGTCCACAGATTAAGATGATTACGCAGATTTTCGGAAAGGATTTTAGAGGGCAGGATGTGCCTCAAAGAGGCACTGGGAGGCTTCGCTTCCGGCCGATCGCACGCGCCTCGTGTGTGCATCCGGCCGGCATCGAATCCTCCCGGGCCGCGATTCCATCGCGACCTCCTGCCTTCCGACCCCCCATCCTGATCATCCTGTACATCCTGTCTAATAAGTCCCCCCTTAGCGTCTTTGCGCCTTTGCGTGAGAACTCTTCTCTTTCTGTCCCTAGTCTGAGTTCTGAGTCTTGCTATCCGCCTGCACCTGACGACCCAGCTCATCCACCATGCGCAGGACGACGCGACCGACGACCTCCAGACTCTCTGGGGACAGCTTATCCATCGTATCCTCCGGCGTATGCCAGTAATCATTCAGCCCCGGCGCACTGCCGAACTGAAAATCAATCAGATCAATCGCCGGCACCCCGCGCTTCAGAAACGCCTCATGGTCATCCCCCACAGTAAACGGAATCAGGCGGAAATATTTCCGCACCCCCTCCGTCCGCGCGGCGTTAAACAGCAGCACGCCCAGATCCGAATCCCCATTGCGCGGAACCGTCACCGTCAGGTCCTTGTCGCCGATCATATCCATCAAAATCATCGCATCGATTCGTTTCAGGCTGCCGTCGGCGGCCATCGCCTCGGCCAGGTACTCACTCCCATGGAAGCCATCCTGCGGCGCATAATGCTCGCGGCATTCCTCGCCATCAAAGAACGCAAACTGGATTTCTGCCGGATGCGGCGCTGTCTTCAGGAGCTCCTTCGCCAGCTCTAGGAGCAAACCCGTACTCGAGCCCGAATCATTCGCGCCTTCGAAATTCTCAATGCCCACTTTGGTGTCATAGTGCGAGGCAAGGAGAATGATCCGGTCGCTGGTGCCCGGAATCCGGCCCAGGACATTGCGAAAGGTCACGGCCTCGCCCAGCGGCGAGGCGTCCTCAAAGGACTGAATCTCAGCCTCGACCCCGATCGCCTGCAGACGGTCCTTCAGATAATTTGCCGCCTTCTCTGCCCCGGGCGTCCCCGAATCGCGATTCCCCAGCGCCACAAAATCGGCCACCTCTTTCAGCGCCGCCTCACCCGACACCACCATCGCGGCTGGCGCCGGCGCCACACAATCTTCGATGACCACTGTCACAGTCTCCGACTGACGACCGCACCCCGCCGCACACAGCACCCCAATTAACACTCCAGCCATTCCTTTTCCATTCATAGGACGCATTCTATGCCCATTCCTCCAGAAATAGAATCAGGAAAGAGAATAGATGAGTGCCGAGTTCAAGCCGTAGGCGCAGAACGAACGCGAATTCTATAGCGTCCCGCTCCTGTGGGGCGAACGCGGGAGCAGAGCGACCAGAGTGCCAATCCGGATTTTTTGACAGGATCAACAAGATCGACTGGATATATAGGAATACAGAAATACCTCTCACCGAGTTCACGGAGTTTGCACAGAGAAGATCCTGAAAATATTTTCACTACGAATCACGCAAATCACACGAAAGGGAGATTCCAAGAGGTGTGAGTTTTGACAGGATCAACAGGATGGACTGGATATTGAGAAGGGGTGCTGCGCCCTTTAGGCGCAAGGGGCGGGTGGCATCTGTCGGGGGACACACACGTTTCGTGCGTGTCCCCCGGCAGAATCCATCCACCCCAGCGGATTCGGCATGCCGAACCGCAACCCCATCTTCGCCCGGAAACAGATTCCTTTTCGTGTAATTTGTGTAATTCGTAGTTAACCTTCTTCTCCTAGCCTGTCATTCCAACCCTTTGTGTCTTCGTGCCTCCGTGAGAGAACTTTCCTGGATTGGAATCCAGTTCATCCTGTACATCCCATCAAAATATTTCCCCTCCTCCCACTTCATCACTGAGTACAGCGCTATACCTCACTGACCCTACTTTACCCTTCCCCAAACGGGGGACTTCCACCTATACTTTGCGCCAGATTTTTGAGTCCGAATGGTATAAGGAGCCGTCTATGAAACTAGTTGAATTCATCCGCCCCGCCAGCTTGTCCGCCGCACGCGACAACCTGCGCGAGCTTGGCCCGAACGGCATGGCCCTCGCCGGCGGCACGGCCCTCCATTTCATGCAGCAGCACAAGCCCGGCACCGCCGTCGACATCACGCGCCTCGGCCTCTCCTATATAAGGGAAGAAGGCGACTTCTACCGCATCGGTGCCACGACCCCCCTCTCCGACATCCAGCGCTACCGCGCGCCCCGCTGGGCGATGCACGAGATCTGCCGTCGCATTTCGACGCATCAGATCCGCAACATTTCCACCATCGGCGGCAACATCTGCCGCGTCTTCCCCTGGGCCGACCTCCCGGTCGTCCTGCTGGCGATGGACGCCAAGATGATCGTCTATGACGGCCAGGAAGAAGAATTCGGCGCCGACGACTACTTCTCGAGCCAGCCCGCCAAGCGCTTCCTCGACGGACAGATCCTCACCGCCGTGAAAGTCCCGTCCCTGCAGGCGTATCACGGCTTCGGATCGGTCAAGGCCACCCGCAACGCCGCCGCCTTCGCGCTGGTGACCATTGCCGCCGTGCTGGAACTCGATGGCAACCACATCAAGTCCGCCCGCGTCGCCGCCGGCAGTGCCATCCCCTTCCCGCGCCGCCTGCCTTCGGTCGAAGCCGCGCTCACCGGCAAGGAAGCCACGAGCCAGGTCTTTAAGGAAGCCTCGGAACAGGCCGGAGCCGACGCCCCATGGCGCGGACGCGAGGGCATGACCCCCGCCTACACCAAACAACTGGCCGAAGTCTCCATTCTGGATGCACTCGAACGAGCCGCCACCTTTGCCCGCGGGAGAAGCGAATAATGAAAAAGAGCCCCCAGACCGTCACCTTCACCCTTAACGGGGAACGGAAAACCTTCATCACCGAGCCCGACGAGAAGCTCCTGGCGCTGCTGCGCCGCGAGGGCTACAAGGGCACCAAGTTTGGCTGCGGCCAGGGCACCTGCGGTTCCTGCACCGTGCTGCTCGACGATCGCGCCGTCTACTCCTGCCTCCTCTATGCCAAGCAAGCCGAAGGCCGCAACGTCCGCACCATCGAAAGCGTCGGCACCTATGAAAACCCCAGCGAGTTCCAGGAAGAACTCGTCAAGAATGGCGCCGTCCAGTGCGGCTACTGCATTCCCGGCATGATCATGAGCGCCACCTCCCTCATGGAAACCGAAGAGACCTTCGAAGACGAAATCGTCAAGGAATACATGGACGGCAACCTCTGCCGCTGCACCGGCTACGAAAAGATCTGGGGCGCCCTGCGCACCGTCCTCGACAAAGAAGCCGCCAAGAAGGCCAAGGAAGCGAAGTAGTCCCGTGATCTATTCCGTCCCAACCACTAAACCACTGAACTGTGAACCACTGAACCTTTGAACCCTGTGAGAATCCCATGAGCGAATACCCCAACCTCAAATTCAAACAAGTCAACAACTCCGTCACCAAGATCGACGCCATGCAGCTCGCTCTCGGCAAGGACTCCTATGTCGCCGACTTCGCGCCGCCCGACGCCCTCGTCGTCAAGATGAAATGGAGCCCCTACCCGCACGCCCGCATTGTGGAGATGGACGTCACCGAAGCCGAGAAGATGCCCGGCGTCCACGGCATCCTCTGGCACGGCAACGTGCCGCGCATCGTCCATTGCACGGCCGGCCAGGGCGCGCCCGAGCCCTCGCCCTACGACACCTTCATGTTCGACACCAAAGTCCGCTATGTCGGCGACCGCGTCGCCGCCGTCTGCGCCGAGACCGAAGAGCAGGCCATGGCCGCCATCAACGCCATCAAGGTCAAATACGAGAAAATCGAGCCCGTCTTCACCGTCGACGAAGCCATGGCCGAAGGCGCCCCCATCATCCACGATGAGCCCGAAGCCTATGTGCCCATCCCCATCCCCTACGAACCCAAGAAGAACCTCGTCGCCCAGGTCGGCTGCGAGGTCGGCGACTTCGCCCAGGGCATGAAAGACGCCGACTTCACCTTCGACGACGTGTATGAGACCCCCTACGCCCAGCACTGCCCCATCGAGCCCTACGTCTCGCTCGCCGAGATGAGCCCCGCCGGCCGTATCGTCATCACCACCTCCACGCAGGTCCCCTTCCACTGCCGCCGCATCGTCGCGCAGACACTCGGCATCCCCGTGCAGCAGATCCGCGTCATCAAGCCCCGCATCGGCGGTGGATTCGGCTCCAAGCAGGAAATCCTGCTCGAAGACGTCGTCGCGATGTTCGCCATGCGCACCGGCCGCCCCGTCCTCTGGCAGTTCACCCGCGAAGAAAACTTCCGCACCGGCCGCACGCGCCATCCCATCCGCGTCAAGATCCAGGCCGGCGTCAAGAAAGACGGCACCATCACCGCCCTCGGCATGGACTGCTGGAACAACACCGGCGCCTACGGCGGACACGGCCTCACCGTCGTCTCCTGCTGCGGCTCCAAGGTCTTGCCCCTCTACCGCTGCGAAAACATCCACTTCCTCGGCAAGGTCCTCTATACCAACCTGCCCGTCGGCGGCGCCTACCGCGGCTTTGGTGCCACCCAGGCCTTCTTCGGCATGGAAACCACCATGGACAAGATGGCCGAAGCCATCGGCATGGATCCCCTCGACTTCCGTCGCAAGAACCACATCGTCTCCGGCGAAGGCTCCCCCATCTTCGCCGCCCTCGGCGAAGGCAAGGAAGGCGTCCCCATGACCGTCGGTTCCTGCGCCCTCGGCGACTGCATCGACCAGGGCGCCGAAGCCATCGGCTGGGAAAACCGCACCGACTGGCGCGAAAAGACCGGCCGCTACCGCCGCGGCATGGGAGCCGCCTGCCTCATGCAAGGCTCCTCCGTCCCGCACATCGACATGGGCGGCGCCTCCATCAAGATCAACGAAGACGGCTCCTTCAACCTGCTTTGCGGCGCCACGGACCTCGGCACCGGCTCCGACACCGTTCTCGCGCAGATCGCCGCCGAAGAACTTGAGACCTCCACCGACAAGATGATCGTCTACTCGTCCGACACCGACATGACCCCCTTCGACGTCGGCGCGTACGCCTCCTCCACCACGTATCTTTCCGGCGAAGCCGTCCGCAAAGCCGCCGCCGACGCCAAGGGCCAGATCCTCACCACCGGCGCCGAGATGCTTGGATTGAAGGTCGAAGACGTGCACTGCTCAGACGCCGAAGTGCTGAACAAGGATGGCACCAAAAAGGTCACCTACGGCGAAATCGCCTGCTATGCCCTCTATCAGAAAAACCAGTACCAGATCATCGGAACCGGTTCCCACTTCACGCAGAAATCGCCCCCGCCCTTCGCGGCCCATTTCTCCGAAATCGAAGTCGACACCTGGACCGGACAGATCCGCGTGCTGAACTACATCTCCACCATTGATTGTGGAACAGCCATCAACCCGGCCCTCTGCGAAGGCCAGACCGAAGGCGGCACACTCAACGGCATCAGCTACGCCCTCACCGAGCAGTATCTCTTCCGGAACGGACGCATGACCAACGCCTCCTTCGCCGACTATCACATCTACTCCATGCGCGACAAACCGCCCATCAAGGCCATCCTGGTTCCCTCCTACGAAGAAACCGGGCCCTTCGGCGCCAAGAGCGTATCCGAGATCTGCATCAACGGGCCAGCCCCCGTCTTCAACAACGCCCTCTACAACGCCACCGGCGCCCGCCTCTACGAGTTCCCCTTTACTCCGGAGAAAGTCTTAGAGGCGATTAAGGCAGTGAAGAAGTAAAGCCGTCTCTCGCTAAGTTCGCAGAGATGGAGCCCCGACGACCCCGTCGGGCAGGGACCGCGAGAAATCGCGGTCCTTTTCTTTTGCCCGGCCGCGGGACTGCCCAATTCTTCATTATTCATTCGTAATTATTAATTCGCCGCTTTGCGGCCTGCGCCCGAGAAGGTCCTCGAAGCCATCAAAGCCGTAAAGAGGTAGTTCTCTTTACGGCGAGCTTGCCACGCCTTAGCTTGCCAAGCTGTAAGCATGGGCGTGGGCCGTCAAACGCTAACGCGTTTGTCTTAGGGTAAAATGAAAGGACCGCGAGAAATCGCGGTCCTTTTTTTGCGCCTTCATGCCGTTTAGCTGCGGCATGATCCCTAGTTCGACGAGCACCGAATCCAAACCGGAGGCAATGGCCGAACGCAATTTCTACAGCGTCACGCTAATCATGGCGGACGCAAGATCGAAGCGGCCAGCGCCCCCCAATAGTATTGGATTTTACACGCCATGAATCGCCTAATTGCCGCGAATGTTAGCCCCCCATTTTGACTCTCTCAAACATTTCTGCCGGTATTGGATACCCTAAATCCCATATCATTGAAATGGGCCGATTCCCTGAATAGTGAACTAAATTAGACATCGGACCAAGGTATGTGAAAGGGCAAGGGCAGCCAGATTCTTGCTTATTGACTCTGGCACAAATCAAAATTGTGTAGCCTCGTTCTTTAAAGAAAATATGGTTTTTCCCGGTTGGACTTTCTTGGCTTGTTGTCGCTTGGGTTTGCCAATGCAGACGAGACCGGCTCAGCGGATAATCCTTATAACGAGTCGAGGGCGAAAAATCCTTCTCTTGTTTGATAAATGTCACAAAATGAATATATGCGCGGGAATCTGGAACATGCACAACCCCTGTCCCCATTGGCCCCGGAGATTGAAAAGTGGCGATTCCTAAAGCAGCTTTGATCTCATTAAACCCATAGGCAGCATGTAGCTCCAATGGACACTCAAAGGGCAGCTTGGGAGTGAAAGGAGTTATATTTGAAACCGATTTTCGCCATGCTGCTATTTCTAAAAGATCTTTTGATGAACATGGGTTTCGTCTTAAAAGCTTAGTCAAACCATTTGGATTTCTTAGATCAGGCGAAGCAGGATGGTTCATAAGATAGTATTGCATTACCGCTCTAGGTTTACTTTTGTATTGATAGCACGAAGTCTGTTCAGCAACTACTGCCCCCAAAACACCCTCTGTATCATTTAATAATCTTGGACTATTGCGAGAAGCTAAACGAAACATCGCTGTTTTTAAGCGCGTAATGTCGGGCTCAGCGGGAGCTACTTGATGCACGGATTTCGCTTTCCATCCAGACCATGTATCTTTTTTCAATAATGAAAGCGCATCTATTTCTGATTCAGAAATGAACTCACTGAATGTCGGCTGACGATTTAGTCGTGCAGACTGTGATACAAGTGACTCTAATGTCATCGTATTAAAATCACGAAGCGTTTGCCTAATGTGCTTTAAAACATTTTCTCTAGCTACGCGCTCTAGGCAAATAGAACAACCAGCAGGCAAATGCGGAAACTCTGCCTCAACTTCAGCATCAATGCGCAACCGTTGCCTTGGTAAAAGAGCAGCATACTTCCGGTCTATTCTATATTTTCTATGTTGCTGGCCCACAAGGTCTAGAACTGTTAGGCATTCCTTGCCGGGAGAATGTCGTAGTCCTCGGCCCAGTTGTTGTAAAAAAATGGTTAGGCTTTGTGTCGGCCGAAGAAGCATAACTAAGTTGATTTGCGGCAGGTCAAATCCTTCATTAAGCACATCAACCGTAAACAAGACCCGGATACCTCCTTCTCGAAACTGGCGCACAATTTCACTTCGGCTTGATGTGTCAGTAGCACCCAAAAGAACTTCTGCAGCATGCCCTCTTTGGATAAATTGGCTTTTCATATATTCGGCATGCTTGACAGATGCACAAAAGCCAATCGCGCGGATGGCCTGATCTTCAATAGGCTGATATTTTTCAAAAGCTGAGAATAATGCGTCAACGCGCCTCTTTGCCCTTATGTCATCTCCTGTATAAATTGCATCTAAAGCATGGACGCTATATTGCCCATTTCTCCAGAAATGATCATCTTTAAGCGAAACTGGATCCGTAATACCAAAATAATGAAAAGGACATAGTAACCGCTCTTCTAATGCCTCTGGCAAACGGATCTCTGCGGCTATGCGATTGTTGAAGTCCGTCAAAATAGAGCTGCCGTCCATACGCTCGGGTGTTGCAGTAAGCCCAAGCCATATTTGTGGATTAAAATGTGAAAATAGTGGGCGGTATGTTGAGGCCGCACTATGATGGGCTTCATCTACTACGATGTATTCATATGCGCCTGGTAAAAGGCTGTCTGTTAAGCCTCTAGATTTAGCACTGGCTATATTGCAAAAAAGATAGTCTGTCGAAGTTGGCTCGTGTGAACCACCAAGAATATCGCCAAAGTTCTCATCCCTTAGCACAGAGCGAAAACAGTCACGAGCCTGCTCAAGGATTTCAATTCTATGCGCTAAGAATAGCAATTTGGGACGAGGTTGTTGTTTCCCAGAAAAGCGTAAATAGTCAAAAGCAGAAATAACTGTTTTTCCAGTGCCCGTTGCTGCGACAATAAGATTCTTATAACTGTTATGTACCTTACGTTCTGCTTGAATATTTTCTAAAATTCTTTCCTGGAAAGGGCGAGGTGTTATTTCCGCTAAGAATCTACTTTCAGGATGGGCGATACGCGCCTTCGCATTTTTAATGGCACGTCGAAAACGATTAAGATCACCTTCCCCACAATACTCAAAACCTTCGTTTTCCCAGTAACTTTCGAATTCACCTCGAAATTGACAAAGAACTGCAGGCTGATCTTGTTCTGTTATTTTTACAGTCCATTCAAGTCCGCTTGTGATAGCTGCGCCAGATAAATTCGCTGAGCCAATATACGCCGTAGAAAATTCATTCCTCCGATAGAAGTGATACGCCTTTGCATGCAGACGGGTATGCTCTGTGTCATATGACACTTTCAGTGTCACATTAGGGCATCGAACCAGCGTTGCAATTGCATCTGGGTCAGATGCTCCCATATATGAAGTAGTCAGTACCCGGACCTGCACACCACGATTGGTTATTTCTTCTATCGCTGGCATTAACAGGCGTAATCCTGAACGCTTAATAAATGAAACTAAGAAATCGACTCTATCTGCGCTCCGCATCTCTTGCCGCAATTCATGGTCGAGACTTGGTGTACCCGCACTTCCTGTAAATAGACAGCTAGCGTTTAAGGGTGTTTCGGGCAATGGCCATGGCTTTGTGCTAATACCCTTTTGGGCTACAGATATTAGCATTTCACGGGAGGCAAGAACTTTTCTCCTCAATAAATAGTCCATACCATCTTTAGCCCCAATGATTTCAACAAGGCGGTTGATAAGATCAACGCGCTCGTCCTTCTTACATTGGCGTATGGCGCTATCGAAAATTTGAGCCAATAGCAGCGCGTATTGGGCAGGTTCCTCTTCATCATCAATCTTGCGTAATGTGGCAACAAGTTCAGGAGTATGTGATAAGAGGCTCTTTAATTCCTCATCTAAAATACGTGCATAAGCACCTGGTATTAATTCATTCTTATGCATTTAATCCCACCATAACCTGAATGATATACTGTCGTCTCTTCAAAGTGATTCGAGTATATGAAATTGTAAACAAGCTAACCAGGTTAAACCTTTTCAGTCATCTCGCTATTACAAGGAAGCAATTTGAATAGGATAAGTGCCCCACCTGTATCACGACAATATTGCGCATGCTCATGCGGCAGCAAAATGACCTGAAAAACGCGTTGGGGGGGCTGGAAAGGCGAAAATCGGGTCAAAATGGCCGTATTTTCGTGTTTTGGAGGGTTTGGAGGGCTGAAAATTGCGATTTTTGGCCTTCCGGCAGATTCCGGACGGAAAAACGTCATGCGGCAGCCAAATGGGATGAACATCGCGTTTGGGGTCGGCGCCGTTCATTTCATGCGATTTTCTCTTTTTTTTGTGTTCTCTGCGTTCTCCATGCCTTCGGCTTGGCAAGCTGTGGCAAAAAATCATCGGTTTTGGGCTGAAAAAGGCCCAAATTTCGTGTTTTGGAGGGTTTGTAGGGCTAAAATGTTCGATTTTTGGCCTCCCGGCAGATCCCGGACGGCTCAACCTGCCCGCCTATATTTGTGCCATTTGGCATGAATAAGCATTGTATGGTCATAACAGCTGTGATTTGGCGCAGCAGAGGGGAACGGAGGAAGGGCGTAGCCCGACCGGAGTTCCCCTCTGCTGCGCAG
>Ga0075121_1001847_pt1 | contig 12661 bp, 1 predicted proteins | sample AntAceMetag02UKG_FD_69793 | JGI IMG/M metagenome (GOLD analysis project Ga0075121, IMG submission 69793) | Saline lake microbial communities from Ace Lake, Antarctica - Antarctic Ace Lake Metagenome 02UKG | ecosystem: Environmental > Aquatic > Non-marine Saline and Alkaline > Saline | place... | reverse complement strand
AAAGCATCCACAGATTTCACTGCTGAAATAAAATCAGCTTTGTCAGTGTACTTCTCCAGTAAAAGGCACTCGTACCCTGCTTTGTCGCATAAAACCTTGATCTGAGTCACTGCTGCTGCTGCAAAGGGTTTCTCGGTTGCAATAAGAACTTTCTTAGCCATTTCATCCTCCATAATATTTTTGAACATAATTTCAAGAATATCCATATTCCAGTCAAGCAGTTTAATCAATAGATAAGAATATCTATTAAAACAGAATTTAAGACCCCATTCAGGATGAAAAACTCTGCTTCTGTACTCCCGGTTCATTTTACCCGTAATCAACACGAGAATGTAAAATCTCCTCGAATTCAATAGTGAGACACTGCAAAAGCACTGGAACAAAGGGTGTCCCATGACACAGAATCTGTAGCAAAACCCACTAATTGTATCATAATGGTCAGAATCAGCATTATCACTGCATCTTACACCCTACCAGTAAAATATATGCCATTATAGACGATTATATCCTGAACAACTTAGCACTATCTCACATTATAATGTCAGTACGTGCTAAGTTGTTCGGGTATATGATCAGAAATTTGCTGAAAAGAGTCAGCCCTGCCTTTGGGGGCAGGGCTGTTTATTGGTTAAATTATTATTTTCAGGTTATTTAAGCAGCATTACTCTTTGCACCTTATTGTAGTGCGGAGCAGCAAACTTGATCAGATAGATCCCGCTTGCCAGGTTATCTGCCTGCCAGGTTAAGGAATAACTACCAGCCTCTTTTTCAGTGTTCAAGATGGTTTCAATTTTTTGTCCTTTCACGTTATATACTTCAATCTGCACATTTCCAGTTTGATTAAGAGCATAACTCAAAGTGGTCTGGGGATTGAACGGATTTGGATAGCAGGTGAGTGAACATTCTGCTGGTATTATCCCTATATCATCAGTATCAGGTGCTGAGATGCTCAAAGGCTGCTGCCAGTTTCCAATCACCATATCAGCAGAAAAGGGCATAGTGAGATCAAGATCATATAGTTCTTTAGCATTTCTATCATACAGCACAAAGCTCAGCTGATCACCTTCAGCTTCATTTGAATAGACCATCAGCGTATGATATATGCTGCCCAAAGGTTCAGTATAATCCAGCACAGAACCTGATCCGCTGGAGGATATACCTCTTAACTCATCGCCACAGAATACTCCCAGTATGTAATCATCAATATTGAATGCCTGGTCTGACTCGATCCTGGCAATAATAATGCCATTGAATTCCCAGGCATGGGGATCCAGAGACCAGTTGAGTTCTTTGCAGGAGAAATCTGGTTCAGGCAGAATTTCACGGACATTTGCCTGAGGTTCAGGATAGATGAGTTCTTCAGCAGCAGAAAGCTTTATCATATAACCAGCGAGTGGCTGCATCTGCAGCAGACTGCCAAACCAGCCCATGCCGTCATAATAGATGGCACTTTGAGTCTGGTTTTTGATATTCAAGCCATTTTGCAGTGAACCCAAGGCATAATTAATATCTTCCGATTGCTGAGGGGCATAAGAAATCCAGTTCCAGCCAGCGATCATATCATATTGAGTTTCAGAAACATTTACAGGAACTCCAGTAAACTCAAGTTCTGCTGGTGCATTTGCCTGCAGTTTATAAAAAGTGAGATTATCCATAGTCAGCAAAGAGCCGAACCAGCCCATACCATCGTAATAGAGGGCACTTTGAGTTTGATTTTTAATACTTGTACCCTGATTGCCAATTGATGCCAGGACGGAATTTATAGACATATCTTCAGCAGCGACATTGAGCGAGAACCAGTTCCAGCCGGAAATAATTGAATTAGTTATCGTGATTGCTGTGGTAGTGTGCCACTGGAAGGGATCAAATCCATTACCAATAACCATATTGGCAATGAAATCTACGGTCTGGGATACATCATAAACGTCTTCTATATAGGGATCCCAATACTTAAAGGTGACAGTTTCTCCTGAAGTTACGTTGCTATATATCATCGGGATGAAGGCAATGTGATTAAATTCGGGTATATCAGTATAATCCAGAACAGAGCCATCTTCAAAGCTGGCAATACCACGACATTCTTCACCCACAAAGCAGCCTAAAATACCTTCCGTGTGATCTACTATCACATCTTCATGATAAACAACACCCCACATGCTGCCACTGTATTCATAATCTGGTGGATTAATATACCAGTCAGGATGGACTGTGATATAAGCTTCCTTGATTTCATAATCAGTATTTGTCTGGTTATTGGTGATTGTGAGAACTACGTCATATACTCCAGGTTCTTCATAAGCCCAGGTGGGATTCTGCTCATTAGAATCAATCACACTATCATTCTGGAAGTCCCATGCCCAGGTGACAGGATTACCTGTGGACAGATCATTGAATTGAATTTCAGTTCCAGCAGCCGTAAATGTGGTATCAGCAATGAAATCAGCAATAAATGAGATTGGCATGGTAAATATTGAGGTAACCATATCGGATGAGCCTTCATCATATAATGCGGCTACGCCTGCCGTGTATTCTTCACCGGGAGTGAGGTTTGTGAAAGTAAATTGTGTATCAGTGATCGCTGTTTGATTTTGGAGAACCCCATTGAGAAATACATCATATCCCAGGAAGTCACGGGTTAATCTAACTGGCTCAGTGTTCCTCTGAACTGAGAGGATGGATTCACGTTGAATAGCGGAAAGTTGAGTTTTGGAGGGGGCTCTGGTGATATTTAGAGGTCGGGCAGCATCAGCCACAAAAGCCTGCAGATTCCAGTTGCCACCCAGACCTAATTCGCTAAGATTATTCCAGGTTTCTCCATTAGTAGAGATTTTATTGCCATAACCGGTAACGGAAGCGCTATCATCTAATCCGGCAGGATAGGTTTCAGGAGGCTGATCAGTTATTTCATAACCAATCCAGAGTTCTTCAGAACCATTAATCGTGTAAGGAGTATTAAGCAGGACATCATTCCAGGAGCCCTCTTCCGGAATAACCATTTGGCTGTAAACTTGATTGGATGCATTGCTGCCAGTCCAGATCTTAAGGATGAAGGTGGAGGTATTACTGTTTGGGAAGAAACTGATCCTGCTAAGCTCTTCTCCATCATAAGGTATCAGGTCACCAGCATCCCAGCGGATAGCTACTTTAAAACTGCCCCCATAACCTAATCCAATTCCGGTGTAATTAATTCCATTATCATAATGCAGCCATTGTCCCGGATCAGGAATTTCTGGCTGCTGCCAGGTGAAAATAGCTTCAGTGTCATTTAAAATCTCTACAGCAGGATTTTGAGGTGGATTAAGAATTGCTGGTGGTGTTGCCTCAATATAATCAATTTTGGTAATATTATCAGAATTTATGCCATCAGATACTGTAAGCGATATCGTATAAGTCCCAGCTTCCTGATATATCCATTCCGGATTCTGCAGATAGGAATCTATTGTCTCATCATTGTCAAAATCCCATTCCCAGCTAATAACATCATTACTGGAAAGATCAGTGAAATTTACTGTAAGAGGAGCATCTCCAGAGATGATATCTGCAATAAAATCTGCTGTTGGAGGGTCAGCAATAACGATCACTTCCACTTCATCAGATGCGGTTATTCTTCCCTGTCCATCATCGATGGTGAAGGTTATCATTTCTGAACCATTCCATGTTTCTTCAGTGGAGAAGGTTACCCAAAGCTGACTGATCTCAACTGTGATATATTCAGATCCTTCTGCTGAAAGCATCAGGTTATCACTATCAACATCAGAAACGTAGCCACTGAAATCCACCTGCAATTCACCATCTTCCATAAACTCAAAGCTAACTGGCAATACAATTACCGGAGCGTCATTTACCGGCTCTACAGTTACCTGGATTTCATCACTTGCTGTTTGGATTCCGTCAGTTATTTCAATATTTATAAATTCACTGCCAAACCAGTTTACCGAAGGGGTAAATACGAGCGTTAAGCCAGTATTCGTAATATTAATTTCCGTATTCCCACTCCAGCTTACGCTCAATTCCTGTGGATCACCATTGGTGTATGTTTCCAGGTTCAGGCTGGTTGATTCATCTTCATTGAAGCTGATGTCCCCTGGCAGATAAAAATATAATGGCGGATCAATTACTGTAATATAATCGGTCTTTACTTCCGTGGAACTTTCTCTGCTTATTTCATCAGTAACGTTCAGGCTTACGCTATATAAACCCGCTTCCTGATAAGTCCAGACAGGATTTTGTTCACTGGAATCTATCTCACCATCATTTTCAAAATCCCATTCCCAGGTAGTGGCATTGCTGGTAGAAAGGTCAGTAAACTGAATCTGCTGCCCTGATTCCACTTCTGTATAATTTGCTTCAAAATCTGCTACCAGTGGTTCATACTGACTTGTAACTGCATAGATTGGCAGAAAGTTTGGAACAGAACCAATTTCTCCACCTGGATTACTCTGCGTTGTAAAACTCACGCTGCAAACAAGGTCATGACTGGCATCCCAGACCGCAAACTCCAAAGTTTCAACTTCTTCTCCCTGAACATTAATTACTGAAATTGCTATATCTCCAGAATTTATTACACTTCCAACCCCACGGCATTCATAATCTACGAAGGTTCCAACTTCATCGCCCTCAGAAGCCGGTTCACCATCTATTCTAACTTCACAATAAGCCACGGTTGAATTAGAGTAGTCGACAACTTCCCAGGGACGCGGGAAGTTTTCCAGGTCAATTACATTGATATAGTCTTCCTTAAGTTCATTAGCAGTTATTCTGCCCACTTCATCAGTTATAGTCAGGCTAACGCTGTACATTCCTACATCTAAGTATTCCCACATAGGATTTTGTTCATAGCTGTCTATCGTGCCGTCATTCTCAAAATCCCACTCCCAGCTTACTGCTGTCTCTGAGGAAAGATCAGTAAACTGCACGTCCTGACCAATGCCCACTTCCGTATTATCAGCTTCAAAATCGGCATAGAAATCTACAGGTGTAACAATCACATTCACAGAATCAGAAGCCATCATTCTGGTTACGGTATCGTAAACCATAAAAGTAACCATCTCAATCCCATCCCAGTCTTCTGTTGCTCCCAGCGTAACCAGAAGATCATTTATCTCAACCGTGATGTTATCTGTTATTTCATTAACGGCTATCAGTTCATCTCCGTCCACATCGTCCACATAAGGTGCAAAATCCACTTCCAGGCTGCCATTCTCCACAAATGTGAAGCTGTCTGGCAATATTATTGTTGGGGCATCATTGACCGGAGAAATATTAATTACTGCTGTATCGGAGACTAACTCCCCATGCCCATCAGATGCTGTTACGGTAAATTCTGCTGCACCAAACCAGTTTAATACTGAAGAAATTGTTAATATTTCTCCATTAATGCTGATATCTAATTCACTGGTAATATATTCTGCAGAATAATACAGGACATCATCATTCAGATCAGCAAAGTGATCACTTAAATCAATTTGAAAATCTGCAAAATCCTCTTCTCGGTTATAATCAAAAATAGGCAGGATCAATTCCGGCGGATAATTGACTACGGTGACACTACCATTTGTGATCGTCGTGATTGCAGTATCATTATAATTAAAATCCGTGATATCAAGGTTGCTAACACCTGCAGCAATTGAGGCAAAATTGAATATTATCAATGCACCTCCACCTTCCAGAGCTTCTGTTGAAGAACCTTCCACCACAATATTATCTCCATTATCAGTAACCGAGACTATTGTATTTTCAGATAATGTTCCTGCTACTGAATAACCATCATAATCTGCTACAGTATTATCGAAACTCATAGTAAAATTATAGCTGGTTACATTCCAGGCTAATACCAGCGGTGAAGTTGATACTGTTACATTGCCGGAATCTCCCAGATCTATGGAAATATCATCAACTGTGATTTCCGAATCTTCCAGATCACCGGCAGCACTATAAACAGTTAAATTCCAAGTCACACTGTCTGTGTATTCAGAATCGCTAACTTCTCCGGTTACAGTATAACTACCTGAAGCAAAATCATGATCAAATGTATTTACTGCAGAACTGCTTTCCAGATCATCATCAATATACCAGTTATATGTCAAAACTGCATCATCAACATCTTCAACTGTTAATTCAAAAGCTACATTTGCGGTCGTAACAGAGGAAGCTATTGTTACAAAAATATCAAGATCTGCCGGAATATACGATATTATCGCTGGAGCATCATTCACAGAAGTAACGATTATTTCCACATCATCGGAAGCGGTTGATCTGCCCTGCTGATCATCCACAATAAAGGATAGTGTTTCGCTGCCGTTCCAATTCTCCACAGCTTCCAGATTCACCATTAGACCTGTTATTGTCACAATAACATTAACGTTGTTTTCCACACTCAGCTCTAAGTCCGCAATGTTCACAATGTCCACATCGTCCACATATTCACTGAAATCCACTTCCCAAAAGCCGTCTTCTTCAAATGTGAAGCTTTCAGGCAGCTCAATGGTGGGTGCATCATTCACAGAAGTAACGATTATTTCCACATTATCGGAATCAGTTAATCTGACCTGCTGATCATCAACTGTGAAAGTTAACATCTCACTTCCATTCCAGTTTTCCGATGCTCCCAAAGTCACCAGCAAACCACTGATTTCAACTGTGATATTTTCTGTATTGTCACATGTAATCACCACCTCATCACCGTTCGCATCATCCACATATTCACTGAAATCTATTTCCACAATGCCGTCTTCTTCAATTGTGAAGCTGTCTGGCAGCTCAATGGTGGGTGCATCATTCACAGAAGTAACGATTATTTCCACATCATCGGAAGCAGTTAATCTGCCCTGCTGATCATCAACTGTAAAAGTTATAACCTCACTGCCATTCCAATTAGCTGCTGCAGAAAAGGTTACCAGGTGATCATTGATCTCCACAAAAACATTCTGATTTCCGGCACTGGCTATAGTAAGTTCATCACCATCAACATCAAATAGATAGGGTGCAAAATTCACAATCAGACTGTCATTCTCAGGAAATGAAAAACTTGGTGGCAAAGATATTACAGGTGGATCATTCACTGGTGTTATGATCACTGCCACTATATCTGAAGCTATTAACCTTACCTGCTGATCATCCACCGTAAAAGTAACATTTTCTGTGCCATTCCAGTTGTTTGGATTGCTCAATGTTACCATATACTCATCAATACCTACTGTGATATGAAAACCTCCACTGCGGGTGATCAAAAGCGAATCACCATCTATGTCGGAGATATAAGGAGTAAAGTCAATAACAACACTGCCGCCTTCTTCAAATGTGAAGCTCTCAGGCAATTCAATTGTCGGCGCATCATTCACAGGAGTAACGATTACTTCTACATCATCAGAAACAGTTAATCTTCCCTGCTGGTCATCCACAGTAAAGGTCAAAATCTCGCTTCCATTCCAGTTCACATCTGCCGTGAAAGTTACCATCATTGCAGCAATATCTGCTTCAATAAATTCATTACCAGTAATTGTAATTACTAAGTCGTCTCCGTCTATATCGTTCACGAAGTCCATTAAATTTATTTCCAGAGGGGTATCTTCTGCAAAAGTAAAATTATCAGGCAGCTCAATTGTCGGTGCATGATTTGCAAATTCTCCCGCTCCCACAAGTGTCACCTGCAATAATGGCTGATTGAAGGAATTATTGATTATGTTTAGTGTATCCTCAAAAGCTCCTTCCGCATCAGGTGTGAATGTCACATAAATTGTATCCTGCTCCCCAACTGAAAGTGTCACAGGCAGTTCGGAATAATCATATTCAAATATCTCAGGTCTGGTCTCGCCAATCAGCACATCCATTATGATCAAATCCACTGTACCATTATTCTGAATGACTACAGGCATAGTGGCATTCTCACCATATAGTAATGAACCAAAATCAAGAGGATTGTCCGAAAGCAGAGTGATCTCTATATCTTCCACAAACCACGGTTCAAAGAATACTTCTCCCTTTGCCGGATCTTCATCATCATCATAGATATGAGCATCAATGCTGTCTGCAATGGTAAATTCCCAGATATTATGATAAGCATTGATATCATAAGTGCCATCATTATAGATCTGATAATTACCACCATCATTATTGATAAACGAGTTTATGCCTATTTCTCCGGTTTCTGTTCCCAGATCAGGATTTGCATTTGAAGTGATATATATTCCATATCCAAGATTTTCTTCAAATACACTTTCCCTGAATACAGGGGAGCTTCCATATATTTTCACCCCATATTGAGAGCTGTATTCACAATAACTATTACTAAAATAGCCTGAATCAGAACTATAGAAATTTATATTTGCGTCAGCATTTCCAGAAATATTACCACCATATCTGATCCGGCAATGATCAAATTCTCCGATGCCAATATAATCTGAAGCTCCCTGTAAATGAATTCCTTCCCAGTCTCCAGGAGCTGGCATTGTAGAATTACCGTCATTATTGGTATCTCCACCAAATTCATCATCCTTTAATGAAGTAAATACAACCGGATTGATTTCTGTTCCGTTTACATCAATTGTGCCATATACATAGATTTCACCAGTACTGGCGAATTTTAGCACTTCATTTTCTGGAATTGTCAACACGCATTCATCAGTGACTGTTAACCTGCCTTCGATTACGTAGGGGAATCCGGTCAATTCACCTGAAAGAACAATGTCTTCACTAATTGTTCCACTTATGCTGAACGCATCGTAAGTGTTTCCGCTACCAGTGTTATTTGTGTATGCCTGGATATCACTATTATACAAATAAACTGCGTAATTACCGTTGTTATTTATTTGGCAGTCATTTATCTGAAGATCGCAGATGCTGGCGTTTATTCCATCATCTCCATTATTATCAAAACTGCTGCCTGAAATATCTACGGCACAATTTCCTGCCCTCAATCCATCCTGACTGCTATATTCACAGATGCTGTTCGTAAAGTATCCCGGACTTGATTGATTGAAATAAATATTCGCATCTGCATTTTGCGAATTATTTCCACCAAACCGTATCCGGCAATAATCAAATTCACCAATGCCATCATTATCTGAAGCACCATATACAAAAAGTCCACCCCAATCTCCAGGCTCAGGTGTTGTTGCACTGCCGTCACCATTAGTATCTCCTCCATATTCATCATCTTCTATAGAGGTAAATACTATCGGATTGATTTCTGTTCCATTCACATCTATTGTGCCATATACATAGATTTCGCCTGTATTGGCGAATTTTACTACTTCATTTTCTGGAATTGTCAACAGACATTCATCATTGACGGTTAACCTGCCACTGATTACATAAGGAAATCCGGTCACTGCTTCTGAAAGTACAATATCGTAATTTACTGTTCCATTAATCCCGAAAGCTTCATAAGTGTTTCCACTACCTGTATTATTTGTGTATGCCTGAAGGTCAATTTGATGCAAATAAGCGGCATAATTACCATTGTTACTAAAATTGCAATCTACTATCTGGAGTTCACTGCCGCTGGCATATATCCCGTCATCACCATTATTGTCAAAACTGCTGCCAGTAACATCTACTACACAATTAGTAGTTTTTATCCCATCCTGACTGCTAAATTCACTTATACTGTTTATAAAAAAGCCGGGATCAGAGTTATCATATTCTACATTTGCATCTGCGTTTCCACCAGAATTACCACCATATCTAATTCTGCAATACTCAAACTCTCCAATGCCGTTATAATCAGCATTTCCATACAGCCAAATACCTTCCCAATCTCCCGGTGCTGGTGAAGTGATATCACCATCACCATTTGTATCCCCACCATATTCATCGTCATTGAGCGAAGTTAAAACCACGGGATTGGTTTCTGTTCCGTTTACAGCTATGGTTCCAAAAACAAGGAATTCTCCAGCGTTAGTGAATTTTAATACTTCGTTCTCAGGGATTGTCAAAGTGCATTCATCATTTACAGTTACTCTCTCTGCAATTACGTAAGGGAAACCAGTTATGGTTTCTGACAAGATAAAATTTTCACTAATTGTTCCGCTGATACCGAAAGCATTGATAGTATTTCCGCTACCGGCATTGTTAGTGATGGGCGTGCTATAATTGAATTCTGCATCTCTCAGATAAGCTGCATAATTACCGTTATTATTAAATTGGCAGCCGTCTATCTGCAGTTCACAGTCGTCTGCATTGATCCCGTCATCATTATTATTGTCAAAGATGCTTCCCGATACATCAACCACGCAGTCAGAAGTTTTTAATCCATCCTGACTGCTAAATTCGCTGATGCTGTTTATAAAGAAACCGGAATCAGAATAATTATAATACACGTTAGCATTAGCATATCCGCTGGAATTTCCTCCATATCTAATCCGGCAATTATCAAATTCTCCAATGCCGTTATAATCACCACTTCCATAAAGACAGATTCCTTCCCAATCTCCAGGTTCAGGTGAAGTGGTATCACCATCACCATTAGTATCCCCACCATATACATCGTCTTTTAGAGAGGTTAAAACCACAGAATTGGCTTCAGTGCCGTTTACTGCTATTGTTCCATATACTAAAAATTCTCCAGCATTAGTAAATTTTAAAACTTCGTTTTCAGGAATTGTCAAAGTGCATTCATCATTTACTGTTATCCTATCTATAATTACATACGGGAATCCGGTTACAGCACCGGAAAGAACCATATCTTCACTCACTATTCCACTGATACCAAATGCATTGATACTGTTTCCGCTACCTGCATTGTTAGTGAAGGGCGTGTTGTTATTGAATTCTGTATCTCTCAGATAAGCTGCATAATTACCGTTATTATTAAATTGGCAGCCGTCTATCTGTAATTCACAGTCATCTGCATTGATCCCTTCATCAATATTATTACCAAGGATGCTTCCCGATACATCAACCACGCAGTTCTTTGTTTTTAATCCATCCTGACCACTGTATTCACTGATACTATTATTAAAATAACCTGAATCTGAATAATAGAAATATATGTTCGCTTCTGGATATCCTGATAAACTACCACCATATCGTATCCGGCAATGATCAAATTCTCCAATGCCATTATTTTCGGAAATCCCATGTATATAAATACCTTTCCAGTCTCCAGGTTCAGGTGAAGTGGTATCACCATCACCATTTGTATCCCCACCATATTCATCGTCTTTTAGCGAGGTTAAAACCACCGGATTGATTTCAGTTCCGTTTACTGCTATGGTTCCATAAACAAAGAATTCTCCACTGCTCGTAAATTTTAATACTTCGTTCTCAGGTATTGTCAATGTGCATTCATCATTTACGTATATTCTCCCTAAAATCACGTAAGGAAATCCTGTTACAGCTCCTGAAAGTATAACATCTTCAGCCACCGTTCCGTTGATACCAAATGCATCGTAAGTGTTTCCGCTTCCTGAATTGTTTGGATAAGGTTGAATAGAAATATTAGTCAAATAAGCTGCATAACCACCATTGCTCTCAAAATCACTGTTAGATATCTCTACTACACAATTATCTGCTTTTAATCCATCCTGACTACTGAATTCGCAGATACTGCTGTCAAAATAACCTGAATCTGATTGATTGAAATATACATTAGCATCAGCGCTTCCTGAAATATTACCACCATATCTTATCCGGCAATGATCAAACTCCCCAATTCCGTTATTAACTGAAGTACCATTTAAATAGATTCCTTCCCAGTCTCCTGGTTGCGGATTTCCCGTTGATCCCGGTATTATATCGCCAAATGTATTGTCATTCACAGTTGTGAATACGATATTAGCAGGACTAGAGCCATTGGCATCCAATGTTCCGTAAACAGACAACTGCGTTCCTGGATCAAACTTGATCACCGCTCCTGCGGATATGGTTAAAATTGTCTCATCAGACACAGAAATATCACTGTTTACGTAATAAGTTCCTGCTCCCCAGGTTTCACCGGATACATCACCACTTTTCTCAACATAATCTGCCTGTAAGATGGATAACGTGAATACAAATAGAATAAAAATTATCACCCTTTTCATGCTAATTTGCTCCTTTTTAGCTATACTTATATTATATGATTTTATGAATGGTAAAAATATCACTTTTGGACGATATATGTCAAATTAGTTTTTAATTTCCTCAAATAAATATATTACACCGCTATCAATATTTAACACCCCTAAAACATTATCTTTTTATATTTAACACGTGTTAAATATTATTAAAAGCAATCGGCTCCTAATTTTATGCTTACACCCTCTGGTTATAAATCTTACTGTTACATTTAAACTTTCTATATGATCCTCAATACTCTCAATGTAATACCTGCAAGTTTCCCATGCTGTAGCCTTGTGCAGCGTAAGCGAAGGATGCCGCGCTGATTCTCAGGTATGTATTTGGCTTTATAGATGAATTCCCCGCTGAAGATTAAAGAAGAAGATTATCAACCACGGACAGCACGGACGAAACGGACAATGTAAGAGAATAATATGATTTGTTTCAATTAGTTAATATTTTTTTCTTTGTCTGTGCTGTCCGTGTTGTCAGGTGCGTCACGAAGTGGTGTTCCTCTAACTGGTGAAAGTCCAGCCCGGCTAATTTTCTGTTCAGCCGGAAGTGAAAAAGATGGTTATCTCCAGTAATGGAATAGTCAAAGCTCTTTGAATCGGTAAGTAAG
>Ga0075121_1001846_pt1 | contig 12664 bp, 11 predicted proteins | sample AntAceMetag02UKG_FD_69793 | JGI IMG/M metagenome (GOLD analysis project Ga0075121, IMG submission 69793) | Saline lake microbial communities from Ace Lake, Antarctica - Antarctic Ace Lake Metagenome 02UKG | ecosystem: Environmental > Aquatic > Non-marine Saline and Alkaline > Saline | place... | reverse complement strand
AAAGAAGCCTTGTCTGATATGCCCGGGTTAAAATTTCAGAAAGTAAAATGGGGCACCACCAATTATTCTTATTTTCCTGTTATATTTGAGTCGGAAAAACAATTACTCAAAGTCGAAAAGTCCTTAAACAATGAGAATATTTTCCCCAGACGTTATTTCTATCCTTCAGTTAATACTTATGCCAATATTGTTGCTTATCAAGAGTGCCCAATTTCAGAAGTTATTTCAAAGAGAATACTTTGTTTACCTTTGTATTGGAATTTGAACCAAAGTGATATATCTCAAATTATTGAATTAATAGAAGAATAATCCTTTAAAAAAACACCTAGAATGGATAGAATACTAATTATAGGAGCAAAAGGCTTAGCAAAAGAAATTTTATATTCTTTTCCTGAAATAGATCACTTATTTATATTTTTTGATGATATTAATGTAGACATATCCTTGTATGATAGTAAATTTGTTGTTCTGAATTCAATAAATCAAATTAAAGATTATTTTAAAAAAAGTGATTTTGATTTCGTTGTTGGAGTTGGAACAGCCAAAAACAGAGAATATTTATATAAAAAATTTATTGAGTTAAATGGAAAACCAATAACGATGATTTCGTTATTAACAAAAATAGGTAAATATGATAACAATATAGGTAAAGGGGTTTTATTGCTTGATGGTGTATGTGTAACAAATAGCGTAAGAATAGGTGATGGGACTTTGATTAATAAAAGAGCCATTATTAGTCATGATGTTGTTATTGGAGACTTTTGTGACATATCACCCGATGTAAAAATAATGGGGCACACTATTGTTGGCGATAAAGTTAATATTGGAGCTGGAGCAACAATAATTCCTAATATAATAATAGGGAACAATGTAACAATTGGCGCAGGATCAGTTGTAGTCAAAAATATTCCAGATAATGTTATTGTTGTTGGGAATCCTGCGAAACTACTTCAAAAAAAATGATATGGAAAGACCCCTGGTAACTATAGCATGTACTACCTATAATCATGAGAATTTTATAGAGGAGTGTATTGGAGGATTTTTAATGCAAAAAACAACTTTCCCCATTGAAATTATTATTCACGATGATGCATCAACTGATGGTACAGCAAAAATTGTTGAAGAATATGCAAATGAACATCCCGAATTAATTGTCCCCGTATATCAGAAAGTAAACCAATATTCACAGGGGATAAAGCCTTGGCCAAATTTTGTTTTCCCCAAAGCCCGTGGCAAATACATCGCCCTTTGCGAAGGTGACGACTATTGGACCGACCCATACAAACTGCAAAAGCAGGTGGATTTTTTGGAGGAAAATGAGGAGTATGGGGTAGTCCATGGTGATTCACATTTCTATATTCAAACTACTCAAAAGTGGCAGTATAATGCAAATAAATTTCTATCAAATGCCTATGAGATAAAGGACAAAAGAGAACTTTTCAATAGATTGGTTAATGCAGATTATAAAATCAGAACTGCAACTGTATTATTCAGAAAAATACTTTTAGATAAACGGAAACCTAATGAAAAAGAATTTTTAATGGGCGATACGCCCATGTGGTTGGATTTTTCGCAAATAACAAAATTTAAATATATTGACGAAGTTTTTGCAGTTTACCGTATTGTTCCCAATTCAGCATCAAGGTCAACCAATAAGAAAAAGTCTTTCCGCTTTCCACTCTCAATGGCTGAAATGCGAATCTTTTACGCTGAGAAATTCAATTACCCAATAAATGACAAATTAAAAAAACGATATAATACCGCTCTTTTAAATTATTTGTTACACGATAAAGAATACGAACCAGTTTATTCATTGTTTCATCCAAACTCTTTCCAAGAAATCAGATTCAAATATAATGATGTAGCGGTTTTTCGTGTTTTATTTAAATTCATTGAGAAATACTCTAAATACATGAGAATAGTAACCCAAAAGTTAAAGCAATCATGAACCTCACTCTTATCGCCGGAGCCCGCCCAAACTTTATGAAGATAGCACCCATAATTCACGCTATCAAAATAGCGCAACAAACCGGAAAGTATATAAGTTACCGGTTGGTGCACACAGGCCAGCATTACGATGAAAAAATGAGCGACACCTTTTTTAAGGAGCTCAATATCCCTGCACCCGATGCCAATTTAGGTTGTGGCGGTGGAACACAAGCCGAACAAACCGCTGCCATTATGGTCGCGTTTGAAAAAGAGTTACTAACCAATCCTGCCGATTTGGTAGTGGTAGTTGGAGATGTTACTTCTACCATGGCTTGTAGTATAGTGGCTAAAAAGTTAAAAACTAAAGTGGCGCATGTGGAAGCAGGTATTCGCTCGTGGGATTTAACCATGCCCGAAGAAATTAACAGAATGGTTACCGACAGTATCACCGATTTCTTTTTCACCACCACCGAATTGGCCAACCAAAATCTTCGTAAAGCAGGAATTCCAGATGAACGAATCTTCTTTGTTGGGAATGTAATGATTGATACCTTACTTGCGAATCGCAATCGTTTTACCAAACCTGTTTTTTGGGATGAAATGGCTTTGGAAAAAGGAAACTATTTTGTGCTCACGTTACACCGACCTGCCAATGTTGATGAAGTTGGAAATTTAAAAATATTGATGCACGAAATAGTAACCCATACTCGAAATTTACCCATAATTTTTCCGATCCATCCACGTACAGCAAAAATATTCAATGACATCGGCATTAAATCACCCAGTCTAAAAATCGTAGAACCTCTCGGTTATCTCGAATTTAACTACCTGGTTGAAAATGCTAAAGCGGTGATCACCGACTCTGGAGGCATAACAGAAGAAACTACAGTTATGGGTGTACCGTGTATTACTTTAAGAGATAATACTGAACGCCCGGAAACTATTACAATTGGCACCAATGAACTCATTGGAATTAATCCTAATGCAATAAAACCAGCATTGGATAAATTGTTTGCAGGAAAATGGAAAAAAGGCGGAATACCAGAATTATGGGATGGTAAAGCTGCTGAAAGGATTATTGAAAAACTAAGTGAGATATATGGATAAGAAAAAAATATTAATCGTTTCAAGGGCATTTTATCCAATTATCGCACCTCGTGCCTTTCGTGCGACAGAGTTAGCAAAAGAATTTGCTAAGCAAGGGCACGATGTTACTGTATTAACCCATAAACATGATTTCAATTACAATGAATTTTCGAAATCACACAATCTAATCATTAAAGACTTTGTTCAAGGCAAATGGAAAGATTATTCAAAAAAAAGAAACCAATTTATAAAGGTATTGAGGAAAATTATTGAAGTTCTCTTCCTCTACCCCGATATCCAACTAACGCCCTTACTATCAAAAGCATTGAAAAATGAAAAAGATTTTGATCTACTAGTTTCTATTGCAGTACCTTATCCGGTTCATTGGGGAGTTGCAATTGCCAAACAAAAAAACCAGAAGCTTGCTAAAGTATGGGTAGCCGATTGCGGCGACCCGTTTATAGGCAATAAAGAGCAGAAATTCGGGCATCCGTTTTATTTCCGTTTTGTAGAAAACTGGTTTTGCAAAAAACCTGATTTTTTAACTATTCCGATTAAAGAAGCAATTGAAGCATACCCTTCCTTTTGCAGAGAAAAGATAAGAGTTATTCCTCAGGGGTTTAACTTTGGAGAAGCTAAGAACTCGTCAAATAAAGCAGAAAACTCATACCCTCATTTTGCATACGCAGGTCTTTTGAGTAAAGATATTCGCGACCCAAGTGAATTCCTAGACTATCTATGTACAAAAAACGATCAAAAATTCAAATTTATCATTTACACAAAGAGTATTAAGATAATAGAACCTTATAAGGTTAGGTTAGGTGAAAAAATCGAGATCCGAGATTATATTCCTCGCGAACAATTACTAAAGGAACTTTGTAAAATGGACTTTCTTGTCAATTTTGAAAACACCAACAATATTCAAAGCCCCAGTAAATTAATTGATTATGCGCTGGTTGGTAAGCCAATATTATCAATTAAACCAAACTATTTGAATTCAAGTTTTATAGATGAATTTTTGAAACATGATTATTCGAATCAGTTTGTAATTAAAGAAATTGAACAATACGATATAAAAAACGTGACAAAGCAGTTCCTTTCACTTTTGAAAAATTAGAATTAACATGAACCTCATTATTGCCGGTGACTTTTTCATTTCCGATAATTTCAAAAACCAGACTCTTATTGACAGTTCTGTTGAAGAACTGTTTGCATGTGCAGATTTACGCATCGTTAACCTTGAATCTCCATTAACAGCCAACGAGCCTAGAAACAGGATTTTGAAAACCGGACCATATTTGCGCAGTGCTGCAGGTACAGTTTTACCTTATTTGCAACAATTGAAAATTGATTTGGTAACTTTGGCCAATAATCATATTCTCGATTATGGAGTCAAAGGTATAACAGATACTTTTAGTACGTTACAAGAAAACCAGATCAATTATGTTGGTGCAGGCCATAATTTGCAGGAAGCTGCAAAACCATTTACACTTGAAAAAGATGGGATTAAAATTGCCATATTAAACTTTGCCGAGAATGAATGGTCCATAGCAAAAGAAGATAAACCTGGAGCAAATCCACTTGACATTATCGATAATGTAATCCAGTTAAAAGCAGCCAAAGCAACCCATGACAAGGTAATTTGCATCATCCATGGAGGGCATGAATATTACCATCTTCCTAGCCCATATATGGTTAAACAATACCGCTTTTACGCAATAAACGGTGCCGATGCCATTGTATGCCATCATACACACTGTGTTGGAGGTTACGAGGTTTTTAACGATGTACCCATCATTTATAGTTTGGGGAATTTTCTGTTTACTTTGCCTTCCCAACACGAAGAATGGTACACTGGATTGCTTACTCAATTAAAAATTGAAAAAGGGAAACCAGTTTCATTTGATTTGCATACTGTATGTCAAGAGAAAAATACATTTAAAACGACCTTGTTGCAACAGAACCAAGTTATAGACACAATGCAATTAGTAAATGAAATAAATGCTCAAATTGCCAACAAGTCCATTTTGCAACAAAGTTGGGATAAGTTTATTAAGAAAAACTCAAAAATATATTTAAATAGCCTTACACCTACCAATGCCATTGGAAACCGATATCTACGAGCTGGCATTAATCGATTTGGCATTGGCAAATTATTTTTAAGTAAACACTATTTGAAATTGATTTTGAATTTAATCAGATGCGAAGCACATTATAATTCAACAAAAGAAATAATCCAACTACAATTAAATTCTATAAAAGAGTAAATCCTATTCCGTGAAATTATATAACGTAAATAAAAATCAAATTGGCCTGTTATTGATTTTTCTTATTTGGCCTTTTGGTGCATTTCTTTATGCAATCTCAAAATTTCATAAGAAAGAAGCTAAAAATATTGTATATCTATTTCTGATACTATTCGGGCTCACATTTGTCTTGGGTAACGAAAAATTAGATTCTTTCCGCTATGCTCAGTATTTTCAGGATATGTCGAAGTTTTCCTTTTCTGACTTTAAGCGTATTTTTGCCAGTTTCCTCCTATCAGAAAAAACACTCGATTTAGCACAACCAATAATTAGTTTTATTGTTTCCCGAATAACAAATGATTATCATTTGTTATTCGGTGTTATTGCAGCAATTTTTGGCTATTTTTATCTAAAGAGCACTAGTATCGTTCACAAACAGTATTATGAGAATAAAAGTCGACTTGCCTTACTGTTTTTACTTTTCTTTGCATTAATTATTAATCCGATATTCAATATTAATGGCTATCGTTTTTGGATTGCTACATGGGTTTTCTTTTTAGGTGCATATCATCTAATTTCATCAAAGGAGAAAAAATATATCCTGCTCAGTTTCCTTGCAGTCTTCTTTCATTTCAGTTTTGTTATACCCAATCTTGTTTTATTAATCTATTTGTTTCTTGGGAATAGGAATAAGCTTTATTATATTTTCTTAATTATTTCGGTTTTTATTTCAGATATAATATTTCAACTATTTCCTTCAGTAATTTCATATTTGGATGTTGGTATTGCAGCAAAAGTTGGCCGTTATGCAAATGTAGATCAGATGGAAAAGATAGCAGAACATACTGAATGGGCAATAGAACAAGGGAAATGGTATTTGTATTTACCCGGCAAACTAACTTTTTACTATATCACTTTTTCTTTTTTATATCTAAATTATAAATACAAGAAATTTAGATATACAATTGAGCTTAAAAATCTTTTTTCTTTCTCATTGTTACTCCTTGCTTTCGCGAACACGGTATCATTTATACCCTCAATGGGGCGGTTTCGAACAATATTTCTGTTGTTTGGGCTATCTTTTATTATTGGTTTATTGACAACATCTAAAATAAAGAAAAATAATTGGTTACTGATAGTTGGCCTAATTCCTTTTAGCTTAAATCTAATCACTGTTATACGGCTTGGATTAGACCTTCTGAATCCTTGGTTATTCACCTTACTACCCTCCCCATTTATTTTTGATGATATTTCTATCTATCAATGGCTTTTCAAATAATATATAAAAAATGAAATTAGCAATTCACGAATCAAACCTAAAAGGTTATTTCAGCAAACGCTGGATAGAATACTGTGAAAACAATAACATCCCATTCAAAATAGTTAACTGCTATTCAACCAATATAATCTATGATCTAAATGATTGTGATGCATTGTTATGGCATTTTTCACATGCCAATCCCATTGATTATCAAATATCAATTAAACTGGTTGCAACATTGGAAGCTGCCGGCAAGAAAGTAATGCCCAATTTAAATTCCTGCTGGCATTTTGATGATAAAGTGGCTCAAAAATATCTACTCGAAGCTATCGGTGCCCCATTAATAAAGTCGTATGTTTTTTATTCAAAAAAAGAAGCTTTAGACTGGATAAATAAAACGGAATTCCCAAAAGTTTTTAAATTAAAGGGGGGGGCAGGTTCTGCAAATGTTAAACTTATTCATTCTAAAAGTAAAGCAAAACAACTCGTAAGAAAATCCTTTGGCAGAGGATTTCGCCAATTCGATCGTATAATGCTTTTCAAATATTCAATAAAAAAATACTTCATTGGTAAAACCAATTTGAAGGATGTGTTTTTAAGTTTCTTGAAAATATTCGTAAAATCGGAGTATGAAAAAGTAAAAGGAAAAGAAATTGGGTATGCCTATTTTCAGGATTTTATTCCTGATAATAATTCTGATATTCGCATTATTGTTGTTGGAGAAAAAGCATTCGGAATTAAACGTATGGTGCGCAAAAATGATTTTAGGGCATCAGGTAGCGGTCAAATTCTTTACGAAAAAGAGGTTTTAAATGAAGATTGTGTCAAAATTGCTTTTAAAGTTAGTAAACAACTTAAATCAAATTGCTTAACCTTTGATTTTCTATTCGATAATAGAAACCAACCTTTAATTGCTGAAATAAGTTATGGCTTTTTTCAGGAAGGTTATGACGATTGTACCGGCTATTGGGATAACAACTTGGTTTGGCATAAAGAAAAATTTAAGCCACAGTATTGGATGGTTGAAGATATAATTGAATCTATTAAAGAATCATCAAAAAATGATTAACGTATTATTTGTCATTTCAAATTTAAACAGGCAAGGTCCAATTAATCAATTGTTTTATCTCTGTAAATACATTGATAAATCAATTATAAACCCTATAATTGTTACTACTTCGCAAAAATCGTTTGAAAACTCAATGCACAACAATTTTAAAGCAATTGGGATACAAATAATTGATTTAAAGATGAGTAAAATTAAAAGCGTATTAGTTGCTAAAAAACAGATTCAAAAAATTATAAATGATAAAAGCATTGATATCATTCAAAGTTTTGGATTTCGCTCCGATCTCATTTCTTATAATTTGAAGAAAGTATTTAAAATTACAACTGTCAGAAATAGGTTATTATATAATTCTATAATGATACGGGGTCCTATTTTAGGGTTGATCTCTGGTAAAACAAATTTGTACGTTATTAAAAAATTTGACAGCATTATTTCTTGTTCTTATTCTGTACAAAAATACCTCAAAACATTTAATGTGAATTCTGATGTGATATTAAACAGCGTCAATCCTGATAAAATTTCGGAAAAGTTCAGTAATTCAAACATACAAAATTTACGTAGAAAACTATATTTAACTGAGAAGTCTAAAATCTTTCTAACAGTATCAAGTAAAATAAAGGGGAAAAACATAGAGTTCCTAATAGATTCATTCCAAAAAAAGGAATTAGATGATTATTTACTTGTCATTACAGGGTATGTTTCGCCAACAATAATCGATAAGAATAACAGTAAACGAAATATTCATTTTACGGGCAATGTTAGAAACTTGATAGATTACATAAGGGCAACTGATTACTTCATTTCTGCATCTTTACACGAGGGTATGCCAAATGCGGTTTTGGAGGCACTGTCACTTGGTACTCCGGTTATCTTATCGGATATACCATCCCATTTAGAAATTCTAAATAAAAGTGATTTACCTATTGGGACTGCCTTTAGGAATAATGATAGCCTCGATTTAATTGAAAAGATTGCCTTTATTCAGAGTTTAGATTATACAAATCTTGTTAATAATTGCAAATACACAATTGATAAATATTTTAATGCGAAAGAAATGGCTAAAAGTTATGAGGAGTATTATAGTGCTATTTATAATAATTTTTGAAAAAAGAATATTGTAAATATTTTAATAGATTACTAATTATAGTTTAAATTTTTAATAGCCATGATTTAATTGACGTAAAATTATATGAAATTATCATTTGAGATTGAAAGTATTATAAAGCCGTATGAAAGAGTTCATTTTGTACAGGGTGATAAAACGATATTTAGCAAATTTAACAAAATTTATTATAGCCATGGTTTACATAAACAGGAGGTTATTCTTCCTGTTTCATTTATGGCCCAAGTTGTTGGCTACTTTCGAATTTTAAGAAGATTTTTACGCTTTGATAAAATGAATGTTATTGAAGTGCCAAATGGACTAATAGTAATATGGAGGGGAAGTGTGTATAAATATTGTGTTGAGAATCAATATTTAAAACGATTATTCCGAATGAAACTTTCATCCAATATTATGCATGGATCTTATGCAATTTCTGCAAAAGGTTCAATTTATTTTGGCGAATATTCATCCAATAGTAATAGAGATTCTGTTCCAATTTATTGTATTGATGGCACTGGAGATAATTGGACAAAAGTATATGAATTTAAAGAAAAAACAATTCGTCATATTCATGGATGCTTTTATGATAAATATGAAGAAAAGATATGGGTGTTAACAGGTGATAATGATGGAGAGTGTGGTCTATTTGTTGCGGATGAAGATTTTAAAAATATTGAAAAGATTGGAGATGGCAGTCAACTGTTTAGAGCCTGCAGTTTAGTATTTACTAAAGAGAAAGTTAATTGGATAATGGACTCTCCTTTGGAGGATGTCTATCAAATTGAAATGGACCGAAAAACGCGTGAAATTAAGAAAACAAACTTCTTTCCAGGATCGGTATTTTATATTAAGCAATTGGACGAGCAGGGGTATCTAACTTCAACAGTTCAGGAGACAGGTCCTTCGATTAAAGATAGGTTTGTGCACTTATATTATTCCAGAGATCTATATACTTGGATTGAAATTGCTAAATTTAAGCATGATGGTTTGCCTAAAGGATATTTTAAATTTGGTGCGATTCACTTTTCACACGGTCGACAAACTAAAGATGATTTTTATTTTTTTGCCGAAGCTGTTAAAAAGTATGATGGAAAAGTGTTGAGATGCAAAATTAATATTGAAGAAGAATTAGTTTATTCATAAACTAATAAGTATTATGCTAGGGGTAAGAAGTAGTTGCACATTTTTTACAAAACAAAAGTTTAAATTGTATGTTCAAAAATAAAACATTACTAATTACAGGAGGTACAGGTTCTTTTGGAAACGCTGTGCTTAACCGGTTTTTAGATACAGACATTAAAGAAATTCGCATATTCTCAAGAGATGAGAAAAAGCAGCACGACATGAGAGTTAAGTACAATAACCCAAAGATTAAATTTCATATTGGAGATGTTCGTAACTACGACAGCATTGAAATGGCAACACGGGGTGTTGATTATGTATTTCAAGCGGCGGCTCTTAAACAAGTTCCCTCTTGTGAATTCTTTCCCATTGAAGCAACCCGCACCAATGTATTTGGTACCGATAATGTTATCAAAGCCGCCATAGCCAACAAAGTAAAAAATGTGATTTGCCTAAGCACCGATAAGGCCGCTTATCCGATTAACGCAATGGGTATGAGCAAAGCATTGATGGAAAAAGTGGCAATAGCCGCGTCCCGTAATATCCCTGGCGATACTACCAAAGTTTGCTTAACCCGTTATGGGAACGTAATGGCTTCACGCGGTTCTGTTATACCATTTTTTGTTGATCAAATTAAAGCAGGACAACCTATTACAGTTACCGATCCAAACATGACACGTTATTTGATGTCACTCGAAGAAGCTGTCGATTTGGTAATTTTTGCCTTTCAAAACGGTAACCAAGGCGATTTGTTTATACAAAAAGCGCCAGCCTCCACTATTGGCGATTTGGCTCAAGCCGTTAAAGAGCTTTTTAATGCTCCCAATCCTATAAAGGTAATCGGAACCCGTCATGGAGAAAAACTATACGAAACACTTTGCACCCGTGAGGAGATGGCAAAAGCAATTGACTTGGAAGGTTTTTACCAGATTCCAGCAGATAACCGCGACCTCAATTATGGAAAATATTTCGAGGATGGTGATGTAAAAACTTCCGAATTGGAAGATTACAATTCGCACAATACTACCCGTCTAAATATCAACGAGGTAAAAGAAAAACTCCTATCTTTGGAATACGTTCAAGAGGAATTAAAGCAGTGGAAAAAGGTTGGATTAATAGAATAGATAATTATACATGTAATTAAATTATATAATGTTTGAAAAACCCACTATCGTAAAAGGAGGGAATTATTCCGATGAACGCGGCAAAATGTGGTTTGTTAATAATTTTGATTTCACTGATGTAAAACGTTTCTATTTCATTAAACACCCAGATATATCGGTTGTCCGCGCATGGCAAGGACACCAATTTGAGAAAAAGTACTTTTATCCAATTGTTGGTAGTTTTGTAATAGCCTGGGTGAAACTTGATGATTTTGACAATCCCTCAAACGATTTAGTTCCTGAATATCATATTCTTTCTGCCTCAAAAAGCGAAATTCTTTCCATTCCAAAAGGTTATGCAAATGGATTAAAGGCACTCGAACCCGACTCTGAAATATTAGTACTTTCCGATATGAGTTTGGAAGAATCAGTTAACGAGAAAATACGATTTCCTGTTGACATGTGGTTAGATTGGGGGAAATTTAAATAACGTCTTGTTATTTATCATTTAAATCATTGTAATGGAACAAAAAATAAAAGTAATGACCATCGTAGGAACACGCCCCGAGATAATAAAACTCAGTCGTGTTATTCCTGAATTGGATAAACATACCAATCACATACTCGTGCACACGGGTCAAAACTACGATTACGAGTTAAACGAAATATTTTTCGAACAATTGGGTATTCGTAAACCCGACCATTTTTTAAATGCTGCAGGCGATAATGCCGCAGCAACTATTGCAAATGTAATTACCAAATCGGACGAAATAATGGCTCAGGAAAAACCGGATGCTGTTTTACTTTACGGCGACACCAACAGTTGTATTTCTGTAATCTCAGCAAAACGAAGAAAAATCCCGATTTTCCACATGGAAGCCGGAAACCGTTGTTTCGACCAGCGTGTTCCGGAAGAGATTAACCGGAAAATTGTAGATCACCTTTCGGACATTAACATGCCCCTTTCGGAACATGCCCGTAAATACCTCGAAAGAGAAGGAATACCTCCGGAAACAATTATAAAAACCGGCTCTCCCATGAAAGAGGTATTGCAATTTCACAAAGACAATATTGAAAAGTCGGATGTATTGGAGAAAGAGAAATTACAAGCCGGAGAATATTTTATTGTAAGTACACACCGCGAGGAGAATGTGGATTCAGAAGTCAATTTCAACAACTTGCTTGAATCGTTAAATGCCATTACCGAAAAATACAATATGAAGGTAATTGTATCTACGCATCCACGTACCCGTAAAAAACTGGAAGCAATGGGATTTGCCAACCAAAATCCATTAATTGAATTTATGAAACCTTTTGGTTTTCTAGACTATATTAAATTACAAAAAAATGCTTTTTGTGTAATCTCCGATAGCGGTACTATTACCGAAGAATCCTCTATCCTGAAATTTCCAGCTATCACCATCCGTCAGGCACACGAACGCCCCGAAGGGATGGACGAAGGAACTTTAATTATGACCGGATTAAACAAAAACCGGATTGTGGAATCCATTGATATTGTTACTTCCCATTTCAAGGAAAATAAAGATTCAATCCAAACAATAAAAGATTACGAAACGGAAAATGTTTCTAAAAAGGTATTACGAATTATACTTTCCTATACCGATTATATTAACCGAACCGTTTGGCACAAAGAAATTTAAAAACTTACACAGAGTTACACTGTGAAACATCTTCTTCTATGAAAAAAATAATAATACTTGGCTCAGCCGGAATGCTTGGTCA
>Ga0075121_1001841_pt1 | contig 12673 bp, 11 predicted proteins | sample AntAceMetag02UKG_FD_69793 | JGI IMG/M metagenome (GOLD analysis project Ga0075121, IMG submission 69793) | Saline lake microbial communities from Ace Lake, Antarctica - Antarctic Ace Lake Metagenome 02UKG | ecosystem: Environmental > Aquatic > Non-marine Saline and Alkaline > Saline | place... | reverse complement strand
CACCCGCCGGAACTCGACATCAGCACCCGTTTTGGCTACCGTATGAAGCGACATGAACGCAGGCAATCGGCCCCCCGTTCACCGCCCCTTCGGTGTCATGCTTATTTGAGGCAACACGCCCTGACATGCTATCCGGCTAGCGAAGGAAGACCACAGCTCTGCTGGACTGCTCCGCGACTCAGCGATCGAGAACAATCCCGCACCATTCGCCGTCGCCGTCGCGGCGGGTTTCGCGCGCGCCGCCGGGAAGAAAGGCATCGATGACCTCATCCCCTTCGCATTCACGGATGCCGGTCAGGATGAGACGCTTTCGTGTCGCTCCCCACAGCCTGGGGGCCGCCTTGACTAGAACATTCGTCAGGATATTCGCGCAGATGACATCGGCCGGTTGATCCCAGCCACTCGTTTTCAGGACGTCCGCTTCAAAGAAATGGATGCGGTCCGTAGACAAGCCGTTGAGGACGGCATTCTCTGCGGACTGGGTCACACAAATCGGGTCATAGTCGAAGGCTTCGATCTGCGGCACGCCGAGTTTAGCGGCGGCAATGGCCAGAATACCGCTCCCCGTGCCGGCATCCATCACCGAATCCGGCTTCAGCATGTCGCAGGCGCGTTCCAGTTCTTCGAGGCAGAATCGCGTGGTGAAGTGATCGCCCGTGCCAAAACTGAGCCCCGGATCGATCAGCAGATTAATGCGATCGTCGTCAGGGGCGGTTTCCCAAACCGGGACGGTCCGGAAACGCTTCCCGATGTCCTGAATATGGAAATGATACCGCCAAAATGTGGTCCACTGCTTGGGGTGGCAGATCATGGTTTCGGCCGAGGTGAGCGCAAAATCATCCGGCAGCTGCCCTTTTCGGGCCTCCGCGTCGGCTTCGGTGTCGAAATAGATATCCACGACGGAAAGGCCGTTTCGGGGCTTCTCCAGGCAGACCGGCTCCAAGCCCCAGTGCTCCCGGACCCAGTCGCAGAAGGATTCCGCATCCTCCCGCGACAAAACGACTTCCAGCTGTCCGTATGTGGTCATAGCCTTCCTGCTATACGGCCTCTGACGACCGAACTCAAGACTGAATTGAGGCCCCCTCTCCTCCTATCCCCTTGCGGGAGACGATATTTTCTTTTGTCGTAGGTTTGCAGAAGGGGCACACGGGGTGTAGCGTTTGACTTCCTTGATGAAAATGAGTCCTTCCATCCGAAGAATCCTCCTACTGAGCAGCGTCAGTTTGCTCTCCCTGGGCGTACTGGCCTTCCGCTCCCGGCCCGCAGAATCCACGCCGATCCTGCCGGCGCACCCGTTGGAACGTCCGGCTCCGATGGAGGCAATTCAGCCTCTCCGCTCTGTGCCCCTAACCGTGGAGGAAAATGCCTCGCACCTGGTGGAGGCGATCATTCAGGTGGAATCCGGTGGAAATGCCCGCAAGATCGGCCGTCACGGCGAGCGCGGACTCATGCAAATTCGATCCGGTACCTGGAAGGATATGACCACCCGCCTGTTCGGCACCCCCCTTCCCTTCGAGAAAGCCTTTGATCCCGCCTTGAACCGCCGCGTGGGCACGGCCTATCTGGCCTGGCTTCAGGAGAAAATCCTATCCCGACGGAATGAATGGCAAACCGATGAGCGCTCCCTGCTGCTCGGAGCCTATAATGCCGGTCCGGGACGACTGAGCCAGTCTGGATACAGTCTGGCCGGAATGCCGCGGCAGACCCGCGACTATGTGGCGCACGTCAGCGCCCTGCACGACCGGAGTGCCGGCGACCAGACCCGAATTCTGGCCGCACCTGACCGGCTCTCCACCGACAGCTAAGCCGGATTTTCACTGAAAACTTTTCTTCTCCGGCACCGCTTTGCCGTTGCCCGCTCCGGGTCTGCGCCCTATACTGATTCTTCAACCTTTGGAGAAGTGCATGAGAAATGAGTTGGAAGATAACTTTAGCCGGGCCCTGCAGTCGATGGTCGCACATCTAATCAAGAATGCAGAGAAGGTACCGGAGCCGGTTCTCCAGAACGCACTGGAATTCGAAGCCTTCACCTGGGAAAACCTCGATGCCGCCAACAAGCTCAAGCGACTCCGCCTGATTCAAGACCAGACGGACCCGTCCTCCGAAGTGGGACGGCATATGAAAGCCTATCCCCATGACTTCAGCAAAAAGCGTTATGAGGACTACCTGACCCTGCTTCGGCTCTATACCGAGTCCCTGGCGGGCTGATCCCCCTCTGCGCGGTGCCCTATGGACCTGAACCTTCCAGACCCCATCACCAGTTTTAACCGGCAACACGCCCGACGACGCTATCAGCGCCGCGAAGCCTTCATTCTCGGCCACCACCCCGGATTCAACCTCGTCTATTGGCAGCGGATTATCAAAGCCCCCGCCCGTGTCGAGCGCTGGGGAAAGAGCTTAGAATGGAGCGAGGATCAGATCCTGCTGACCAAAGCCATGCTGATCACCCGGATGGCCTGCGTGTTCATCGACCACATCATCCAGCGAATGGAACAGGTGGATATGATCTCCCATACGCCGGGGGCCCCGGATGAGGAGTGGGAAAAGCAGTACCACATTTTCCTCCTGCTCTTTTCGAAGGTCAAAACAATTCCTGATCGACGGGAAATCATCAAACAGATGCAACGCCTGCACTATTACACGCTGCCCCCGGATTCCCTCCTGGTCTTCCGCCAGCGCCATTGGAGATGTATTCTCAAGGCCCTCCAGCCCCTGCTGACCCGCACCGGCGCACAGAGCCTGTTCATTCGCCGGCAGTTCCTGGCTCAAGGCAATCCCGTGGCCGCTGCCCGGCGGATCTGTTTCACCGCGGCCCTCTATTCGGATATCCAGGAGCGCCTCTATCACCAGCAGTGGATGTTTGCCTACAGCGACTGCATGCTTCGCCTCTATGGCCAGGTCCGCAAGACGCCCAAGGTTCTTGCGGCCATCCTCGAGCTGACCTGATCCCCCGCCAAAAAGAAAAGACTTGCCGCCGGTAAAACGGTTGATATGCTCTGCAGATGTTCCCGCAATAGCCCCGAATTCGGTGGGTCGACCAACTCCTGAGGACAAGAATGGCAAAATATATTTTCGTGACCGGCGGTGTGGTTTCTTCGCTGGGGAAAGGCATTACAGCGGCCTCGGTCGGGCGCCTGCTGATCAGCCGCGGGCTGCAAGTCCAGATGCTGAAAATGGATCCCTATCTCAATGTGGACCCCGGGACCCTCAGCCCCTATCAGCATGGCGAGGTGTATGTCACCGACGATGGAATGGAGGCCGACCTGGATCTGGGGCACTATGAGCGCTTCACCGGCCAGCCCACCACCCGCACCTCCAGTGTGACGTCCGGACGCATCTATTGGGATGTGCTGAAGAAAGAACGGCGCGGAGACTATCTGGGCCAGACGCTGCAGATGATTCCGCACATCACGGATGAGATCAAAGCCCGCATCCATGCACTGGCCGAACCGGATGTGGATGTGGTGGTCGTGGAAATCGGCGGCACCGTGGGCGATATCGAAGGCCTGACCTTCCTGGAGGCGATCCGTCAAATCGGGCTGGAAGAAGGTCGCCAAAATGTCATGTATCTCCATCTAACCTACCTTCCCTTCATCCGCTCCGCAGGAGAACTGAAGACAAAACCCAGCCAGCAGAGTGTCGCCAAGCTGCGGGAAATCGGCATTCTGCCGGATGTGCTGATCTGCCGCTCGGAACTGCCGCTCACTGATGAAATCCGTAAGAAGCTATCGCTGTTTTGCAACGTGCCAGTGCATGCCGTCATTGAAGAATGCGATGTCAAGCACACCATCTATGAAGTGCCGCTGGTACTGGCGGAACAGGGATTGGATGAAATCATTATGGTCCACTTCCAGAAAGTGAGCCCCCCGGCCAGTATGAAATCTTGGCGGGCCATGGTGGAATCCCTGATTCATCCGGAAGGCACCGTCAAAATCGGCGTCGTGGGCAAATACTCCGAGCTGCAGGATGCGTATAAGTCGCTGCATGAAGCCCTCCACCACGGCGGTGGATCCCATCGCCAGGCTGTTGAGATTGTGAAGATTTCCGCGGAGCAGATTGAAGAAGGCACCATCCCCGAAGAGCTCAAACAGGTGGATGGCATTCTGGTGCCCGGCGGATTCGGCAAACGGGGCACAGAAGGAAAAATCGAGGCCATCCGGTATGCCCGCGAAAACGGCATTCCCTTTTTCGGAATCTGTCTGGGCCTGCAGTGTGCCGTGATTGAACATGCGCGCCACTGTTGCGGACTGGACGGGGCGCATTCCAGTGAAATGAAAACCGACTCCCCCCATCCAGTCGTCTGCCTGATGGAAGAACAGGAAACCGTGGTGGATCTCGGCGGCAGTATGCGCCTTGGGGCCTGGCCCTGTGAGCTCCGGAAAAATTCTCTGGCGGCCCGCACCTATGGGACGCTCACGATTTCAGAACGCCATCGGCATCGCTACGAAGTGAACAACCGCTATCGCGGACAGCTTGAGGCGAGCGGACTGGTCCTGTCGGGCCTCTCCCCCGACGGCCAGTTGGTCGAAATGGTCGAGAATCCGGCGCATCCCTGGTTTGTCGCCGTACAGTTCCATCCGGAGCTGAAATCCCAACCGCTGGCCCCGCACCCGCTGTTCAGGGACTTCATCGGCGCGGCGCTCCAGCACCGCCAGAGCAAAGACGCTCAGGAATAAGCCGCCAGCCCCCTCACCGAGGGCATCGGCGGCTCAACGTCGGCTATGCCCCGTAGGAGGTGGAGGCGGTCGACCCGCCCTGCCCAGTCCAGTTGGTATGGAAGAACTCTCCGCGAGGCCGGTCCAGCCGCTCGTAGGTGTGCGCACCGAAGTAATCGCGCTGCGCCTGCAGCAAATTCGCAGGCAAGCGGCCGCAGCGGTATCCATCGTAATAATTCAGGGCGCTGGAAATGCCAGGAATGGGAAGGCCCCAATCCACAGCGGTCTTGACGACACGGCGCCAGGAGTCCTGTGCCTCGGTAACCACCTGGCAGAAATGCGGAGCCAGCAGGAGATTCGCTAATGCCGGATCGGCATCAAACGCCTCTTTGATTTTGCCAAGGAACTGGGCACGTATGATACAGCCTCCTCGCCACATCAGCGCGACATTCCCATAATGGATGTCCCAGTTCCATTCGTCCGAGGCCGCACGCAGGAGCTGATATCCCTGCGCATACGAGCAGATCTTGGCGGCGTAGACCGCTTGTTCCAGATCGGCCAGAAAGGGCTCACGGTCTCCGGTGAAGGCGAGCGCAGGCCCAGCCAGCTCCCGGCTGGCCGCCACCCGTTCCTCCTTGATGGCGGATAGGCAACGTGAAAAGACCGCTTCGGCAATCTGCGGAATACCCACCCCTAGGTCCAGACCGGCCTGGGAGGTCCATTTTCCGGTCCCCTTCTGGCCGGCGGTATCCAGGATCATGTCCACTAGCGGATTGCCGGTTTCCGGGTCTTTCTTAGCCAAGATCTCTGCCGTGATTTCAATGAGATAGGAATCCAGTGGCCCCTGATTCCAGCGACGGAAAACCTCCGCCATCTCGGCGGGGGTCATCCCCAGCCCCTGTGACATCAGGTGGTAGGCTTCGCTGATCAGTTGCATGTCGCCATACTCAATACCGTTGTGGACCATTTTGACAAAATGGCCGGCTCCATCAGGGCCCAGCCATTCACAGCAGGGCGAACCGTCGTCCACCTTGGCGGCAATGGCCTGAAAAATGGGTTTCACATGCGGCCAGGCCGCTTCATCCCCACCCGGCATGATGGAGGGCCCTAGCAAGGCGCCTTCTTCTCCGCCGGAGACTCCTGTGCCGACATAGAGGAGCTGCTGTTCTGCGGCGGCAGCACAGCGCCGGACGGTGTCGGGGTAGTGGCTGTTTCCGCCATCAATCAGGATGTCGCCGGAATCCAGCAGCGGAGCCAACTGCCCGATGAGGGCATCCACCGCTTCGCCCGCCCGAACCATCATCATGATTTTTCGGGGCTTCTCGAGCACATCCACCATCTCTTGCAGACTGTGGCAGCCGATCAGGTTCTTTCCCTTGCCTCGCCCCGAGACAAAAGCATCCACTTTGGAAACGGTCCGGTTGAACACGGCTACCGTAAATCCTTTACTCTCCATGTTGAGGATGAGGTTCTCCCCCATCACAGCCAGTCCGACCAACCCGATATCTGCTTTTGTGCTCATGCTTTTCCTTTCAAATTCTGTGTCCGGCCGTTTCTACAACGGACATCCGTTTTCTCCGCAACCCAGTCGCCACTTGTGGCCGACCTGCTCCAGCAGCAGGTGGGCCGCTTCCGGACCCCAGCTCCCTTTGGCGTAGGTCTGCAGCGGGGATGTCTCCGGGTTTCCCGTCCAGCCCTTCAAGACGGGATCCAGCAGGTGCCAGGCCCGTTCAATGCCATCGCTACGGGCAAACAGGGAGGCGTCGCCTTTCAGTGCATCCAGCAGGAGCCGCTCATAGGCATCGGGCATAATAGCGCTGCCAAAGGCATCGGTGTACTGAAAGGCCATTTTTACCGTTCGGGTTTCATGGAGAGAATCCGGCACCTTGGTTTCAAAGCGAAGGTCGATCCGTTCGTTGGGTTCCACACAAATCGACAGCATATTGGGCGTGAAGGCCTCCGATTGACCCAGATTGAACATAATGTCCGGCGGCGGCTGGAACTGCACAATGATCGAACTGCTCTTGTCGGCCAGCGCCTTTCCGGAGCGCAGATAAATCGGCACGCCTTTCCAGCGCCAGTTGTCGATAAACAGTTTGATCGCCGCAAAGGTCGGGGTGTCCGATTGCGGGTCCACGCCCTCGCTTTCCCGATAGCCCTCATATTGGCCCCGGACCGTGTCCGCCAGATCAATCGGCCGGATACTGGAGAGAAGCTTGGCGCGTTCGTTGCGGATCTCATCCGCGCCGAGGAATGCCGGCGGCTCCATCGCAATCAGGGCCAGTAGCTGTAGCAGATGATTCTGAAACATATCGCGCACGACCCCGGCATCATCGTAATAGCCGCCCCGGGCTCCCACATCCACGGTTTCCGCCACCGTGATTTGAATGTTGGCGACATACCGTCGATTCCAGATCGGTTCAAACATGGTGTTGGCAAAGCGGAAGAACAGGATATTCTGAGCCGTTTCCTTTCCCAGATAGTGGTCAATGCGATAAACCTGATCCTCGCGGAATGCGGCATGCACCCGGTCGGTCAGATGATGAGCCGAGGCTAGGTCCCTACCGAACGGCTTCTCGATGATGATCCTCCGCCAGCCCTCCGGGTCCTCCGTCATCCCGGCCGCACCGAGTGAATCACAGGCCGGGCCATAATAGGATGGAGCCGTTGCCAGATAGTACAAGCGGTTGGCCGGTTCCTTTTCCATCTTCCGCAGTTCGGCTTCCAGATGCACATAATCCGCGGGAACACTGAGATCCCCCCGAATATAGGTCAGACGCTCCTTGAACTCCGCCCATTTGGCTTCATTATAGGTCCCGCCGCCAAACTGCTTGACGCCCTCCTCCAGGCGATCGCGAAAGAACTCATCGGTCCAGTCGCGGCGCGCTACGCCAACAATGCGAATACCGGCCGGAAGACGGTGTTTGGCCCAGTTGCGGAACAGGGCCGGAATCAGTTTCCGATAGGTCAAATCCCCCGACGCCCCGAAAATGACAATGCTGGTGGTCAGTGTGTTTGCAACTCTTTCATTCAACATATGGGGCTCCTTGCTTCATATCGGGGTCCTCTGGAGACAGACCGGCGGCGCTCGAATCCAAAAACCAGCGGAGCTCTCCCGCGAAAGGATGAATTCGCTGGACCGGAAGAAAGGGCGTTGTCCCCTTACGCACACGGGCCAGCACAGCAGCCTTGCCGCCACCCGTGGCAATGATGGCCACCTGACGGGCCCGGTTGATCACCGGCAGCGTCAAGGTGATGCGGCTGGGCGGGGGCTTCGGAGAATCTTCGACTGCGACCACCCAGCGGTTCGCCTCCTCAACGGCCGGATGGCCCGGGAACAGCGATGCCGTGTGGCCGTCCTCCCCCATTCCGAGAAGAATGAGATCAAATTGGGGAAACTCTCCGTTGGACGGTTGCAGACCGGCAGCCAGTTCCCGGGCATAGGCCGCGGCGGCGGCACCGGGAGAAAGCGTATCATCGATAGCGTGAATCTGATCGGGCGGGATCGGCGTTGTGGACAACCACGCCTGTTGAGCCGCAGCAAAATTGCTGTCGGCGTCGGTTTTGGGCACACACCGCTCATCGGCCCAATAGATATGCCAGACGGCCCCGTCCACGGGTGTGGAAGGAGGCATGGAGCGAAGGCCTTCCGCCAGCAATGTCATCGCTGACCCACCGGAGAGAGCCAGCGTGAAACGCTGGCGGTCGGCGACGGCTTCTGCGGCAGCCTGCAGCACATATGCCGCCAGAGCCTTCGCCACCTCTTTCGTACTCGGAAAAATGAAAATTTTATCTCCCATAAATCTTACGAAACCTTGTGCTCTCACTGTAGGGGATGCCCCGGCCAAGCACCAGCCTGAAACCCGGACATCGCCCTACCACTCCCGCTGTAGGAGGGCCTGCCAGTTCTGTGTATAATTGTTATGCCACACGGTCTTATCTGCATTGAAAAAACAAAAGGCCAGCTTCCACTTGGGGGACTCCGGCACCGTGAAGGTGGCCGTCCACAGGAGGCTATCCACTTCTCTTTCCATCGGCAGATCCATCAGGAGGTGAGTGAACTCATCCCGGCCCAGATGGAGATTCACGACTTCGGCATCCGCCAGCGGCCCTCCGCGGGGATCGTACGAAATGGTGCAGGATTCCCCTCGGACTGGAAAGACAGGCTCCACCCGGACATGCCGCGTCGCACCGTATTCGGCCGAATCAAACACCTGTCCATCCGGCAGCTTTCCTTCCACCCGAATGTGAGGCCCCTCCACGGCGAACTCCACAAAATGGTAGGTGCTGGTGGCAAAGGCGATGGTCGGATGGTCCGGGGCGACCTGATACAGCCAGCCGCCGCCGCCGCCGCTGACCAGATACGACACGCCATCTATCGGCTGGGTACGCTGATAGGTGTGGGCATGGCCGCTAAGGACAGGGCCTGCCTCGTACTTCGTAAACAACGGGGCCCACCACCGGCGGATATCCTCATCCCCGCCCCGCTCCCCTTCGGAAAACGGCGGACGATGAAACACCGGAATCACCCAGGTGATGGCCGGGTCATAGGCTGCACGCTGCAGTTCCCGTTCGAGCCAGGCCGTATGGCTTGCTGCATGGTGTTCCGTGGAATCCACCAGGATGAAGCGGATAGGACCTACATCAAACGTATAATCCTGTTTGTTGCCCGGCAGTTCAAACAGGCGATACCAGAAGGAGTCCGGATTTTCCGGCTCGTCATGATTCCCCGATACCGCCTGGAACACACTCCCCGCCAGTTCGGGTTCCAGCGCACGGAAAAACAGATTCCAGCTTTCGATGGCCGCAGGATAATCCACGGCATAGCGCGGATCACCCAGATCGCCCGCGGACAGAACAAAGTTTGGATCGACTGCGACGATCCCGGCGGAGACCCGGGCGGCGGCCTCTTCGTTGACTCCGCCTTGCAGGTCATTATGGAGCACGAACCGAAACGGCTGCGTCCGGTCTTCCGGTGCCGTCCAGAAACGGCCCTCCGCCTCATAGCCGTCCGAAGAAGTCGCCTGATAGCGATAATGGGTTCCGGGAGCTAAATCGCGCAGCGTGAAGACATGGCGGTATGCCGGATCCGGTTGAACCGTAACCTGAGTAGCGACACCGGAGACTTCGTGATAGGCCACTTGAGCCTCCGCGGGTTCATGGCGCTCCCAGGCGAGTGTCACGGTGGTACGGGGATCTTCCGTCCATGTCGCCATCACCGTCGTCTGCCAGGTCCGAGCCACGGCAGGAAGAGTCCCCAGGAGCCCACCGACAACCAATCCAAGAAAAAAGGTTTCTCTGTTCATCCGTTCAGTTTACACCATGGGTGGGAGAAAACAAACGGGACGCTTTAACAAAGCATCCAGCGTGGCCGGCGACAGCATCGGTTCAGGGATCGAAGGAGAGAGCCTTCCAGATATCCGGTTCCGTCCGGATCAATGAAACCACCCAATGACTGCGGTCAGAATAGGGCGGCAGATGAAGCGCATATTGCTGAACGCTTCCCGCCTGAATCACCACCATATAGCTGTTGTCGGGCTCCAGCGTATTCAAAATCAAATAGAAATCGGGAGTGACCCCCATTCCCATGAAGTTCACGGAAGCCACACCGTCGGCATTCACGCGGGCAGAAAACGGCATCGGCACGGCAACCGTCTGCCCACCCACCGGGGTGCAGCTGCGCTCCAATAGATCGCCCGCGAAGATTTGCCGGGGAACCAGCTGGGTTTTCAGGATCTCGCCGGACTCTTTGATTGCGGCAAATCCGCTCGAGGACCAAAGCAACTGCCCGCTTTGAATCCCCATCATATATGGGGCCACAATAACAAATTGAATCCGTTTGATGGGATCCTCGACCGCTTTGCCCTCAGATAAAAGCATCGCTTCCGCATCAATGGCCACTAGGCAGAATTGACGAGCAAAATCCTGAAACGAAACATCCGAATCCTTCTGATGAGGGTCATATCCCCCGACCTTCAGGACTCGGGCCAGATAAGAAGGACATTTCTCCGGAATCATTTCCACCGGAGTCGACTGAACTTGAAACAGAATCCGGGGCGCACGGAATGGCGGAGGGGGCCATTCCCACCCGTCCGTCAACCCGAGAGACCAGAGGGCTCCCTGCTCATCATCCGTGACCAGCAATTGCTGAGCCGCTTCATCCCACTGCAATGACTCGATCGTCGCCCCGTTGTCATACCACTGCTGAACCGTGTCGGCGATGGGATCGAACCGATAGATCTTTCCGCCCTCCTCCGCCACCAGCACCGAACCATCTGGTAGAGAGCACAACCCTTCCGGAGAATGAAAAATCTTCTGTGCATGGAAGGTTCGAATCGTATGCGACCTCAAATCCAGACAACCCACATCCCCCGACACCTCACAGGCAAAGAAGGCCACCTTGCCATCCGGCGAGAAACAGGCTGCAGAATAACTGGTCATGACATCATTCAACAGCATCCACCATTCATCCTGATCATCCCGATAGAGAACCGTTCCCCGAAACAGTCCCTCTCGCCTCACATCACTTGCGAATGATTCAACCGTCGAGCCCGCCAGCAGCAGTTCTCCTGCAGGCCCAACCGCCACAGACTCCCAGGCAATTCCGTTGTTCTGGAGGGGGATGGGAACCACCGTCCCATATGGCCGTGGATTCGCAGACTTGGGTGAAAGAGTGAACGAAATCAAGCGACCGCCCGGTACATCCTCCACCACATAGAGATGCCCTTTCCGGTCCAGCGCTATCCCTTCTGGCGAGCGAAGGCCTTCCACAGGCCGACGGGATATGCCCTCCCGGTCAAACACCGACGTTGAGTGATCAAACAGTACCACACGAGTCCCATCCGGTCGGATCCGGACAATCGTCGCGGCGTTTTCTTCCGACACATAGATATCCCCGGTTTTCTCATCCCGCGCCAAACCATCAGGACTGCGCAGGTTGCGGCCAACCGCTGTACCCTGCCAGTCGATATCCGCCGGAGGCAGATTCGTCTTCACCGGAAGAGAAAACGCATCAGGAGACAGGGTGCTGCTCCGGATAGGAGATACGGCTACCGTAGCTTCCGTGCGTGAAACCATAAGAAGCGCAAGGACAATAAACAGAAAAGACATCTGCATGCTCCGGCTGACTTCAATCTGTAAGGCCCCGCTTTTCTTCACGTACGGAGTATATAGCAAATCCCCTGTCCCATGCAATTGCTACATTGAAATGCCCATTCCAGAATGTACGCAGCGCCAAGAACCTGTGAGGCATTGAATCAATCGTGCAAACAAAACGGGACGCTTCCACAAAGCGTCCCGCAAAAGAAAATGGCGTACCTGACAGGAGTCGAACCTGTAACCTCCTGATCCGTAGTCAGGTGCTCTATCCAATTGAGCTACAGGTACACCGATTGAGCTGTGTGTTGTACACTACCGCCCTGTTCTTGGCAACCCCTTCTTTTAGGCCTTTCGCCCAGATCCAAAACAAAATATAGCGCCAACTCAGGTCTCCCCGAACGGTTCCGTTGTCTCGGTTCCATCCGATTTTTTCACCAGCATCTCGATCTTCTTTTCCACTTCATTCAGCTTAGAAGAGCAGATCTTGACGAGTTTCTGGCCCTCCTCGAACGATGCCACCATCTTTTCCAGACCGAGATCGCCGCTTTCCATCTCCGCCGCTATTTCCTCTAGCCGGGCCAGCGCTTTCTCGAAGTTCTGTGTTTTTTCTGCCTTTTCTGCTGTCATCTCGTTCTCCTTCTGCTGCCGGATCCACGGTGGACTGCACCGTGCCATCGGCAAATTCTGTTGTCATCGATGTACCGGGCGGCAGGCTGGCTGCCGAACGGGCCAGCTCACCATTCCTCAACCGGGTCAAACTGTAGCCTCGAGCCAACACCCCCTTGGGGTTCAGCATGCGCAATTGCGCGGCCACATGCTTCAGGGCACGGCGATCCTCTTCCAGACGGGTGCGAAGGGTCCATTCCATGCGCTGGGTTGCCGCATCGGTCCGCTGCCGGATCTCCCGCGGCAGGCCTGCC